>JAEEGK010027856.1_pt1 | contig 11380 bp, 9 predicted proteins | sample 8958771 | NCBI WGS metagenome assembly JAEEGK01 (sample SAMN16246547, study PRJNA631951) | gut metagenome | biome: gut microbiome; feature: rumen; material: SC-attached | host: Bos | place: Iran: Karaj | collected 2018-10 | reverse complement strand
GCGGACGCACCGAGAGGCTACTCGGAGCCACAGGCGTGAGCACCACCGCAGGTGTCGAAGGATGGATAATCGGGCCTCCAGCCGCCAAATTGTAAGCCGTTGAACCTGTCGGCGTCGAAACGAGAATTGAATCCGCCCAGTATTCCGTCAGGCACGTATCGTTATAAGCGACATTCACATTCACCATGCGTTCCGGAGCGTGAGCGCGCACGTGGACTTCATTCAAAACAGTCTGCTTAGCAATACACTTTTTGCCGTGGTAAACCGCCGCCTCGATCATCATGCGTTCACGAGTCGAGAAGTCGCCCGCCAGCAAGCTATCGAGCGTCTTGGTCAAGCCTTCCACACGCGATTCCGCCAAGAATCCCACGCGTCCGGCATTCACGCCGAGAATCGGGATGTTATGACCAAGCGCCATGTGCGCGGCCGTCAGCACAGTGCCATCACCGCCAATCGCAATCAGCAAATCCGTCTTCTGCAATGCAGATTCTTTTACCACGCGAATCGGCTTTTTTACGAGTTCCTTGAGGGAATCGAGCGCACAGAATTTCACCTGCGGGTGTTCAAGCGCCCAAGAAGTAATCTGCTTCAAGGCACAAGCCAAGTCAGAACTTTTGTCCTTAAAACCGACAATTCCAATGTTGCTGAAAGACTTTTCCATTTTCATCCTCAAGTTTCGCGATTTTACCGTTGCATTCATTCCCTGCGTCAGCCAAATTTCGTTCCGTGCGTAGCCTTTATACTTTCCGCGCGCAGTCCCTAGCCTGCTTTCTCCACGTTTTTCTCTGAGTTTTCCGCCACAAGCACATTCTTGAGCTTATCGACAACGCCTGGGAACATCGCTTCAACCTTGTCCATATTTTCGACCGGTTCATCGTTCTGGAGCGCAAGCGACAACACGCTCAAGGCAAGCCCCATCTGCGCCGAATCGCCACCGTCAAAATCGCTACCGTTCACAATCGTTTCAAGGCCGCGAATCACAAGGCCATCGTCGTACACGCCAACTTCGGCACCCGTCTTGCGCAAGTTCACCGCCAAGAATTCATTCTTGGGGCGCATTTCCTTGCGGACTTCCTTGGGTACGCGCAAAATCGTTTCACCTTCACCATAGCAAGCCGCCACAGCCAAAAGCGGGTACTCTTCGAGCGCAGTCGCAATCACGTCTTCACTAAAGCGGCGGCCCTGCAAACGCTTTCCAGAAGCGAGCGGCTTGATTTCAACATCGCCAAAAACGTCGCCATACTTTTCACGACGGCTCACCGTTTCAACGTTAGCACCCATGCGCTTGAGGCATGTGAGCGCACCCGCACGGCTGCTGTTCAAGTCTACGTTCAAAAGCTTGATGACGTTGTCCTTCGGCATGTTACCGACAGTCGCAAGAACCGCAAACGCAGTCGCTTCCGTCGTATCACCCGGCACATAGTATTCACGCGCGGTAATCACCTTCGTCTCCGAAAGTTCCGTGAACTGCGTACGTTCAATCTTCTTGCCCTGCGCAATCATCAAGCGGCGCTCAAATTCGCTCAACTGTTCCATGCCACGGCCTTCATATTTCACAGCCGCGCCAAAGTAGATGAGCATTTTCGTCCACTGGTCATGCACCGTAGACTTTTCTTCAAAATTCAAGTAATCATTGCGGATAAGCGCACGGAGCAAAAGCCTGTTGCGCATCACAGACGAGACATTCCCGAGAGAATCCTTCTTGACGTTCAGTTCATCACGCAAAAAGTTAAAGACAAACTTTGCGGGTTCATCTTTTTGCACCTTGATCTTGAAATATTTCTGGAGCGTTTCCTTCGCCGTATTCACACGGGCAATACCCACATCATCGACTTCGGCGGCAAACGTGTAAAGCTGTTCATCGTCCTTGCTCGCAAGCGTCCAAAGCATCACGTTATCGGCTTCGCCAAACTTGAACGGAAGCATGGTCGGAATAGAGTACTGGAACCCCTTGCCATTCAAGACAAGCTGATGTCCTTGCAATTCGTAAGTGAGACCAAATTCTTTCAGCGCCTCGGCATACTTTTCACTACCACTTGCCCACGCAAAATTTTCCAAAACGGTGCGGCCATTCACCAAAAGCGCCATCACCAACGTCAAATTCATCCGTTCACGGTCGGGATTCATCAAGAATTCCATCGTCTATTCCTTAAGCAAATTAACGTCTTTCTTTAACTTCGTATTCCAAATATTGAAGCGTCTTCACAGCACGGGCCGCTTCTTCTTGAGTCTTGAACGCAAGCAAAAGCGTACCCGCCACATTTTCGCGGACCTTCATGAGTTCTATGTCGCGAATGTTGATGCCTTCTTCGGCAAGTGGCTGCATCACGCTCAACAGAGCGCCCGGCTTATCCTTGAGCTGGACCGTAATTTCGTAGAACGAGTTGGTGTTATTGCGACCCGGAGCAAACAAGCTCGCACGGCCATCGTTACCCGCCTTGAAAATATCGGCAAGCGCCTGCGAATTATCGGCAACCACGCTATGCTCGTCATTTTCAAAATTGCCCGAAGCAGGCTTACCATCCTTCACGACGTTGAGTCCGTTCATCGCAGCAATCGTCTTGTCGAGGCCATCGCGGACTTCGCAAAGTGCTCGAGTCGTCTCATCGCGATTCGTCACCGCAATATCGTGCCACATTCCCCAGCCCGAGGCGGCAATGCGCGTCATGTCGCGGAAAGCGCGGCCTGCAAAATGCTGGTAGTTGTGCTTGAGCAAACGTTCCGGCAAGTTCCCGGCGAGTGTCGAGCTCAGCATCTGCGGCATGTGGCTCACCCATGCCATCGTGCGGTCGTGATGTTCCGGCGGGAACACGACAGGATTTGCGCCCACAAAGCGGATAATTTCCAAAAGCGGGGCATAAACAGATTCAGGCGTTCCATCTGGCGGACAGACAAACCAGTACGCATTTTCAAAAATCGCAGGGTCGTTGTATTCGCAAGTGCGTTTTTCGGAACCCGCCATCGGGTGGCTGCCGACAAAGCGGAACGGAGCGGGCAAGCGAACGCCCGCCTTGCAAATTTCAACTTTCGTCGAACCGATATCGCTCACCAAGATTTCTCGGCCAGCATTAGTACCAGCCCACGAAACTTTACCGAGCGCATCAATCATCTTCAAAATGTGGAGGATCGGCGCACAGAGCAAAATCAGGTCGCTATCCTTCGCCCACTTTTCAGTCTCGTCGTATTCAAAAAATTCATCGGCAAGTTCAAGTTCACGAGCACGCTTGAGCGTTGCAGGCGAACTCACAGCACGAATCTTCGTCGGGAGCTTAGCCTGTTTGATGGCAGCAGCAATCGAGCTTGCCAAGAGGCCAAACCCCACCATAGTAATGCGGGCAACCATTATTCTTCCACCTTGCGAGTTTCTTCCATGATGACACGGAAAATATTCTGGAACGATTCCGGAGAAAGCGGGCCACCGGCCTTTGCAGCCTTCTCGGCGACCAAATTCAAGACAGACTGTTCGCGACCTTCATCAAAAACGGGCAAACCTTTCTGTTTCTTGATTTTCCCAATTTCAGCAGCGTATGTAGCCCTCTTGTTGAGGAGCGACATCAGTTCATCATTAAGTTCGTCAATGCGAATGCGCCATTCATTAATATCCATATTGACGAATGTAGAAAAAAATTACGGCACGCGGTTTGCGTACTGGTACAGCGAAAGCCCAAATTCCGGGAGCGATGCGATCAGAAAATCAAAAATATCGGACTGGATATTTTCGTATTCTATCCATTCCACCGTATTGGCAAACGCATAGATTTCAAGCGGGAGCCCGGTCGGCGTTGGCGCAAGTTGGCGCGTCATGAGCGTCATATCCTGAGCAATCGTCTTACGGCTGCGGAGATACGCCGTGCAGTAAGCCCTGAACGTTCCGATGTTTGTCAAATGGCGACCATTCAGTTTTGTAACCGTGACATTTTCCGACACACCCGAACCTTCACCGATTTCACTTAACTTTTGTTCCAAGTACGGGCGCAGCACATCAATCTTCATGAACTTTTCAATTTCTTCAGGCGTCAAAAAGCGGATGCTCTGCTGGTCAATGAAAAGCGAACGCTTGATGCGGCGACCGCCCGATTCCTGCATACCACGCCAGTTGCGGAATGAATTGGTAATCAAGTCGTACGCCGGAATCACCGAAACCGTATTGTCCCAGTTACGTACTTTCACAGATGTAAGCGTGATGTCTATGACCGAACCATCAGCATGATGGCGTTCAATTTCAATCCAGTCGCCCTTGCGCAAGAGGTCCGACAAGTTTATCTGGATTCCAGAGACCAAGCCAAGAATCGAGTCCCTGAAAACCAACAATAGGACAGTTGCCATGGCGCCAAGTGTCGACAAAATAATCACCGGGCTTTTATTCACAATCTGCGACGCCACAAGGATGGTCGCCACGCAGAACATCGCAAGTTTAATCGCCTGGAAAATGCCACGCATCGGGCGCAACTTCATTTTCACATTGCGTTCATTCAAACTTTCAATAACATCGAGTACCGCACTTGCAAGCAAGAACGCCGCCACCGTGAACAAAATATTTCCGATATGTTCACAAAATTCATAAAGCCAATGGCCCTTAGCGAGCACATACGGGAACGACTGCACCAGAATTATCACCGGCACAAAAAAGAGCGCGCGCGAAATCACCTTCTTTTTCACAAGCAAGTCATCAAACTTGTTCGGAGTCTTTATGGCAATCCATTTCGCAAGCGGATGCACTACGAAATACAAAAAAGCATAAACCGCCACAACGACAGCAGAAAGTATCGCAAATTGGTAATAATCGTTCATGCCTACAATCTAAAAATTTCGTATATTATGCAACGAACTTTTATCATTGGAGCAATCATGAAAATAGCCGTTATGGGTGGCGCAGGATACATCGGAAGCCATACCATCATTGAACTCTACAAAGCAGGTCATTCCGTTGTCGTCGTCGATAACCTCGTAAACTCAAGCGATGAATCGCTCCGCCGCGTAGCAGAGCTTGTCGGCTCCCCCATTCCGTTCGTCAAGGCCGATGTCCGTGACGCTAATGCCATGGACAAGATTTTCAGCGAAAACAAGTTCGACGCCTGCATCCACTTTGCAGGACTCAAGGCCGTCGGTGAATCCGTCGCAAAGCCGCTCGAATACTACGAAAACAACATGAACGCTACGTTCGTGCTGCTCCATGCCATGCGTAACCACGGCTGCAAGAACCTCATCTTCAGCTCTTCGGCAACCGTTTACGGCAACCCGGCACAAATTCCTATTACAGAAGCTTGCCCCAAGGGCCAATGCACCAACCCCTACGGACAGACGAAGTCCATGCTCGAAGAAGTCCTCCGCGACGTGCAAAAAGCAGACCCAGAATGGAACATCGTTTTGCTCCGTTACTTCAACCCGATTGGCGCACACCCGAGCGGACGTATCGGCGAAGATCCGAACGGCATCCCAAACAACTTAATGCCTTACATCACACAGACCGCCGTCGGCCTCCGCAAGGAACTCGGCGTGTTTGGCAATGACTACGACACCCCGGATGGCACCGGCGTTCGCGACTACATCCACGTCTGCGACCTCGCCTCTGGCCACGTGAGCGCACTCAAGGCAATCGAACGCAAGTGCGGGCTCGCTATTTACAACTTGGGTACAGGTCATGGCTACTCCGTTCTTGACGTCGTAAAAGCATTTGAAAAGGTCAACAACGTCAAGATTCCGTACAGCATCAAGCCGCGTCGCGCAGGCGATATCGCCACTTGCTACTGCAACCCGCAAAAGGCATTCGACGAACTCGGTTGGAAGGCTCAATACGGCATTGAAGAAATGTGCCGCGACGCCTGGAACTGGCAAAAGAACAATCCCAAGGGTTACAAGGGCTAAGCCCTCCTCCCTGCAAAAAATTCAGCCTCCCGCTTTAAGCGAGAGGCTTTTTAACTTTGGCAAGCGAGCAGGCGCTCGCTAAAATTTTACGCAAAATTAGTCGCGGTAGTCACGATGAGTGTGGTGTTTCTTGCGCGGCGGTTCCGGGCGATTGTTGCGATAGAGATCTTCGCATTCGCTGATGCTGCGAGCGGCAAAGAACTTACCACGTCTCGGATCTCTGCAATCAATACGGTCAGCGCGGTCACGACGGTAATCAATCTGCATCCAGACATCACCATTGTCGCAATAGAAGTCAAACTTGCGTTCCTTATCGCCACGATAGCATTCGCCACGGCTGTACATCTTCTGATCGTTTCTATAACGTTCAGCATGAATTCTGTCATGACGGTCGCACTTCGGTTCTGCAAACCTGCAAATAATCGTCGATGTGTTTGTAGAAACAACCTGAGAAGGAGGTGGCGGAGGAGGAGGCACGGTATTAGATTTTTCCTCCTTCTTCGGATTGATGTTAATCGTCAAAGCCATTGCAGATGTGCTAAGGAGCATCAACGACATGGCGCAAGTAAGCACAAGCTTATTCATATGACCTCATTATACTTTAATTGTTACAACAAAAATAATATATTAAATATTTTGTAACAAAACCAACAAATTCTAAAAAAAATGGCCTCGCCCTCAAAGGCAAGACCATAGACAAATTTTATAACCCGCGACGCTAACCGCAGCTCTCGCTACTAAATGAGCTCCTCAGCAGTTATCTTTTCGTCATGTTCGGGTTCCTGGTAGCAGGATTCCGGCACCTGGACTTGGTTCTGAAAGTAGGCCTTGTGAGCGGCAATCACCTTTTCACGGGCAAATGCGGCATCCTTCCATTCACCAATTTGTACGTCCTTGCCTTCCAGTTCCTTGTAGTTCTGGAAGAAGTTCTTCGTAATGCGGAGGAACATCTGGTCCACGTCAGTAATGTCGCAGAACGGACGCGGGTTGAACACCGGCACGCCCAAAACCTTGTAGTCCTTCTTGCCACCATCGGTCATGTCAAGCGCTCCAATCACGCGACAAGTGCAAACCGTCCCCGTAATCATGGATGCCGGGCTGTAAATGAGCATGTCCAAAGCATCACCATCGTCAGCCTTGGTGCTCGGGATAAAACCATACGTGCAAGGGTAGCTCATAGAGCTCAAAAGGCAACGGTCAAGACGGAACACATGCAAGCGTTCGTCGTATTCATACTTCAAGTTCGTGTCTTTGCCGATTTCCACGACGCAATCCACTTCGTAAGGATACTTGCGTCCAATAGGAAGATCCAAATAATTAATAGCCATTTATTCTCCGTCGGCCCACTTTGAGCCTCATTATCTTTTTATTACAAATATAATCCCTAATTTAGTATTTATTCGGAAATTGTAAAGTCTTTTTTTACCAAAGTATAATCAAATACGAATTACCTGCTCCGCCAGCGTTGCGTTGTCGTCTTGCCCAAGATACCCCAACTAAACTTCGGCTTTCCCGTATCAGGGCTGTAGCCAATTTCAAGACGGATTCGATCAAGCGCAGGGATCACGATATGCAGACCACCATAGACTGCCCCTTCGTAATTTTTCCATCCTGGAGCGCCCTTGTCCCAAAGCACGCTTGCATCAAAACCTGCCACCAGCTGAATTCCGTAAAAGAAGTTAATTCCCCACAGCGATGCCGAACGGCGTTCCAACAGCACAAAACGCTCTTCAAGATTCAAGAGCATTTCATGAACGCCCAAATGCTCCGCATCCGGACTGTTAAGACCACGGAAAGAGTTCGTACCGCCATGATAGAAATAATCATAACGCTTTACATCGCCCGGACGCAAACGAACAAGCGCTGTTGCCCCCGTAACAAAACGACCGATCGAATAGTAAGCGCGAGCATCTTCCAAGAATTCAACAAAATTTTCGCCACGCTTTCCGCCAACGCCCACATGCGTCACATCACTTTCAAAATAAATTCCCTTGCGAGTATCGAGTTCGCTATCGCGGTAGTCCACGGCAAAGCCAAGCCCAAATTCCGGTAGCACGCCAGGTCCTTTTTCAAGATAGCGGTAAGTCAACTTACCTAAAAGCGAATAATGCGGAACAAATTTCCAATTCAAGTCCAAACTCAACAACCAACTCGCGTCCTTGAATTCACGAAGGTCGTCCCAGCTATCGGTACGCGTAAAATCAATATTCCAGCCTAGCGGGATCCCAAACAAATATGGCGAACTCGCGTAAAAGGCATACTCGTTATTTTCAAAGAACGGATCGATAGCCGTGCGGTAGTGCACTTCGGCACGAATGTCTTCGCCAAGCACATTCAGGTTCGCAAGCGCAAGTCCAAGCATAAGACCATCGCGGTCAGTTGTCTTGCTATCCGGCGATGGAATCCAACGGAAGATTTCTTTGAAATTATAAACGACGTTTCCACCTTTACAAGAAACGTAAATATCCGTAAAGAGGTCCAGGTCTTGCAGGCGAAGCTTTTCCGACTCAAAAGTCTTCTGCGAAAATTCGCCCCCAACCTTGTGCGTGAGTTCGCGCCACACCACACGCGGCTTCGTATGTTCCAAGCCTTCAAACTCAATCGATTCGATTTTTGCACCATCGCTACACTGGTCAGAATCGACACGCAGCGAATCCGACTCTGCAGCGTTTGCAGATACAAAAGCGGAAACCATCCCCGCTAACAAAAAAGTCTTCACAAAAAATTTCACGAATCAAAGATACAAAAGGCATTCGCATGCGGTTTTGGCGAAACTCATAAAAATTGCTATATTTGAGGCACCAAATTGAGGTGATTATGTTAGACTTTTTAGCAAACAACTGGCCCTACCTGATTATCCTGGTCGTGGTCGTCGCTTTATTTTTTGTTATCCGTGGTGCGCTCAAGGGCCTGAAAGCCAGAAGCCCGTTCAACATGGAAAACATCCGCAAGAGCACCGAACCGAACTTCCTTGCCCTCCAGCAGAAGTCCAAGGCTTTGCTCGCCGATGCCGACATGATTTGCGAAATCAAGCCGGGCAGCGATCAGGTGATTCCGAAGAAAGAAGATATCAAGTTTTTCCGTCGTGCCGTTTCGCAGAAGTTTAAGCTCGCTGTGTTCCAGGTTCCGGGTACAAACAAGGTCGTGTTCTTCTTCTGCAAGACCGAAGCAGGTATCCGCAGAAGACTCCAGAACCTGGTCATCAACCAGAAGTTCCGTGAAGGCAAGCACCCCTACATTGATGAAGCTACCGGCGAAAAGCTGAGATACCCGAAAGCTTAATTAGACGAGAAAGGCAAAGCCACTACGTCATACTTTTACCCCGGTCAATGCGCCGGGGTCTGTTGTTTAAAGAAACCTAAAGAGAACATCTACAATGCGCACGTACAAAGATTTAGCCATTGCCGAAGAAGAACAAAAGCTCGTAGACGCAGTCAACAAGACGAACAACTTGCTCGTCGAAGCGCCCACCGGTAGCGGTAAGTCTTTGTACATCCCATGGTTCTTGAGCAATCACTTCAGTGGTCGCATTGTCGTATTGCAACCGAGACGCATTGCAGCACTCGCCCTCGCGCAATACTCCGCGAAACTCCACAACGAGCCTTGCGGAAAGACGGTCGGTTACCAGTTCCGCCAAGACAGTTGCAAATCCAGCGCTACGCGAATTTTGTTCCAAACGTACGGTAACTTTTTACAGGAACTTCTGCACGGCAAGATGAACGCGGAATGGGTCATCTTCGACGAATACCACGAACGCAAAGCCGACATGGACTTGCTCTTTGCGTACTTGCTCAAATTGCAAGCTGCAAGCCGCGCATCAGGTAATGAAAGTATCAAAGCGCCGAGAATCGCCGTCATGAGCGCGAAGCTCAACCGCGAAGAAATGGAACAAGCGCTCGGCGTCAAATGTCTGGAACTCGGACATCCGCTTTATCCCGTACAAATTCTACACCAGAAGCCCGCTGCAGGCACAAACATCAGTGCAGGTCAGGGAATCGAAAGCGAAGTTGTCCGTGCATTGCGCACTTTGTACCGCAATAACGTTTGGCAGACAACGCTCGTATTCTTGCCGGGTAAAGCAGAAATTGCCAAATGCCACACCGCCGCGAGCGAAGCTCTAGGCGACAACGTCGCCGAGTTCCTTGAACTCTACGGCGGTCAAGACCGCGAAACGCAAGACCGCATTTTTGAAGAAACGGAACGCCCGCGCGTCATCTTTACGACCAACATTGCAGAAACATCTATCACAGTTCCAAATGTAACAGGTGTTGTCGATAGCGGTATCGAACGCGTCAGTGAATATGACGATAGCGAAAAAGTGAACGTACTCCGCACACTTCCGATTTCATTGCAGAACGCCATCCAGCGCAGTGGCCGTAGCGGCCGTACACAGAATGGCTGTGCCATCCGCCTCTGGACGGAAGATGCCGAAAAGCACATGCCACAAGGCATCGTGCCCGAAGTCTTGCAAATCGAACCCTCGGAACTTTTATTGCAAAAGGCAGCGCTTGAAGATTCATGGGCCCTATCGCCTAACGGCTCCAGGGTGACAATTGATGATGACGTCATTGCGAGCCCCAAAGGGGCGAAGCAATCCCAAATAAAATTGCCCACAGCGATTCCAGAAGCGCGCGAAAAAGTCGCCACCGCGATGCTCAATAACTTCGGCATGTTGCAAGACGGTCGTATCACGGAACTTGGCAAGCGAGCCATCCAAACGCCAATTTCGAACATTCCACTAGCATTGATTTTGGCAAAAGCAACGAGCGCAGCAGACCTCCCCGACTTGCTCCTCGCCGCCATGGCATGGATCCATTCCGGCACAGAATTTGTACAGAAATCAAAAAATACACTCAACTTGTTCACGCTCGCAAGCGATACGCTTTCTAAAGCCATCAACGTTCCGCGAGAAGTTTCGTTCACGCTAAAGCAGCTCCGCGACTTCCGCGATACGCTCAAAGGGACGTCCGCACACTCTCCGTCCTCACATTTCATCGCGCAACAACTTCTCGCCGCATTCCCAGATGCACTCGCCACTCCAAGCGGTAACGTTTACAAGTTGAGCAACGGCAACACTATCCGTTTGCAAGTATCAGAGCCGCCTTACGCATTGCTCGCACTCTCCATGCTCCGCACGGGTGGCGGCAGCAAATCAGAACTGCGCGTAAGCCTTTACGCACCCGTGCCCAAAGAATTGCTTGGCGGCGAAAGCGAAAACATCCGTTACGAGCTGTTATGGCGCAGCGGTCAAGAACGCTTCATCGGCGTCGAGATTCACGAAAGCGAAAGCCCCAACGGCGACATCCGCGAAACAAGCCGCAAAGAAATTCTCCCGCAAGAAGCATCGCCCAAAATTCTTGAAAAGCTCAAAGAGCTCACTGCCGATGCTTGGCGCGACAAGCTCGAAAAAGAAAACTGGACCGGCCGTTACCTCACCGAAAACATCCAGACGCTCCTCATCAAGATGCGCCTTGCCGCAAGGCTTTACCCGGAATATGGGCTCCCCGAATTCAAT
>JAEEGK010027854.1_pt1 | contig 11380 bp, 8 predicted proteins | sample 8958771 | NCBI WGS metagenome assembly JAEEGK01 (sample SAMN16246547, study PRJNA631951) | gut metagenome | biome: gut microbiome; feature: rumen; material: SC-attached | host: Bos | place: Iran: Karaj | collected 2018-10 | reverse complement strand
TCCGGAGGGAAACCGAAAAGATTGCCGTTTTCGTATTGAGGTTCCTCGCTTGCGTCAAATATACCCATATCTGACTTTTTCTCGTTCTGATTTGTATTTGTGTTAGACTGACGTAAAATAGAAGTATGGTCTTTATCTGTATTGATTGCGTCATTTAGACTCATACCGCGAAAATTCTTCTCCGGATTTTTGTAGGGTTGCCCTATTCCCTTAAGCAACCACTCCACATTCAAATTCGGCAATTTTGTCATAATTGCTACAATGAAGTCATAACTCGGGTTATTCCTTCCGCTCATCAGGTTTGACAGAGTTGATCTCTGGATGTCCAGCAAAGCGGACAGTTGGGCGGCCGATAGATTTTCCAGGTTGAGAATGGTCTGTAAACGCTCTTTCATAATTATCAACATTTGTTTTTACAAAAGTAAACAAAATATATTGAATTCGCAAAATTAAATTCTACAAGTCCCATTGTTCACAAAAGTAGCAAAATTGCGTAGTCTTAAATAATCCCCTTTGTATAGTGCTAGAAAAGGGTTACGCAATATACTATTAATTTAAAGATGCAATTTAGATGATAATTTCTAAATAGCATAAAATCAATAGTATAGTTAAAAATCAAAATATGAATATAGCTCAAGTTGCGCATTATGCCTGGCCTGAGCGCGTCTTTTTATTAAAGCATAACTTTGGTAGCATACTATAAAATGTAAAATATCAGTTAGTTACAAAAATTTAAAATATTCCATAAAGAAAGTTGATACTATGCACCGCATAAGCAGCATCCTGTTGCGCAATTTGAATTTTAAATGTTGCGAATTGTGAATTCTCGTCGTTTAAACTTGTGAAATTCGGAAAATTGGAAAAGCTGTATTTTAAGAGATTTCTTCTTTCGTGGACAATTATGTATCTTTGCTGAAAATAACACGAATTTGAAGCCAATTATTAAAATATCTGATTACACCTATCCCCTCCCCCAGGAGCGGATAGCCAAGTACCCCCTTCCTGTCAGAGATCAGTCCAAGCTGCTGGTCTTCTCGGAGGGAAATTTGGAGGATGATATTTTCCGGAATCTTGCAGCCCATATTCCCGGAAAATCCTTTATGGTATTCAACAATACCAAGGTGGTCCCGGCTAGGCTGTTTTTCCGGAAAACGACCGGTGCTTTAATAGAAATCCTGTGCCTTAACCCTGTTTTTCCATCCGAATACGTGGCTAATTTTGCCCGTCAGGGCTTCTGTGATTGGAGTGTTGTAATAGGAAATGCCAAGAAATGGAAGGGCGGACAGGTGCATTTTTTCTCGGAAAACGGGTTCGAAGGCCTGAATTTCCGTGCAGAATTGCTGGAAAAAGGAGAAGGCAAGACCTCTAAGGTCCGTTTCCTGTGGGATGGGGACGATACATTCTCAGAAGTGCTTTCCAAATGCGGCCAGGTGCCTATTCCTCCATATCTGAATCGCCAGACTGAAGATATAGATAAGTCTCGTTATCAGACGATTTACGCTCATTTTGAAGGATCTGTAGCCGCTCCTACAGCCGGTCTCCATTTTACGGACAGGGTTTTGGCGGACTTGGATTCCAAAGGTGTGGTAAGGGAAAATGTCTGTCTCCACGTGGGAGCCGGAACCTTTGTTCCAGTAAAAAGCGAGCTTATTTCTGCTCATAAGATGCACAGCGAGCCGTTTTCCGTGACTAAATCCTTTCTGGAAGACCTTCTGAAGGCTGTTGAAGGCGGTAATGTGGTTGCTGTGGGAACTACTTCCACCCGTTGTCTGGAGTCCTTATATTATATAGGTGTTCAGTGTCTGGAGCACCCGGATTCCCCACTGGAAGAAGTGGGACAGTGGGATCCGTATGAGAGGGATTATGCATACTCGACCAGAGAGTCCTTGGAAGCCATAATCTCGTATATGGATGGTAGAAAGTTGCAGACCCTGGTGGCCGGAACTTCAATTATTATTGTTCCTGGATTCCGGTATCGCATTGTAAATATGCTTGTTACGAATTTCCATCAGCCTCAGAGCACCCTTCTGCTTCTTATATCCGCCTTTATCGGAGAGGATTGGCGCAAAATATACTCTCACGCTCTTGAAAGCGGCTATCGTTTCCTTAGTTATGGGGACAGTTCCCTTCTTAAGAGAAAGGAGAGAAACTTTTTGTAAATTTGCGTCCAACTCAACGATTATGGCCGCTCTGGACAGCATATTCGATGGCATAAGGCCTTACAACGACAGTGAAATCCCTGCCTCAATAGCCCGTATGCGCACTTTTGAGCATATCGACGATATTGCGCAGTTCCTGAAATTAGACGGCGGTGGCGATACTTTGCGCAAATCATTGGACGAGTGCCATTGTGTAGACGATTTCCAGGATAAAATAATGGCTATGGTGGTGGAGCATGTGCTTTCAAACACCAGTGCGGGCGTGGAATTCACCGGCCTGGATTATTTTACCGGGGGAAAGAAGCATCTGATTCTGGCCAATCACAGAGACATTGTACTGGATCCTGCCATCATACAGCTCATTTTGCATCGTAATCACGTTACTACCACGGAAATAGCGGTTGGAGACAACCTTATTACCTCTCAGTTTATCGAAGACGTCTGCAGGAGCAACAAGATGATAAAGGTCACCCGCAGCACTTCTCCTAGGGAAGTTTATATGTCTTCTATGCTGCTTTCCAAGTATATACGCACTCAGGTGGCATCTCAGACCAGTTCTATCTGGATTGCCCAGAGAAACGGCCGAACCAAAGACGGTCATGACCAGACCGAACAGGGGCTTTTGAAGATGGTCCAGATGAGCGGCAGCGGAGACTTCTACGCTGACATGTGCGAACTGGACATTCTGCCGGCAGCTATATCCTACGAGTTTGAACCTTGTGACGGTCTGAAAGCCAGGGAATTGTTTATTTCCAGAAGGCACGCTTACGTAAAGAAGGAAGGCGAGGATCTCAACAGCATCCTTACCGGTATGGGTGGCTGGAAGGGGCGGATCAGGATCTGCTTTACAGAACCTATACTCCCGTCTGAGATTGAATACTGCGCAAAATTCGAGAAGAATGAAAGGTTCCTGGAACTGGGTAAGATCATTGACAGACAGATTCATTCAGCCTTCTATCTATGGCCGAACAACTATATCGCCGAGGCTATCCTTGCCGAAAGAGAGGGTAGGGAGCCTTTGCGCAAGGCTCGTTACAGTAAGGCGGCCAGAGAGACTTTCATGGCCCATATGGAAGAGCAACTGAACCAGGTCATATCAGAACTGTCTGAAACCGAAGAATTTAAGTCTGAAAGCAAAGAAAATGTGCAGAAAGAGCTCGAAGACATCTTCCTGCACATCTACGCCAATCCTTTGCACTAGTATTTCTTTTCTATCTCGTCTTCACGGTTTTCTATATATTCCACGAAGCGTTTCCTGAGGCTCTCAGGCAGGCTGTTGTCGGCCCTGACCTTCTTCTCGATCTCCCACATCTGGTCTTCCACTTTCTTGGCAGTCCTCTTGTCGCGGTTTTTAAGATGTTTTTCATACTGGGAGAGCATGCCGTAGATGCCGTATTTCTCGCACAGGGAGTTCAGGGTAGGCTTTTCCTGCTCTTTCTTTTTCTTGGCTTCAACTTCTTTCTCTGCGATTTCCTCAGCTACTTCTGTCTGCTTGGATTTCAGAGCGTTGATGACCATATAAATGTTCTGGGTCTTGTCCAGAAGCTCTTGTGCTTCCTTGCGGCTGAAGTCTTTGTTTGACTTGAAAACTATAGTTTTTTCAGTCTGCGGGTTGGAATTCAGCACGGGGATAATGTTTCCCAGATCCTGGGCTTCGAGGCTAAGGCCATCTATCAGCCTGATGCCTTTGTCATCCATCGGTATGATTTCCAGAGATGCCGAATCAATGGCTTCTGGTTTCTCCTTCTTCATCGGCACTGTGGCCTGGATGTTCCATTTGGACTTGTCTTCAGGGTTTTGCGTAAGGAAGAGGGTGACGTCATCGGTGAGGATGAAATCTGAAAAGGCAGTTCCGAGGAACTCTACCTGGTTCTTGTCCATCAAAACGTCTTCCGTCTTGGAAGTGCAGGATGCCAGGGCTAAAATTGCAATTAGGATGGTAATGGTGCGCTTCATAAGTGTTATTTTAATTGATTGTCGATTCAAATCTCAATGTCAAGTTCAACAGGGCAGTGGTCGCTGCCGAATATCTCAGTATGTATCTTGGCATCTTTCAGCTTGTTGTCCAGGCGTTTGGAAGAAAGGAAATAGTCTATTCTCCAGCCCGTGTTCCTTTGGCGGGACTGGAAACGGTAGCTCCACCAGGAATAAACGCCTTCCAGGTCGGGATAAAAGTGCCTCCAGGTATCGGTGAACCCGGATTCCAGAAGGATGGTGAATTTATCCCTTTCTTCGTCCGTGAAGCCTGCGTTCCGGCGGTTGGTCTTCGGGTTCTTAAGGTCTATCTCCTTGTGCGCCACGTTCATGTCGCCGCAGACGATAACAGGTTTTTTCTTGTCCAGACCTACCAGATATGCCCTGAAATCGTCTTCCCACTTCATTCTGTAATCCAGTCTCTTGAGTTCTTCCTGGGAGTTAGGGGTATAGACGCAAACCAGGTAAAAGGCGTTTAATTCCAGGGTGATGACCCTGCCTTCCCGGTCGTGCTCCTCTATGCCGATACCGTATGTCACATTCAGCGGTTCCACCTTTGTGAAGACGGCCGTTCCGCTGTAGCCTTTCTTTTCAGCATAGTTCCAGAAGGACTTGTAGCCCGGGAATTCCAGATCCAGCTGGCCGCTCTGCATTTTGGTTTCCTGGAGGCAGAAAATGTCCGCATCCAGGCTTTTGAATGATTCGGAAAAGCCTTTTCCTTCACAGGCCCTCAGGCCGTTTACGTTCCAGGAGACGAGTTTCATCGCGATTGAATTTTATCTACAACAAATTTAGCAAATATTGCGGGTTCTGGAGAAAATGTTTAAATTTGCAATGACAATGATACGATTTGCATCTATAAACTTCTGGTGGCGCACTTGCGGAATTTCTCTGTAAGTCGGTAACCTGTAGTTTATTATGATATGAGGCATGCTGGCTTACAGCGTGCCTCAAATTTTTTTATTAACTCTCAAAATCCATTTCACCATGAGACAAAAAAAGTATCTGTTAGGCGAATCCGAGATTCCGACCCATTTCTTCAACATGCAGGCCGTAATGCCTAACAAGCCTCTTCCAATCCTCAATCCGGCAACCAGGGAGCCCCTGAAGGCGGAGGACCTTTATCCAATTTTCTGCGAGGAATGCGCCAACCAGGAATTCAACACTACCGACGAGTGGATTCCGATTCCGGAAGAGCTCAGGCAGATGTACGCTTCCTACAGATGCACGCCTCTTGTAAGGGCATACGACCTGGAGGAGGCTCTGGGCACTCCGGCTCACATCTATTTCAAGAACGAGAGCGTCAGCCCTGCAGGTTCCCATAAGCTCAATTCGGCTCTGGCACAGGCTTATTATGCCAAGAAGCAGGGTATTACCAATGTCACGACAGAAACCGGAGCGGGGCAGTGGGGTGGAGCGCTTTCATACGCGGCCAGCAAATTCGGCCTGGAATGCGCCGTCTATATGGTGAAGGTCAGCTATGAGCAGAAGCCTTACCGCAAGAGCATAATGCAGACTTTCGGCGCGGCGATAACTCCTTCTCCGTCCATGTCCACAAGAGCCGGAAAGGATATTATAACGGCAAATCCGGCAGACAACGGTTCTCTGGGCTGCGCTATCTCCGAAGCTATAGAACTGGCCGTGACTACTCCGGGCTGCCGATACACCCTGGGGTCCGTGCTGAACCACGTATGCCTGCACCAGAGCATAATCGGTCTTGAAGCGGAAAAGCAGATGGAAATGGCAGGGGAGTATCCCGATATTGTAATAGCTTGTTTTGGAGGCGGTTCCAACTTCTCCGGCATTGCATATCCGTTTATGAGGCACAATATGAAAGAGGGGAAAAAGACAAGGTTCATAGCCGCGGAACCTGCTTCCTGCCCTAAACTGACAAGGGGCAAGTTTGAATATGACTTTGCGGACGAGGCCGGCCTTACGCCTCTTCTTCCTATGTACACCCTGGGCCATAAGTTCAAGCCTTCCAGCATACACGCCGGCGGCCTGCGCTACCACGGGGCCGGAGTGATACTGTCTCAGCTTATGAAGGACGGCTTTATGGAGGCTGTGGACATCGAGCAGACGGAATCTTTCAAGGCTGGAATCCTTTTTGCCCGCACGGAAGGCATAATCCCTGCTCCGGAGTCCTGCCACGCCATTGCCGCTACCATCGCGGAGGCACTCAAATGCAAGGAAACAGGGGAGAAGAAGACCATCCTTTTCAACTTGTCCGGACACGCATTTGTGGATATGGCGGCCTACGACCAGTATATCAGCGGCCAGATGCAGGACTACAGCGTTACTGATGAGGAACTTCAGAAGTTTATATCCGCGGCAGACGCCTTGAACCGATAATAATTCGTATATTTACAATCGTTATGATTGTATTTTATATGAAGAGGTTTTTATCGTTTCTTTTTGTCGTTTTCCTGGCCGCAGGCTATGCCTGTGCCCAGGATCCTGCCGCCATTCCTGACGACAGTTTCTACGAGCAGACTCAAAGACAGAGATTTCCGGTGTTCGGGATGTTCAAGGAAACATATTTCGTTACCGGAATACCCGCCAACACCTCCTCTATAGACAAGCATAACGCGGATGTGCGTTTCCAGGTGAGTCTGGCTCTCAGGATTGCCAGGATAGACAACGTGGACATCCTTGGAACCTATACGGAAACAGGTGTGTGGCACGTGTATGACACTTCCAGCCCGCTGGTGGAGAACGCTTTCAATCCGGGGTTCTGCGTTTACTGGTACGTCAATCCCAAGCTGGACATGATGTTCGGCGGTGACCACATGTCCAACGGCTATATCAACGAAAGGTCCAGGTCTGTAAACAAGGCTTTCGTGGGGGCCATCTACTCCCCGGATGAACATCTGTCTCTGGGCGGAAAGGTCTGGTACGGCTATTACGAGCATATTCCGGGGCTTACGCACTATTTTATTCGCAGAGGCTATATGCAGGCCTGGGCTACATACAAGGCATTTGGCAACCGTCTGAACTTTACGGCCCTGGTAAATCCTTCCAACAAGTTCAAGAACTACAACCTGGAGTTCAACCTTTCCTACAGGCTCAGCGACAAGGGAACCTTCCTGCCTGCCGTTTTCGCCCAGTTCCGCAGCGGCTACTGCGAGACTCTGGTCAATTTCAACAAGTACGAGTCTCACTTCAGGGTAGGGTTCTCTCTGGAGCTCAAGCATGGATATAATTCATCAATACATTAATACACTGCATATTATGAAAAAGATTTTGACAATCGTTGTTGGAGCAATGGCAATTGCAGCAGTTTCAGCCAGTTGCAAAAGCAGCGGAAACAACGGAGGAGAGGCTGAAGTCAAGGATACGGTAACAGTGGCTCAGGCCGTGGATCCGGAATTTGACGAGGATATTGCTCCGGAAGAGGGACAGGAGGTTTGGAAGAGCTTCGGCGGAACCTACTTCTTCTGGGGAGACGGAGAGGGTCTGGTAGTGGATTTCCCTCTGCCTCAGGAAGGCGGCTGCATTAAGCTCAGCTACAAAGGCGAGGAGTATGAGGCCACCGCAGACGAACAAACCGGAAAGATTGTGGCAAAGGACACTCTCGGGAAAGTGGTGTTCAAGGGCTATTTCTACGACGGGGGTAATACCGTCAAAGGTCTTTTCAAAGGAGAGCCTATTGAAATGGGCGGAAGCGGAGACTAGTCTTTTATCGCGATAATTAATTGAATATGAAAAGAATACTTATTACCCTGCTGGCAGTCCTGATGATGGCTCCGGCATGGGCTGATGAAGGCATGTGGCTGCCTGTTCTCATCGGGCAGAGAATAAAGGATATGAGAGCCAAGGGTTTCAAGCTCAAGGCCGAGGATGTGTACAGCGTGAACAAGGCCTGCCTGAAGGATGCCGTGGTGCTCTTCGGCTCAGGCTGTACCGGAGAGCTGGTTTCCGGAGAGGGACTGCTTTTCACCAACCACCATTGCGGCTACAGCCAGATCCAGAGGCACTCCAGCGTGGAGCACGACTATCTTAAAGACGGTTTCTGGGCAATGAGCAGAGACCAGGAACTGCCGAACAGGGGATTGACGGTAAGTTTCCTGGAATATATGCAGGATGTCACCGATGCCGTTCTTAAAGGCTATTCCGAGGGGATGACCGAGCGGCAGAGAGATTCCGTGATAAAGGTTAATTCACAGGGACTTGTCGCTGAGGCTGTAAAGGAAGGAAAAGGGCTAAGGGCAAATGTCGAGGCGCTTTTCTATGGCAACCAGTATTTCCTGTTCGTGTTCAGGACATTCCGCGATGTCCGCCTGGTGGGCGCTCCGCCTTCCTCAATCGGAAAATTCGGAGGTGATACCGACAACTGGATGTGGCCGAGGCATACCGGAGACTTCTCCATTTTCCGCATTTACGCCGACAAGGACAACAATCCGGCAGACTATTCTCCGGACAACGTGCCTTACCATCCTAAGAAATTCTTCAAGATTTCCACCAAGGGTGTAAAGGAAGGGGATTTCACCTTCGTTTACGGATGCCCTGGCTCCACCAAGGAATACGTTACTTCCGACGAGGTGGAATATACCGGCAATGTGTCTGACCCTAAGAAGATTGCCCTTAGGACCAAGCGTCTGGACATAATGAAGAAATATATGGCCCAGAGCCAGGCCGTTAGGATCCAGTATTCCTCCAAGGCCGCCAACGTTTCCAACGCCTGGAAGAAATGGCAGGGAGAAGAGAAGGGAATCCGCAGGATGAAGACCGTGGACAAGAAGAAAGAGTATCAGGAAAGGTTCAAAGAGTGGGCGAAAGGAACCCGCTACGAGGGTCTTGTGGAGAAATTGGAAGCCCTGTACGCCAGGAGAAACCCTTATTTCCTTGCATACGAGTACTATAACGAGACCGTTAGGAGCATAGAACTTCTCCAGATTGCATCGGGCGTATTGAACGTTATAAAGAACAAAAGCTCCAAGGATGCGGCAGTGGAGGCATTTTTCAAGGACTATTATCAGCCGATAGACCAGGAGATATTCGTGGCAATGATGAAGGCTTTTGACGCTGAGATGCCAGACGATTTCAAGCCGGAGTATTTCAAGCAGATGCTTAGCCAGTACGGCAGCGTGGAGGCCTGGCAGAAAGACCTGTTCTCCAAATCAATGTTCACCGACAAGGAGAAGGTGTTCGCCCTGACAAAGGACGATACCCAGGCCGTGAAGGACGATCCCGCATATCAGATGTACGACGCGTTCTACAAATGGTATTTCAATACCCTCAGGCCTGTAATCAACGATGTCAACAGCGAGATAAGGCTTGCTTACCGCGACTATATGCAGGGACAGATGGATTTCGAGCCTAATAAGCAGTTCTATCCGGACGCTAACCTGACTTTGAGGATCGCTTACGGAAATGTAAAGGGATACAGTCCTGCTGACGGAGTCTACTATTCCCCGGTTTCCACCCTCAAGGGAATCATTGAAAAGGATAACCCGAACATCTTCGATTACAATATTCCTCAGAGACTCAGGGATATATACGCAGAAGGCGGGCATGATAACCAGCCTGTCTGCTTCCTGGCCACCAACCATACTACTGGCGGAAACTCAGGCAGCCCTGTCATTAACGCAGACGGTAACCTGATCGGAATCAATTTCGACAGAGTATGGGAGGGAACGATGTCTGACATCGTATATGACCCTTCAGTTTGCAGAAACATCTCTATTGATATAAGATACCTGCTGTTCAACATCGAGCAGATAGGGCACGCCGGTTATCTGTTTAACGAGATGGTATTTGCGGACTGATCCGCTAGAAATTGAAAATATATCCAATCAGGAAGAACCTGCGGTTGTTGTAGGCGGTTTCCGACCAGATATTGCTTTCATCTTCTGAAACATATCTGGTGGTCATCTTCTGCTCCAGAAGGTCTCTTCCTTCCAGAAATATTGTGTGGCGGTTGAACTTCTTCTCTATGCGGCAGTTAAGTGTGTAATACTTGTCGTAGGAGTAGAAGGCTCTCGATACCTTGCTGCGGTAGGATATGTCTGAAGACAGGCTCCATCCTCTTTTGAAGTTGAATCCGCCGGAAGCCTTGGCTGTCCAGTAATGGTCTTTCTTGACAGTGCCGGCAGTTTTTGCCTTGCCTTTATAATCGTAATAACTGAAGTCTGCCCTCAGGTAGTACCTTTTGGTGTCGTACCTTAGGTAGTAGGCGGTATTCCATATCTTGCTGTAGGATGTGTTCACCCAGGTGAAGAACTTGACTTTCCTCGAGCCGATATAATCTTCATAAAAAGTCTGCTCCACCTCTCTTATATTGCGGGTAAAGGATGAAGAGAGTTCGCTCGAGAACTTTCTGAAACGTATTCTGTAAGAAAAGATGTTCCTAAAGGAGCGGGTGACTTTAAGCTTAGGATTTCCCACTATGTACTGGTCCGGGAAGGCTCCCTCTCTTGTGTACCAGCAAAGCTGCAGGTATGTCGGGCGCCGGATCGAAGTCAGGTATCCGATGGCAAAAAAGTGGTTTTCCGCCAATCTCAATTCCACCTCTCCGGTTCCGTAGAATGCAGGGTTCTTGAAGTCGTATGACTGGTGTTCGTCCTTGTTGGTCAGTTTGTCCGCATAAAACTGAAGAGTAGCATCCAGCTTGAGTTTCAGATACTTGTACGAATAATCCGCTTTCAGATAAGGACTCAGGTTCATAACTCCGTATCTGAATGTTTCCCGAAGTTTAAGGCTGTCCACCCACGAATCCTTGTTACCCAGATCGGAAATATACGCTCCCCTGTTTTTTTCATTGTCGTAGGTTATGGAAAAATAACCTCCGGCCTCTGTGTTGAGGTTTTTGATATTGAATGTGTTAGGGGTGCTCAGAAAAACTCTGGAATCTGATCTGAGACCAATGGTGAAAGGAGTCTTGCGGTATATCTTGTTTACTGTGCCTTCATTTGTGCTGAGGGTTGAAAACTCGATGTAACGGTCAATGTTAGTATAACCGAAATTCAACTCAGCGAACAGCCTTTTGTCCCTGGCAAGTTTTCTGGTCAGGTTGAAGCCTCCTCCGGAAGAAAAAGTGTATGAATTGTTGTCTTCTCCCTGCAAACTGAGCTCGAGAGCTGATATATTCAGCGTATTGTTGTTTCTTCTGTTGTGAGTGTAGTTGTAACTCAGGTTGGCAAACGAATTGTATATTGTATTGGGCTTTCTCCACTGGAAGGTTGTCCTGAGATTGTAGTTGCTACCCAGATGCTTGATCGCTGACCAACTGGTAGATAAGTCTTCGC
>JAEEGK010027852.1_pt1 | contig 11381 bp, 7 predicted proteins | sample 8958771 | NCBI WGS metagenome assembly JAEEGK01 (sample SAMN16246547, study PRJNA631951) | gut metagenome | biome: gut microbiome; feature: rumen; material: SC-attached | host: Bos | place: Iran: Karaj | collected 2018-10 | reverse complement strand
CACATCCGACGGACTTGTTGAAAGCGCTGTAAACAACGTAAAGAGAATAGAAGACATGGGCTATGACAATCTTTGCATAAGCCTTAAGTCCACAGATGTTTTAATGTGCATCGACGCCCACAAAAAGATCGCGGGAAAGACGCCCTATCCGCTTCATGTGGGGATAACGGAATCGGGCACCGCATTTTCGGGAAATCTTAAGTCCGGTGTCGGACTCGGAGTCATATTATACGACGGAATAGGAGATACGATAAGAGTATCGCTTACGGAGGACCCTGTCGAAGAGATCAAGGCAGCGAGGATCATCCTTCGTACTTTGGGACTCAGAAACGAAGGTATAGAAGTTATCTCATGTCCCACATGCGGCCGCACAAAGATCGATCTTATCGGGCTTGCCAAGAAGGCCGAAAGCCTCGCCGAGCAATATCCGTTATCTATCAAGCTCGCCGTCATGGGATGTGCGGTAAACGGACCCGGAGAAGCAAGAGAAGCCGAGATCGGCATAGCCGGAGGAGACGGAGAAGGACTTATATTCAAAAAGGGTACGATAGTCAAAAAAGTGCCCGAGAGCGAACTCTTTACTGCACTTAAGGAGGAGCTTGACAACTGGGGGAAATAACGCATGGAACAGGCGTTTTTAGACGTTTTTAATACATTGTCTTTAAAAGAGTCGTTAAAGACTTTATTTGAAGACGTATATATTCTCAAAATGGTCTCGGTGACCAAGAAAAATCTTGTGAAGATCTTTATAAAGAGCAACCATATCATTCCGCGAAAAGAGAAGTCGGAAATGGAACGCATCATCAAAAGAGACCTCTTTTCCGGAGAGGATCTTGAGATAAAGATCGTGGAGACCTACGAACTTCCGTCAACTTACAGCGTAACGGCGCTCCTTAACGAATACAAAGAGAGCATGCTCTACGATCTGACGGAAAATTCACCCATCCTTAAAAACTGTTTTATAAAGATCCGCTTTGAGGAGATCGACAAAAACACGGTCACGGTCATCGTTCCCGAAAAGTCCATTTTCAAGGAACGCGAGAACGAGATAGTCGACTACTTAAAGCACATTACAACGGATCGCTTCAATATGGAAGCGGTCTTTAAAGTCGTGTACGAAAAGCCTGAAGGAGAGGAAGAGCGGGAAAAAGAAAGAGAAGCGCTCACCGAATACAAGGTTCAAAAACTTATACGAAGCGATCTCGTGGCTTCTATGGAAGAAAGCGAATCGGAAAGCAAAGATGAGAATGCCCCGGAAGATAAGGCAAGCAAGAAAAAAGAAACCGCGAAGCCCGCTCCGAGTGTTCCAAGATCGGTGTCAAAACAGAACTTCTCAAAGTCATATCCTTCAAAGAAAAGCTTTACTCCCAGAACTTCAATGCCTGAAGAATCGGACAATCCCGATGTTTTGTACGGGCGGGAGATAGATCCCGAGGAAGAACCGATCAATCTTTGCGATCTGGTGGAAGATTTCCTTCCGGTAGTCGTAACAGGTGAGATCATCAAGGTTGAGGACCGCCGTGACATAAGAAACAACAAGGCGATCTTCGGTATGCATATAACCGATTATACAGACACCGTTAAAGTAAAACTGTTTTGTAAATCCGAGGATTACGATACATACGCCGGCAAATTCAAGAAGGGTACCTGGGTTAAGGTAAAAGGTATTCCTCAGCTCGACACCTTTGAACATGAAGTAAACATCACATCTCCGCAGGGCATTATGAAGGGCAAGAGTAACCGTACAAAGCGTATGGACTTAAGTCCCGAAAAGCGTGTGGAGCTTCATTGCCATACAAAAATGAGCGATATGGACGGAGTGAGCGAAGTTACGGATATCATCAACTGTGCTTACTCGTGGGGACATAGGGCGATCGCCGTTACCGATCACGGTGTAGTCCAGGCTTTTACCGATGCGAATCATGCATGGGAAAAGCTTTGGGGCAAAGAAAAGGACCGATGCAAAGAAGCCGGAGAGAAGCCCGACAGGCAGAATTTCTTTAAAGTTATATACGGTGTGGAGGGTTATCTTGTAGATGACCTGACCGAAGCCGTATATGACTCAAAGGGCCAGTCACTTGACGGTACCTTTGTTGTATTCGATATAGAGACGACCGGCTTTTCGCCGATAAAAAACAAGATCATCGAGATCGGTGCGGTAAAGATAAAGGACGGCGAGATCGTTGACAGATTTTCCGAATTTGTTAATCCCGAGTGTCCCATACCTTACAGGATCAGCAAGCTTACATCCATTACGGACGACGACGTAAAGGATGCTCTTACGATAGAAGAAGTGCTGCCGGAGTTTACGGCCTTTTGCATGGGTTCGGTGCTTGTTGCGCATAACGCCGGATTTGATACTTCGTTTATAAAGGAAAACTGTAAAAAACTTGGACTTCCCTACGATTATACGGCGGTGGATACTCTTACCGTTTCGAGAGCATTCTTACAGGGACTTCACAACTACAAGCTCGATACGGTGGCCAAAGAACTCGGTGTTTCGCTTGAAAATCACCACAGAGCCGTAGACGATGCGGAATGTACCGCGGGCATATTCATAAAGCTTTTAAAGATGGCAGAAGAGAAAGGCATTACCGATCTTGATAAGCTTGAGGAAAATTCTAAGCTTTCAAAAGACAGCATACGCTCAATGATGTCTCATCATGTCATCATACTGGCCAAGAACAATACGGGAAGAATAAACCTTTACACACTTGTTTCAAAATCGCACCTTGAATATTTCGGTTCGAACCGTAACAAGGTGCCCAAGATTCCCAAAAGCGAGATACTTAAGCACCGAGAGGGACTCATCATAGGAAGTGCCTGCGAAGCCGGCGAACTTTATCAGGCACTCGTGGAAGAAAGAGGCGACGACACGATCGCCAAGATAGTAAATTTTTACGACTATCTCGAGATACAGCCGGTCGGAAACAACGAGTTCATGATCCGCGATACGGTTCACGAAAAGTATGAGCGTTTCAATACCATAGAAGATCTTCGCGAGATCAACCGAGAGATCGTAAGGCTCGGAGAAATGTACAATAAACCCGTTGTGGCAACGTGTGACGTGCATTTTCTCAATCCCGAAGATGAACTTTACAGACGCATCATCATGAAAGGACAGGGATTTGAAGATGCCGACAATCAGGCACCTTTGTATCTTCATACGACTGATGAGATGCTTGAGGAGTTCGGTTATCTCGGTCTAGATAAGGCAAAAGAAGTCGTCATCACCAATCCCAACATGATCGCCGACAGCATCGATTCGATATCGCCCGTTCGACCCGATAAATGTGCCCCGGTCATCGAGAACAGTGATGAACTCTTAAAGAATATATGTTACACAAAGGCTCATGAGATGTACGGCCCCGAACTTCCGGAGATAGTATCGGAGCGTCTCGAGCGTGAACTTAACTCGATAATAAAGAACGGCTTTGCCGTTATGTACATAATCGCGCAGAAGCTCGTTTGGAAATCCGTGGAAGACGGATACCTTGTAGGCTCCAGAGGTTCCGTCGGTTCCAGTTTTGTTGCGACCATGGCGGGTATCACGGAGGTCAATCCGCTCGTTCCGCACTATTATTGCAGCAACTGTCATTACAACGATTTCGATTCCGAAGACGTAAAGAAATTCAGAGGAATGGCCGGTGTCGACATGCCCGACAAGGCTTGTCCGGTATGTGGTGCAAACCTCAAAAAGGACGGATTTGACATTCCTTTTGAGACCTTCCTTGGATTTAAAGGCGACAAAGAGCCCGATATCGACCTTAACTTCTCGGGCGAATATCAGTCAAAGGCTCACAGATATACGGAAGTTATCTTCGGTGCGGGACAGACCTTCAGAGCGGGAACCATAGCTACCCTCGCCGACAAGACGGCGTTCGGTTATGTAAAGAAATATTTTGAGGAAGCAGGTATAAAGAAACGTGTCTGCGAGATAGACCGTATAGTATCGGGCTGCGTCGGTGTCAGAAGAAGCACCGGCCAGCATCCCGGCGGTATTATAGTGCTTCCCGTGGGAGAGGATATTAACTCCTTCACTCCGGTACAGCATCCCGCGAACGATCAGACTACCGATACCGTTACCACGCATTTCGATTATCACTCGATCGATCACAACCTTTTAAAACTCGACATTCTCGGGCACGATGATCCTACGATGATAAGGATGCTTCAGGACCTTACCGGAATAGACCCCATCACGATACCGCTCGACGATCCGAAGGTCATGACGCTCTTTGAATCGACCGAAGCTCTGGGCGTATCTCCCGACGATATAGGCGGATGCAAGATAGGGTGTCTGGGAATACCGGAGTTTGGTACAGATTTCTCGATGGGCATGGTAATCGAGGCTCAGCCTCACTACTTCAGCGACCTTGTCCGCATCGCGGGCTTAAGCCACGGTACCGACGTATGGCTGGGAAATGCCCAGGATCTTATTCGCGACGGTATTGCGACCATTTCAACCGCCATATGTACACGTGACGACATCATGACTTATCTTATAGGTAAGGGTGTAGATCCTTCCAAATCCTTTAAGATCATGGAGAATGTACGTAAAGGTAAGGTTGCGGGCAAAAAGTGTGCGGAGTGGCCCGAATGGAAAGAAGATATGCTCGCTCACGACGTTCCCGAGTGGTATGTCGGCTCCTGTGAGAAGATTCAGTACATGTTCCCACGCGCTCATGCCGCAGCCTACGTTATGATGGCTTGGCGAATAGCTTATTGCAAAGTATATTATCCGCTTGCTTACTATGCCGCGTTCTTCAGTATAAGAGCCAAAGCGTTCAACTATAAGACGATGTGCTTCGGACGTGAGACTCTCGAAGCGGAACTTAAAAGACTCCGTGCGCTTCCCGAACGATCAAATAAGGAAGAAGATTCGATAAGAGATTTAAGGATCGTACAGGAGATGTACGCAAGAGGCTTTGAATTTATGCCGATAGATTTATTCAAAGCCAAGGCAAGGCTGTTTTCAATAATCGACGGCAAGATAATGCCTGCACTCACAAGTATCGAAGGTCTTGGCGAAAATGCCGCGGACAGTATAGTGGAAGCCACCAAAAAAGGGCCGTTCCTTTCAAGAGACGACTTTAAGCAGCGCACAAAGGTATCGCAGACGATCACCGATGAAATGGCAGACCTTGGAATACTCGGTGACATCCCCGAGTCAAACCAGATCAGTTTATTCGATCTTTTAGGTGTATAATCGGCATTTTTCTGATATGATGACTTATAGAAAAATACCTCTTGCATATTTCGTGATTTTACGATAATATAAACGAGTGCCTGAAACAGGCACTCAAAATGGCTGGTTGGTCAAGCGGTTAAGACGCCGCCCTCTCACGGCGGAATCAGGGGTTCGATTCCCCTACCAGCTGCGGATCGGGATATGCATTATGCATATCCCATTTTTTTACAATTATGGCAAAAGATGTATTCAGACGACTCGAAACTAAATATATCCTTTCAAAAGAGCAGTTCGAAGGCATAAGAGAAGCGCTTCGCCCTTACATGACCGACGATGAGTACGGCATGTCCAAGATAATGAGCATTTACTTTGATACCGGCAATTACGATCTCGCAAGAGAGTCGATGGAAAAGCCGGTGTACAAAGAAAAAGTGAGGCTTCGTTGTTACGGACAGGCAACCCCGGAATCGAAAGTATATCTTGAACTTAAGAAAAAGTATCAGGGTGTCGTATACAAAAGAAGGATAGCTCTTTCCTACACCGAAGCGGACCTTTATCTTAAGAAAGGGATATATCCCGATACCGACTCTCAGATAATGAAGGAGATCGATTACTTCTTTAAGTACTATAAGTCGATCCGTCCCACATACATTGAATATATGCGTATTGCTTCTTTTTGCAATGACAACAAAGACATACGCATCACCTACGACAAAGACGTCAAAGTCAAATTTGACGAAGGCTGTCTTATGAACGGAAGGGACGCCGAAAGAGTACTTGACGAAGATAAGTATCTTATGGAGATAAAAGCACCCGGTGCAATGCCTTTGTGGCTTACGAAGGCTTTGACGGATCAAAAGATCTATCCGGGAAGCTTTTCAAAATACGGAGCCGCATGCAAACGGCTTAAAATGACATACGAAGAAGGAGAAGAAATATGCTGGACAGCATTTTAAATCAGGCGGGAACAGGAATGATAACTCTCGGACTCAAAGGAATGTTACTTTGCAGTATCGCATCCATTGCACTGGGTATCGTGATCGCCGCAACATATATGATATGCAGTGAGAAGTATTCGAAGAACTTTGTCATTACCCTTACTGTTCTTCCCATACTTGTTATGAGCGTTATCATGATGGTAAACGGCAATCTGGGAACCGGCGTTGCAATAGTCGGAGCCTTCAGCCTTATACGTTTCAGATCGATCCCCGGAACGAGCAAAGAAATCGGAACCATTTTCTTTGCCATGGCAACAGGTCTTGCCACGGGCATGGGATATATAGGATTTGCCGCTATCATAACGATACTTGTCGGAGCATTGATGATTGTTCTTTGTAAAGCGGGTTTCGGCGACAAAAAGGATGAGACACTTCAGCTTAAGATCGTCATTCCCGAGAACCTTAACTTTAACGGCGCATTTGACGACATCTTTGAAAAATACACGAACAAATCAAAACTCGATAAGGTTAAGACAACCAACTTAGGCAGCATGTTTGAGCTTAACTATCTCGTGAATCTTAAAAAGGATGCGGATCAAAAAGCAATGATCGACGAGATAAGAGTAAGGAACGGAAATCTTACGGTTGCCATGGGTACGGTGACTCCGCTTACGGAAGAACTGTAAGAAAATCGTGTTTTATGGAAAAAACACTTGATTTTATGTTTACTTGATGTTAGTATGCTCATGTAGAATTATTTTTTTTTACTAAAGTGGCTTGGTTTCAGGCCACTTTAATTTATGTAATAAGGCACAAAGAAAACGAGGAACAATGAGTAAAAGAGAAAGCTACGAAGCAAAGACCGAAGAGCTGCTGAGGCCTATCGCAGAGGCAAAAGGCGTTGATATATACGATGTCGAATATGTCGAAGAAGCGGGCGAGTGGTACTTAAGAGCTTATATAGACAAAGAAGGCGGAGTCACGATCGATGACTGCGAAGCGGTCAGCAGAGCGTTAAGCGATGCGCTTGATGCGAACGAGTTTATCGATGACGCTTACTATCTTGAGGTATCGAGTCCGGGGCTCGGTCGTGCACTTAAAAAGGACAGACATCTTGAAAAGAGCATCGGTGAGGATGTGGATATTAAGACATACAAACCCATCGACGGTACAAAAGAGTTTACCGGAAAGCTTGTAAGCTTTGACAAAGATACGGTTACACTTATGATCTTGGAGAAAGAGGTTTCTTTTTCCCGAAAAGACATAGCAAAAATAAATCTTACACTTGATTTTTAAAAACGGAGGATACTTAAAATGAATAAGGCTTTACTTGAAGCACTTGACGCACTTGAAAAGGAGAAGCAGATACCCAAAGAGGTACTTTTTGACGCGATTGAGAATTCGCTTCTTACCGCCTGCAAGAATCATTTCGGCAAAGCAGACAACATGAAGGTTGAGATCGACAGAGAGACTTGCGACTATTTCCTTTATGCAGAAAAGGAAGTTGTAGAGAACGTTGAAGATCCGGTAACCCAGATCTCTCTTACGGACGCAAGAGCCATCGATGCAAACGCAGGTGTCGGCGATACCGTTAAGGTAGAGATAAAGTCACAGGAGTTCGGACGTATTGCCGCTCAGAACGCAAGAAACGTCATCACTCAGAAGATCCGTGAGGAAGAAAGAAGCGTTGTTTACAATATCTTCTACGAAAAGGAAAGAGATGTTGTTACGGGTATCGTTCAGAGATATGTGGGAAAGAACATTTCCATCGATCTGGGAAAGACGGATGCCATCCTTACGGAGAGCGAGCAGGTTCCCACCGAAGAGTTCAGACCTACCGAGCGTATCAAACTTTATGTGCTTGAAGTAAAGAATACAAACAAAGGACCCAAGGTTTTGGTAAGCCGCACCCATCCCGAACTCGTAAAGAGACTTTTCGAGCAGGAAGTTACCGAGATCAAAGACGGTACCGTAGAGATCATGTCCATCGCACGTGAAGCCGGAAGCCGTACCAAGATCGCTGTTTGGTCCAACAACCCCAACGTAGACGCGGTAGGTGCATGCGTAGGTATGAACGGTGCACGTGTTAACGCCATCGTTGAAGAGTTAAGAGGCGAAAAGATTGACGTTATCAACTGGGATGAGAACCCCGGTAACCTTATACAGAATGCGTTAAGCCCCGCCAAGATCGTTGCGGTATTCGCAGATCCCGACGAGAAGACAGCTAAGGTAGTCGTTCCCGATTATCAGCTTTCACTTGCTATCGGTAAATCTGGACAGAACGCAAGACTTGCCGCAAGACTTACCGGATACAAGATCGACATCAAGTCCGAGTCTCAGGCTAAGGATGCTCCCGGATTCCGTTACGAAGACTATATGGATGATTACGAAGAGTACGATGAGTACGAAGAAGGTGAGTACGAAGAAGGCGAATACGAAGAAGGCGAGTACGCTGAAGAGTACGAAGGTGAAGAAGGCACCGAAAACACCGAAGAATAAGAAAGAGGCGACGGATGAACAAGAAAGTCCCGTTAAGACAATGCGTCGGCTGCAGAGAAATGAAAGACAAACGCGAACTCATTCGCGTGGTACATGCTCCCGACGGTACAATATCGCTTGATTTTAAAGGAAAGATGAACGGCCGCGGCGCTTACGTATGTAAGTGTAAGGACTGCCTGGAAAAGGCAATAAAGAATAAGGGCCTTGAGCGCGCCTTCAAAGAAGCGATACCGACCTCTGTGTATGATAGCTTGTTAAAGGAGTCAGAATCATTTGAATAATAAATTACTGTCTATGTTAGGTCTTTGTACGAAGGCAGGAAAGCTCAAAAGCGGAGAATTCCAAACGGAGGCTTCCGTAAAGAGCGGGGAAGCGTTTCTGGTGATAGTCGCCAAGGACGCATCCGACAATACCAAAAAGAAATTTAACGACATGTGTACGTTTTACGAGACCCCCATCATCGAATACGGACTTAAGGATGAGCTTGCAAGAGCCATCGGAAAAGAGATAAGAGCGATGCTCGCCGTATGCGACGAAGGATTCGCAAATTCCATACTTAAACTGTACAACGTGTCAAAGGATAATTTGGAGGACTGATCGATAAATGGCAAAAATGAAAGTACATGAGTTAGCAAAAGAATTGGATATTCAATCCAAGGACATAATTGCCTTTTTAAATGAAAAAGGAATTGAAGTCAAGGCGGCGCAGTCCTCTGTTGAAGATGATGCGATCGCTTTGGTAAAGGGCAAATTCGGAAAGGCATCCGCTCCCAAGGCTGAACCTAAAAAAGAGGCACCCGCTAAGGCTGCACCCGCAAAGGAAGAGGCCGTTAAGGAAGCACCCGCCAAAGAAGCTTCGGCTAAGCCTGCAGCAAAACCCGAAGGCAAACCCGCTTCGCCCGAAGCACCCAAGAAAAAGAAGATCATAATGGTGAGCAACCCTCACAATTCAAACATGCCGGGTCAAAGACCCGCACAGGGTGGCCAAAGACCCATGCAGGGCGGCGCAAGACCTCAGGGTCAGGCTCGTCCTCAGGCACCTTCTCAGGGCGGACAGCGTCCGAGACCGAGTGACCGTACCATATCCGGAAGCGATTACGCAGCTCCCAGACTTATCAAGGTTCGTCCCGACGCCATAAACAGAGCCCATGCCAACTCCGTTCCCGAGGAACCCGTACAGGAAGTTGCAAAGACTCCCGTTGAGAACGCTGCACCCACAGAAGCAAGACCCGCAGCTCCCAAGAGAGAGTTCTTATCCGATATCCGTACAAAGCGTCCCGAGAGAACCGAAAGACCCGAAGGCGCAAGAAGAGACGGCGCAGCACGTCCCGCTGACAGAAGACAGGGTGGCGCACAGGGAAGACCCATGCAGGGCGGACAGCGTCCCGCACAGGGAGGCCAGAGACCCATGCAGGGCGGCGCAAGACCCGGACAGGGCGGCGGCTCGAGAATTTCCTTTGCAGGACCCGGCGCAGCACCTTCACAGCCCGGCTCAAAAGGCGGTTTCGACAGCAGAAGAGACGACAAATACAAGAACAAGAACTATGACAATAAAGACGGTGAGAAGAAGCAGTCCGACAAGAGACGTCTTCAGGAGAAAGACAGCCGTAACAAGAACAGAGTATTCCTTACCGAGGACGATGAAGAGACACTTGCAATGAAGCGTCGTACCGGTAAGTTCATCAAGCCCGAGAAGAAACCCGAACCGGAAGAGGAAGTTATCAAGACCATCACTCTTGACGACACCGTAACCATCAAGGAACTGGGCGAGAAGATGAAGATACAGCCCGCTCAGATCGTTAAGAAACTTTTCCTTCAGGGTCAGATTGTGAACGTAAACTCCGAGATCACATTCGAAGAGGCCGAAAACATTGCGATCGACTACGAGATCATCTGCGAGCATGCGGTTAAAGTCGATGTTATCGAAGAACTCCTTAAAGAGGACGAAGAATCCGAAGAGAACATGACCACCAGACCTCCGGTTGTCTGCGTAATGGGTCACGTCGATCACGGTAAGACTTCACTTCTTGACGCCATCAGAAAGACAAACGTAACCGATCGCGAGGCCGGCGGTATTACCCAGGCTATCGGTGCTTACACCGTACATATTAAAGACAGAGACATTACATTCCTTGATACACCCGGTCACGAGGCATTTACCGCCATGCGTATGCGTGGTGCAAACTCCACCGATATCGCGGTACTCGTTGTAGCCGCAGACGACGGTGTTATGCCCCAGACGGTTGAAGCGATCAACCATGCAAAGGCTGCAGGTGTTGAGGTTATCGTTGCGGTAAACAAGATCGATAAACCCGAAGCAAATCCCGAAAAGGTTAAGCAGGAACTTACCGAATACGAACTCATTCCCACCGATTGGGGCGGATCTACCGAGTTTGTAAACATTTCCGCTAAGAAGGGTACCGGTATCGACGATCTTTTGGAGACCATTCTTCTTACCGCAGACATTTTGGAACTTAAAGCCAATCCCAAGCGTAAAGCAAGAGGTCTCGTCATCGAGGCTGAGCTTGATAAAGGACGCGGTCCCGTTGCCACTGTACTGGTACAGAAGGGTACTCTTAAAGTCGGTGACTTTATTTCCGCAGGCGCATCACACGGTAAAGTTCGTGCGATGATCAACGATAAGGGTAAGAACGTTAAGACGGCAGGTCCTTCGACTCCCGTTGAGATTCTCGGTCTTAATGACGTTCCCAACGCCGGCGAAGTATTTATAGCACAAAAGGACGACAAGACGG
>JAEEGK010027850.1_pt1 | contig 11381 bp, 8 predicted proteins | sample 8958771 | NCBI WGS metagenome assembly JAEEGK01 (sample SAMN16246547, study PRJNA631951) | gut metagenome | biome: gut microbiome; feature: rumen; material: SC-attached | host: Bos | place: Iran: Karaj | collected 2018-10 | reverse complement strand
CAAACTCTGGTGCAAAGAAGAGATTCTCTTTCACTGGAACAGGTAAGGTAAAGAGACGTCATGCCTTCCACAGTCACATTCTGACAAAGAAGACCAAGAAGCAGAAGCGCAACTTGGTAGGTACAACAATTGTAGATCAGAGCAACATGAAGCAGGTTCGTGATCTGTTGTGTCTCCGTTAAACCTATTGTCTAACATTTTAAAGTAAGAAGAATTATGCCAAGATCAGTAAATCACGTTGCATCAAGAGCAAAGCGTAAGAGAATTTTGAAGCTTACCCGCGGCTACTTTGGAGCTCGCAAGAATGTTTGGACAGTAGCCAAGAACACATGGGAGAAGGGTTTGACCTATGCCTATCGTGATCGTCGTAACAAGAAGCGTAATTTCCGCAGCCTGTGGATTCAGCGTATCAACGCTGCCGCTCGTCTGGAGGGTATGAGCTACTCAGTTCTGATGGGTAACCTCGCCAAGGCAGGTATCGAGATTAACCGTAAGGTGCTCGCTGACCTCGCTATGAACAATCCCGAGGCTTTCAAGGCCATCGTAGAGAAGGTGAAGTAAATCAGACTTTATTTACCAAGTCTTAAAAATAGAATCCCCGCTCAATAGAGTGGGGATTTTATTTGTTGGATACGTACTGGTTTTAGGCTTATTTGAATTTGAACAGGTGCACGAATCCTGTTGTCTTAAAGACATCATAAACCTTAGGCTGTAGTCCCTGGATGAATGGCTCATTGTGGTTCACCCAGCAATGCTGTACGATGTGCATCAGCAGGCGCAGGCCGCTGGAGGAGATGTAGTCGAGTTGGCTGCAGTCTATAACGACCTCATGATCAAAATAGTTGTACAGGGGCTCGACCTCTTTCTCTGCCATCTGAGCTACCAGGCTGTCTAATCTCCCGTTCAGGGTCAAAGTGACTTGGCGCTCGCCTGTTTCGTTAATTGTAATTTGCATAGTCCTTATTTTGTTATAGTTTATAATTCACTTTCTTCTGCATGGTCAGCACGTTCTGATCGTCTTTGCGCTCATAGTCTATGCTATCCATGTAATTACGCATCAGGTGTATGCCCAGTCCGCCTTCACTGTGTTGTCTTGCCTTCTGCTGGGTGTCCACTTTTTCTGCCTTGGTGGCATCGAAAGCCTTACCTTTGTCTGTCAGTGTGAACGTGAGTGTCTCGTCGTTGCACACGGCTTCCAGCAGGATGATGCCTGTCTCACCTTCAGGGTAGGCGTATCGCATGATGTTTACCACAGCCTCTTCTACGGCCAGAGTAACATGCGAGAGGGTGTCTTCGTCCATGTGTATGTCGTTGCCTATACTGGTCATAAATGTTGTCAGTACCTGGATGTCCTCTACCTGATTGGTCAGGGTGAGACTGCGGCGGTACAACGTGTCGTCTTGTCCTAGATATCGGATGGCCAGAAGCGAGATATCGTCATTCTGTGGTGTGTCACCCACAAAGGCTTGCGCGATGAGGTAGTTCTGATGCGCAAAGTTACGGGCGTCCAGCTGTTGGGACGCCAATTTATTGGCTGCCATACAGATGCGCTCTCTACCGAACTGCTCCTGCTGGTCTGTCTCAGCCTCCGTATAGCCATCGGTATAGAGGAACAGGAGTTCATTGCGGTCAAGGAGTGCCTTCTGCTCCGAAAAGTTCCAGTCGGGGCGCAAACCTAACGGGATATTATTATCGACGGTGAGGAATCTGGCCAATGGGCCCACCAACAGTGGTGGCTCATGTCCCGCATTTGTGTAGCTCAGATGACCATTCGAGAGGTCCAGCACACCCATGAACAGGGTAATGAACATCATGGTGTCGTTATTGCTACATATGGTTTGGTTCATCTGCTTCACAATGTCGTGTGGGGCGGTGTGTATCATCGCTTCGCAACGGAAAAGTGATATCGCCTCTGCCATCATGAGCGCTGCCGGTACACCCTTGCCGCTCACGTCGCCAATGCAGAAGTACAGCTTCTCATCGTGTATGAGGAAGTCGAACAAATCGCCGCCCACCTCCTTGGCAGTCACAATCTCTCCATAGATGTCGATATCGTGACGATTGGGATAGGGCGGGTAGCTCTTGGGCAGCATCTGTTGCTGGATGTGACTGGCAATCTTCAGCTCCTGCTCGATGGCTGCCTTCTGGGCTGTGGTCTCCCTGAGGCGGTCGATGTTCCGGATGAGTGTCCTGCAGAGTAGGAAGATGATGATCAGTCCAAAGAACATTACGGCCAGAATGATAGCGCCTAACACATTACCCTGGTGGTTGATGATGGCTGCTGGTACCACCATTACGACGGTCCACTCTGCATACTTCACAAAGGAATAGAACAGCACCGACTTCACACCATCGTTCTCTACCTCGCAGCTGCCGCTCTCGCGGTTCATCATGCGACGGGCTATCTGGTCGTCGGTAGGGGCGGGGGTGGTGGCTGCCACGTCCTGGAACTTTCTTTTCAGGATGCGACTCTCGTCGGGGTGAATGAGATAGGTTCCGTCATTGTCGATGATAAAACTGTATGACTGCTGGCTGAAATCCTTTTCAAAGCGCTCGTGGTTCTCGCTGTCGATGCGCTTGTGACGTTGGCGCAGCCATTCCAGCGATACATCAGCACCTAACATGCCTACCTTACGTCCTTGGCGGTCGTGTATGTGGGTCATATAGGTGGTGGTGAGCTGATGGGAGGCGGCATGGTCGATATAAGGCGGTGTCCAGTCGCCTTCATCCATCTCGAAGGCATTCTTATACCATGCATGGGTCATGTGGTTGGCATGTGCCTCGGTCATCTGCTTACTTCTGATGATACCTTTGGGATCACGCCAGGCATAAATCTCGAAGTTATGTCCTTTCTGGGGGTAGTAGTCGGGTTCGAAGATCAGGCGACAACTCGACATGTAGTTGTTCAACTTCACCATCTTCTCCAGATGGGTCTGTAGCATATCGGGATTGTCCAGGCTTTCCTCAATCATACTGATGTTGTTGATAGCAGCCACATAGACATCCGACAGCACGCCACGTATTTTCTCGTTGGCATGCAGGATGATACCCTCGTAGCGTGACTCCACCTCACGGGTGGTTGAGTTACGGGTGATGACAAATACGATGGTCATAATGGTGGCCCACATGACCAGTAGTACGGTCGTGATGATGATACTCAGTCTGTATGCTACGGTCTTTCTGATCATGGCTTATACTCCTTTCATAGACAGTGAAATGCGCTGACGGCGATGGTCAACCTCAATCACGCGTACTTGTACATGTTGGTGAAGTTTAAGCACATCGAGTGGGTGAGTGATACGACGGTTGGCCATCTGAGAGATGTGAACCAGACCATCGTGGTGTACGCCAATGTCGACGAAGGCGCCAAAATTGGTGATATTGGTGACGATACCTGGAAGCACCATCCCCTCGACAAGGTCATCGAGGGTGTTAACCCGCTTGTCGAACTCGAAAGCTTCGAGTTGTTGGCGAGGGTCGCGTCCGGGTTTCTCCAGTTCTGCTATAATATCAGTAAGGGTAGGCATGCCCACCTCTGCTGTAACATAACGCGAGAGGTCGATGGCATCGCGCTTGGCCTTGTTGCTGATAAGATCAGAGACCGCACAGTGCTGGTCCTTGGCCATCTGTTCTACCAGGGCATAGCGTTCGGGGTGAACGGCAGAGTTGTCGAGTGGGTTCTTGGCCTGTCGGATGCGTAAGAAACCAGCACATTGCTGGTAGGCTGATGGGCCCAGGCGGGGCACCTTGAGCAGTTGGGCTCGGGAGGTGAAGGCGCCATGTTCGCGACGGTAGTCAACAATATTCTTGGCCAGGGTGGCACCCAGTCCGCTGACATACATCAGCAGGTGCTGTGAGGCGGTGTTGAGATCCACACCAACGGCGTTTACGCAGCTCTCTACCGTTTGGTCCAGCGAATGTTTGAGCTTGGATTGGTCGACATCGTGCTGGTACTGGCCTACACCAATGCTCTTAGGGTCGATCTTGACGAGTTCTGCCAGCGGATCCATCAGACGGCGTGCGATGCTCACGGCACCACGTACGGTAACATCCTCATCGGGGAATTCTTCGCGTGCAGTCTTCGAGGCAGAATAGACCGAAGCGCCTGCTTCGCTGACCACAAAGACCTGTGGCGATGTGCTGGTGCCGTTGCCGCTTTTTTCTTGGGCAGTGAGATTGTAACGTCCTGCCAGCACATCCTTTACAAACGTGTCGGTTTCGCGACTGGCGGTGCCATTACCAATTGAGATGGCTTCAATCTGATATTTCGTGATCATATGCTGAAGGGCCAAGGCAGCCTCGGTACGCTTGTTGACAGGCGGGTGGGGGAATATGGCCTCGTGGTGCAACAGGTTACCCTGCGCATCGAGACATACCACCTTACAACCTGTACGGAAGCCAGGGTCGATGCCCATCACCCGCTGTTGGCCTAACGGGGCGCCAAGCAGCAGCTGACGCAGGTTTTCTGCAAAGACACGGATGGCTTCCTCGTCAGCCTTCTCCTTGCTTAGTGACGCATATTCTGTTTCGATGGCTGGTTTGAGCAGGCGTTTGTAGCCATCATCGATAGCTTCAGACACCAAACGGCCGCATGGTGTGTTGCCGTAGACGTAATGCCGCTTCAGACGTTCGCAGGCCTCCTCGTCATCGGGTGAGATGCTGATACGCAGGATGCCTTCTGACTCTCCGCGACGCATGGCTAACAAACGATGGCTGGAGCAGCGTTTCAGTGGCTCGCTCCAGTCGAAGTAGTCGCTGTATTTAGCTGCCTCGTCGGTATCAGCCTTGGCTTTCACCACCTTCGAGGTGATGATGGCCTGACGGGAGAAGGCATTTCTGAGCTGCTGACGTGAGCGCTCATCCTCACTCACCATCTCTGCGATGATATCTTGCGCGCCATGGATAGCCTCGTCGCTGACATCGGGTACGGAACCGCGTTGTTTCATAATCTGCAGTGCTAACGGCTCAAGCCCCTGTTCACGTGCCACCTGGGCACGGGTGCGCCGTTTGGGCTTGTAGGGCAGATAGATATCCTCGAGCTCAGTGGCATCCCAGCATTTGTCGATGCGCTCCGACAACTGATGTGTCAGCTTGTTTTGCTCGGTGATGGTTTTGATAACCGTTTCCTTGCGCTTCTGTATGTCAAGCAGTTTGTCGTAGCGATCGCTGATCGCAGCAATCGCCACCTCGTCGAGGCCGCCAGTACGTTCCTTGCGGTAGCGGGCGATGAAAGGAATGGTACATCCCTCATCGAGTAGGGCCAGTGTGCCTGCTACCGATTTCTCGCTCATGCCTAACTGAGTAGCAATAAGACAGGAAAAAACGCGCTTCTGCATAAATATAAATAGTAATTACGTTAATTTGTGTGCAAAAATAGTAATAAATCGCGAGAATTGTGTATTTTTGCACTCCGAAATTGAAAAATATAATGAGAAATAAGATATTTTTAATATTAATAGTGCTCTTTGGGACTCTTTGTGACCTTCAAGCAGAGGAAACAGCCAACAGCAGACAGGCCCGTCGCATTTTTAACAGCGCCTATGAGCAGGTGTTTGGCGAACAGGGAGCCTCCTTGCACTACGATGTGAATATTACAGGTATTTATAAGACGCGTGGCACCATCTGGTACAAGGGCAGGAAGAGTAAGTTTGATGAAGCGAGGATGACCTCATGGAACGATGGCAAGTACGTGTACACCTTCAAGAAAAGAAAACGCGAGGTGGAATTGCATACTGCCAAGAACAACAAGAGCGATAAGTACTCGCAGAAGTTCAAGTTTGCACCGGAGAACTATACCTATAGTATCGCAGAGGCTGACGGTGGACTGATGGTAACGCTGAAGTTGATCAAGGGGCGTAAGGGTATGAAGGAGATCCAAGCGCTGTTGGAACGTAAGACCTATCATCCGATCAGCGTACGTATCAAGATTGCCTTTATCTGGACGACGATAAAGATTAGTAACTTCCAGTCGGGAGGCATCACCGATGAGATGCTGCGTTTCCCCAAGGAACTGTATAAGGATTATAAATTTGTAGACAAACGATGATTTCGGTAGAAGGACTGAAAGTAGAATTTGGTATCAAACCTTTGTTCGATGGTGCGAGTTTCGTTATCAACGATAAAGACCGCATAGCCCTTGTTGGTAAGAATGGCGCAGGTAAGAGTACCATGCTGAAGATACTATGCGGACAGCAGAAACCCACAGCAGGCACGGTGAGCGTGCCTAACGACACGAAGATAGGCTATCTGCCACAGGTGATGATCCTGCAGGATGATACCACCGTGCGTGAAGAAGCACAAAAAGCCTTTGCTGACAATACCCGGATGAAGGAGCGTCTGGAGCGGATGAACCAGGAGTTGGCAGAGCGAACCGATTATGAGAGCGAGAGCTATCTCGCGCTGATAGAGAAATATACCAGCGAGCACGAACGCTATATGATGATGGGTGCTGAGAACTACGAGGCAGAGATAGAACGCACGTTGACCGGTCTGGGTTTTGAACGTAGCGACTTCGAACGTCCCACCTCGGAATTCTCGGGTGGCTGGCGTATGCGTATAGAGCTGGCCAAGATCCTGTTGCAGAAACCCGATGTGTTGCTCCTCGACGAGCCTACCAACCATCTGGATATCGAGTCTATCCAGTGGCTGGAGCAGTTCCTGGCCCAGAGCTCGAGTGCTGTGGTGCTGGTGAGCCATGACCGTGCTTTCATCAACAACGTGTCGAACCGTACCCTAGAGATCTCGTGTGGTAAGGTGGTTGACTATAAGGTGAAGTATGACGAGTATGTGGTGCTGCGCAAGGAGCGTCGTGAACAGCAGCTGAGAGCTTATGAGAACCAGCAGAAAGAGATGGCAGAGATGAAGGCGTTTATCGAACGCTTCCGCTATCAGGCCACCAAGGCCGTGCAGGTGCAGCAGAAGGTGAAACAGCTGGAGAAGATTGTACCCATCGAGATTGATGAGGTTGACAACTCTGCCATGCATCTGAAGTTTCCACCCTGTCTGCGCAGTGGCGACTACCCGGTGATCTGTGATGAGGTACGTAAGGATTATGGTGAGCATACTGTGTTCGACCATGTGACACTCACCATCAAACGAGGCGAGAAGGTTGCCTTCGTGGGTAAGAATGGTGAGGGAAAATCAACCCTTGTGAAATGTATCATGGGTGAGATTCCCTTTACAGGTGAGTTGAAGGTGGGCCATAACATTCAAATCGGGTATTTTGCGCAGAACCAAGCCCAGCTGCTGGATGAAAATCTGACGGTCTTCCAGACCATCGACCATGTGGCTAAAGGTGAGGTGCGACTGCGTATCAATGATATCCTGGGTGCGTTTATGTTTGGTGGCGAGGCCGGTGATAAGAAGGTGAAGGTGCTGAGTGGTGGCGAGCGTAGTCGACTGGCCATGATCCGATTGTTGCTGGAGCCTGTGAACCTGCTGATTCTCGACGAGCCTACCAACCACTTGGATATGCCTTCGAAGGATGTGTTGAAAGAGGCGATCAAAGCCTTTGACGGCACGGCGATTATCGTGAGCCATGACCGTGAGTTCCTCGATGGTCTTGTCACCAAGGTCTATGAGTTTGGTGGTGGAAAGGTGCGTGAGCACTTGGGTGGTATCTATGATTTCCTTCAGGCCAAGAAGATCAGCAGCCTGAATGAGTTGGGGCGTGAACCTTCCCAGCACGGGAATAATTTATTCCCAGGCAGGGAACAGAATGTTGCCAATGTGGGAACAAAGAACGCTAAGGAGGTGCCGCAAGAGCCGCTGGCAAAAGTGCTGAGCTATGCTGAGCGCAAGGAACAGCAGAAACGTAGGAACCGCATGGAGAAGGCCGTGAAGGAGTTGGAGGCAAGGATTGAAAAGATGGAACAGCGCTTGAAGGAGCTCGACGAGCTGCTGATGCAGCCTGAGAATGCTTCGGATATGACGCTGGTAACGGAATATACAACTGTCAAGCGCGACTTGGATGAAGAAGTGGAGCGCTGGGAGAAAGCAAGCGAAGAACTAGAATCATTAACACAATAAACGATAAATTCAAAAGGTAATGAAGAAATTATTAGCAATGGTAACTATGGCATCAGCATCTATGATGATGATGGCTCAGAGTGACTTGGGGTCAGGCTTGAATCAGGCCGACTTCAACAAACAGGTTCGTCCTGGTGACGATTTCTATGAGTATGCTTGTGGTGGTTGGATGAAAAACAATCCGCTGCCAGCTGCCTATTCGCGTTATGGCAGTTTTGACCGCCTGCAGGAAGAGAACGACAAACGTATCAATGCTATTCTGAAGGAGTTGCAAAGCAATACCTATCAGAAAGGTACAATCGAGCAGAAGTTGAGCGACTTGTATAAGTTGGCTATGGACTCTACCCGTCGAAATAAGGAGGGTGTGGCTCCATTGATGCCGCTGATTAAGCGTCTGGAGGCTGCCAAGACCAACAAGCAGTTGCTTAACATCCAGTTGGAACTCGCCCCCTATGGTGAGCAGGAATTCTTCTTCGCTGGGTTTGGTGCTGATGAGAAGAATGCCACACAGAACATCCTGAGTATTTATCAGGGTGGACTCTCTCTTGGACAGAAAGAGTACTATCTCGATCATGATAAGGCTACTGCTGATATCCGTGAGGCTTTCAAGAAGCATGTTGTAAAGATGTTCCAGCTCTTTGGTTTCAGTAAGAGCGCTGCCACTAAGAAGATGCAGAACATCATGAAGGTAGAGACCGCTCTGGCCAAAGTGAGCAGAAGTCGTACTGAGCTGCGTGATCCGGAGGCCAACTATAACAAGATGACCTTGAAGGAATTTGAGACCCGCTATCCCAATCTGCCTTTGGTGAAGGTAATGAATGCCCAGGGCATCGACACCAAATATCTGCAGGAGATGATTGTGGGACAGCCTGATTTCCTGGCAGGTGCCAACAAGCTGGTGGGTAGCATCAAGCCTGCTGAGTACCGCGACGTGATGGAGTGGGGCTTTATCAGTGGTGCTGCCAATTATCTGAATGACGCCACTGTAGCAGAAAGCTTCGACTTCAATGGTAAGATCCGCTCTGGTCGTAAGCAGAACCACCCCTTGTGGAAGCGTAGCACCAGTCAGGTGGAGCGCGTGATGGGTGAAGCCCTGGGTAAGATCTACGCAGAGAAGTACTTCCCTGAGGCTGCCAAACAGCGTATGCTGACCTTGATTAAGAACCTCCAGATTGCACTTGGCGAGCGTATCGCTGCCCAGAGCTGGATGGATGATTCAACCAAGGTTAACGCGCTGCTGAAACTGAATAGCTTCTATGTGAAGGTGGGTTATCCCGATAAGTGGACAGACCTCTCAGGACTGACTATTGATCCTGCCAAATCTTTTTACGATAACATGCAGGCGTGTGCGAAGTTCTGGAATGCATGGAACATTGAACATACCGTAGGTAAACCCGTGGATCGTGACGACTGGCATATGACCCCACAGACGGTGAACGCCTATTATAATCCTACCACTAATGAGATTTGCTTCCCTGCAGGTATCCTGCAGTATCCTTTCTTCGATATGAGCGCTGACGATGCCTTTAACTATGGTGCTATCGGTGTGGTTATCGGTCATGAGATGACCCACGGATTCGATGATCAGGGTCGTCAGTTTGATAAGGATGGAAATATGCACGACTGGTGGAAGGAAGCTGATGGAAAGAACTTTACAGAGCGCACCGATAGGTATGCTGACTTCTTCAGTGCCATCAACGTGTTGCCTGACCTGAAGGGTAATGGTCGTCTCACATTGGGTGAGAACCTGGCTGACCATGGCGGTCTGCAGGTGGCTTGGGCTGCCTATAAGAATGCGACCAAGCGTCAGCCTCTCGGTGAGAAGGATGGTCTGACCGCTGACCAGCGTTTCTTCCATGCCTATGCCGGTGTGTGGGCTGCTAACATTACAGAGGCTGAGATCCGCAACCGTACCAAGAGTGATCCTCACTCTCTGGGTCGTTGGCGTGTGAATGGTGCCCTGCCACATATCGATGCCTGGTACGAGGCTTTCGGTGTGAAGGAAGACAATCGGATGTTCATTCCAAAGAAGGAGCGCCTCGAATTGTGGTAATCTAACCCCAAAAATACTAAATTTTGCCGTCGTAAATATAAATTTACGGCGGTTTTTTTTGTTTGATTGATTTTTTTAATTAACTTTGCACCTAACTTAAGTTAAAATTCCAACAAACGATGAACGATAATACACAAAACCAAGATCGAACAAGCCGTGGAGCAGAACCCCTCTACCGCGATCGTGCTGTTCAGCAACCCCAGTATCAACAAGCTATGCAGTCGCATGCTGCCAATGGAATTGAATGTCCGCATTGTGGCGCTATCAATGAGCCCGAAGCGCTTTTCTGTGCTTCCTGTGGTGAGCCTATCGGACAGGCCACCTGTCCTTATTGTGGTGCAGCTGTCGATGCTGACGCTGATTTCTGTGAGAGCTGTCGCCACTATATCCGCAAGGATGTGTGCTCATTCTGTGGTGCCTATTTGAACGGCTCCGATTCATACTGTCCAGAGTGTGGTAATCCTGTTGGCGGTATCGTTTGTCCTATTTGTCGAACCCAAAATAACTTCTCGTTCTGCAAGCAGTGTGGTACAGCCCTTACCGAAGAGGCGCGCATGCTGAGAGAGAAGGTGATGGAGATGCCGGAATATCAGCAGATGCAGAAACTGGCTGATGAGATTCAGAAGTTGGACCAGCAGATCCCTTATGTCACTGAGCAGGACAAAGAACGCGATCGTAAGAGTCAGGAACTGCGTCAGCGTGTGCTGATGCTGTTGGCTCAGGATCGTGGCATGGACCGTGTTGACGCTAACCTGGCTGATCATAAGGTGATGAGCAAAGATGAATATGACAAGAAGAAACAGGAACGTATGGAGATGTTGTCGCGTCTGCTGGACCAGATGGCCCAGGTGCCTCAGCCCAAGCCCGCTCAGGTGCGCAACTACGCGATGGCCTGCAAGCCTCAGGGTGTGCGTCTGGCTTGGCAGTGTAACTTCAAGCATGCCCTCCATTCCAGTCCCTGTGGTTGTGCAAAACCTCAGTTAGGCGGAAAATGGATTATTCTTGGTCAGGGAACTAGAAAAGAAATTAAAGACGATATCTAATGAGTACGGTTCGAACTCCACAAAATAAAGTGAATGACAACGAAGTGGTTAACGTCGATAAGACCGTACGTGTAACCAATTTCGACGCCATGTCTGAGGCTGCTTCGAAAGAAGAGAAACCCCAACCTCTTGATGGTACTATCCGCATCGACATGCCCCAGCCCAATGTTGTAAACCGGCAGGAGGCCCCTGCGGCTCAGCCATTGGATGGCACCGTTCGTGCGCCTGGTATCAACCAGCCGGTGGCACCACGTCCT
>JAEEGK010027849.1_pt1 | contig 11381 bp, 8 predicted proteins | sample 8958771 | NCBI WGS metagenome assembly JAEEGK01 (sample SAMN16246547, study PRJNA631951) | gut metagenome | biome: gut microbiome; feature: rumen; material: SC-attached | host: Bos | place: Iran: Karaj | collected 2018-10 | reverse complement strand
CGTTGCGCAAAGAAATTGACCGAGCCATCTCCACCCTGACGCAAAGGGAGCAGGATGTCGTCCGCCTGTATTTCGGGCTGAACGGCAGCCACCCGATGACCCTCGAGGAGATCGGTGAGAAATTCGACCTGACGCGCGAGCGCGTGCGCCAAATCAAGGAAAAGGCCATACGCCGGTTGAAACACACCAGCCGAAGCAAGATCCTGAAGAGTTATCTCGGTTAAACGCAAAAAAGCCTCTCAAAAATTTGAGGGGCTTTTTTGATTAGACAATCTCGTCATTCCACAGTGCCTTGAAGAAGTCGGTTACGTAATACAAATCGATATCTCCGCTGCGACGGCTAACCCTGTCGCGTGACACAAGAATCTGCTTTACGCTCGGATGTTCCTTGGCAAATTCGACAAGACCTTTCTTATGATTAGTTTGAATCGAGTCGGCCGATTTGATTTCGATAGCCACTCGAGCATCACCGATGACGGCATCCACCTCTATGTCATCGTACGTGTGCCAATACGTCAGCTTTTCTTCGATGCCTTTATAGCCAAGATAAGCCACAATCTCCTGCATTACAAGATGCTCAAAAGCATGTCCATATTCGGGTGTCTTGGGTGCAAGATGGTGACGCCCGGTCAAATAGTTGGCAATGCCCACGTCAAAGAAGTAAAATCTTGATGACTTGGTGAGTTTGCGTTTGATGACTTTCCTATAAGCGGGCACTTCAAAGCCGAGTAATGTGTCACATAGTATCTGGTAATAGGCCTTGACCGTGTTGGCCGATACGCCACAATCGGTAGCAACGTTTTCATAATTGAGCATTTCACCGTTCGAGATGGCAGCCACTTCCAGGAAACGGATAAAATCGTCCACTTTTTGCACTGCCGCTTCCTCTATGATTTCTTCCTTCAGATAGAGTTCGATATAGGATTTAAGACGGTTGCGTGCATTCGCGACCATGTAATGTCTCGGAATCATGCCGTTTTGTATGGCTCGGTCCAAATCAAAATCCGGAATCTCTGCACTAACTAAAGGGAACAGCGTCTCGGGAATGGCTCTTCCTCCAAGGTTGTTGGCGCCGCTCTTTTTCAACTTGCGAGCGCTGGAACCGCTGAGGATGAAGAAAAGGCCTTTGTTCACCATCAGCCAGTGGACTTCGTCCAATAGGTCGGGCACTTTCTGGATTTCGTCCACGATGACCAAGGTCTCTGGAGCATGGCGAAGCAAACTCTCGCGAAACTCTTCTGGATGCTGACGATAACGATTTCTCAATTCGGAATTCAAAAGGTCTATGTAAACGGCCTTTGGAAAGCGTTCTTTCAACAGGGTGGACTTGCCCACTTGACGGCCTCCGAACAAGAACATTGCATCATCCAGCCGATTCTCTATGTCAAATATCCTATGGTACATAATTGATATAATTTCCGCAACATGATTGCGGATATTCTTAAAAAATCCGCAACGACGCTGCAAAAATAGTAAAGTTTATTTGAATAGCAATTCCAAATATGAAAAATTTGAAATCACAAATCATCCGGCCTATGATAGAGAGCCATTCCCATTTTCACCATTCCCCTACCCTAATATGGAATGTCTTCGAACCTCGCTCTATGTCGATGGAAAAGCTGGTGTCGTCCTTGTCTGATTCGCCTTTGGGGGCTTCTAGTCCGTTGCCCCAGTTGGCGCAATAGCTGTTTGCCTAGCCATTCCAACCAGCATCATCGGCGACAGCACAAACAGCACGATGCACAGCCATTTTGGCAGCAGCTTCCAGCGACCATCAAGGATGAACAGAAGCGACGAAAGGGTGAGCCAGCAAAATAAGGAGCGGATTACAAATCCTAATACTCGGCTACGGTCGGATTGCAAATCCGCCCGAACAGGGGAATAATTACTCTGCAGCGCAAACGAGACGTACACCGTAACCAATAGAGCGGCCATTATTGTCCTCTGGCCATAAGTTCGAATCGGTAAAACATATAAGGTCAGCGCCAAAAGTATTAACATACGAGGCTGACCAGTAATAGCCATTGTTGCCCAAAAAAGCGAGCCCTGTTCCAGCGCGGCCGCCAGCGGCAGGCAAGAAAACTGCTCCAGCTTGTTCCAAAGCAACCCATTGTGTAGCAGTCATGGTATTATTGCTGAAACTTGCATCACTAACATTAGTATTATTTAGATTGTATGTGTTATTGTCCCAATCATCAGGCAATAAAATTACACCATTTACATTATTAACAGTTGCCTTGGCGTAACGAATCCCTGAAACGGTACTGCGTGTATTGAAAACATAAACCCATTCCTCTTTCGTTAGGGTTCGCCATTTGTTGGGTTGATTACCACCATTGCTGATAGGATTGTAGCCCCAGTCAGCATTGGCATAAAGGCCAGTCAAATTGTACATATAATTCGAACCATCAGTAGGCCCGTAACCATACCCTTGATTGAAATTACCATTATTCTGCGTATCCCATGGACAATAATAAGTATTTCCATTGTTCCAACCACTCGTGCCCCAACCAAAGAGGTCACGGTCTACATTTTGGTCGCTACTGTTTTGGCCTGTGGTATTACCAAAATAATCCCACTGATTGTCGGCGAACTTCCAGTAAGGTGTGCTGGCACTGCCAATGTATTGCAAGTTGCCCTGCGAAAAATACACTTGGTCTCCATTGGCATTAATGGAAAACAAACCATTAATAGCTCCTTCTGGAACATTACTTCCACCATCATCAAGCGTGATGAAGTTTAACTCATCACCATAGAACGTGCCATTTTGTGTAACCGCATAAGCACGAACATAATACACCGTGTTCGGAGTCAAATCAGTCATTTCAGCCATAAAGCTTCCCGCACCACTCCCGCTTTCTGTGAATGAATCATTCATCACCATCGGATTTGAATGGGTCGCCCAACAAATGCCTTTCATAAACACATAGATGTAATTGCCGTCATTCGAAGTAATGGAGCCACCGCTCACAGCGGAATTTGCGGTAATCTCCGTCGGCTCCGCAGTGGTCACAGTGAGCTGAGGTGCTGACTCACCAAAAACGAAACTGACCACTTCCGTTCTGTTGGAGTAATACTTATAACCCAAGCCTGGGATGAAGTGTGTGACCCCGCCTCTCCAGTAACCATTGGCATAAGTCGAATTGCTGAACTGCGACTTGATCATGTCGCCATTCACAGGAACAAAATCACCCAATGCGATGTTAATGTCCTGCACTTCTGCCTTGGGATAACTAATCCAATTCCAGCAAAGTAATTGTTACTTCCTGTGCCTTGGCACTTAAGCCTGCCGCCATCATAGCAAACAAGCATACCATAATCATTGATAGTCTTTTCATTGTTTATCTGTTTTAAATGTTATTCTTGTTATTGGTATAATTCAAATCAACAATCATAAAAAAAGCGTGGGAGTCTGAACTATTGCTCATCCCGCGTATCAGGCTTTCGCATTGCCCACCGTTCGAAGATAAGCAATGCCGAAGCCCACGCTGTTAGAATATACAGTTATTGTATAATCTGACGTTATGGGCGTTGGCTATTGCCTTACTTTACGGATGGTGTTCGAATTTGCGAGATTCTGTTTTCCGCAGATAAAGCGTTAGTACAACGCCTTTCTTTCAATATGTCTGTCGCATGCCTTACGGTGTTACGACAAGGCAAAAATAGGAACAATTTGTGCAAGAAACGAGTTTCTCACAAAATATTTCTAATGATAAGGACAAAATACAGCAAAGAATAAATATCTTTGCAAGCACAAAACACAAACACAATGCAAAAACTTATTGCCCCTTCCCTACTCTCCGCCGACTTCCTTAACTTGAAAGCTGACATCGAGATGGTCAACCGCAGCGAGGCCGACTGGTTCCACTGCGACGTGATGGACGGCCGCTTCGTGCCTAACATCTCATTCGGCATTCCCTTGGTGCAGGCCATCAAGAAGAAAGCCCAGAAGCCCCTGGATGTCCACCTGATGATTGTGGAACCCGAGAAATACTTCGAGGCCTTCGCCAAGGCCGGCGCCGACATCATCACCTTCCACTACGAGGCCTGCAACCATATCCACCGCGCCGTACAACAAATCAAATCCATCGGCATCCACGCAGGCGTGGTGCTCAATCCTCATACCCCCGTCAGCGTGCTTGAGGACATCCTCGGCGACCTGGACTTGGTGCTCCTCATGTCGGTCAACCCGGGCTTCGGCGGACAACAATTCATAGAGCGCACATACGAAAAAATCAGGAAGTTGCGTTTGATGATCAACGAACAACACGCCTCAGCACTCATCGAAGTGGACGGTGGCGTCAACACGAAGAACGCCAAGGCTTTGTTCGAGGCTGGTGCGGATGTTTTGGTAGCGGGCAATGCTGTGTTCAAGTCGGAGAATCCTTTAGAGACAATAAAACTGATAAAAAATAGTTAATTCACAAAACATACAAAACATGCAAAACCTTAAATCAAATGTGGGCGGCTACACAACCGTGTCGCCGCCGGAAGCCCGCCAGTTGGCAGGCTTCCCCAACATGACAACTAGTTTTGTCGGGTTTTGTTAGTTTTGTGACAAAAAGAAAAACAATTAAACACTTCAACAATAAACAATCAACAATCAACAACTATGAGTAACGACATCCTAAAACTCAAGCCGCAAGGCATTTGGAAAGAGTTCAACGGCATCCTCGGTGTGCCGCGTCCGTCAAAGAAGGAAGCCAAAATGGTGGCTTACCTCGAACAATGGGCGAAAGACCATAAGATCAGCTACGTCAAGGAAGACTGTGGCAACATCATCATGACCGTGCCCGCCACCAATGGAATGGAAGACCGCCAGACCGTCATCCTGCAAGCCCACATGGACATGGTGTGCGAGAAGAACAGCGACAAGAAGCACGACTTCGAGAAAGACCCCATCGAGCCTGTCATCAAGGGCGAGTGGCTGCATGCCAACGGCACGACCCTCGGCGCTGACGACGGCATAGGCGTGGCCGCTGCCTTGGCCGTCATCGCCGACCCGAAAGTAGAACACGGTCCGCTGGAGTGCATCTTCACCGTCGACGAAGAGACGGGCCTCACGGGCGCCATGAAACTCGACCCAGAAGACTTCACCGGCCGTATCCTCCTCAACCTCGACTCAGAAGACGAAGGCGAGATCTTCATCGGCTGCGCCGGCGGTATGGACACCATCGTGAAGGTGTGGTACGAACTGGAACCAGCTCCTGAAGACTGCACCGCCTACCGCATCACCGTGAGCGGCTTGAAAGGCGGCCACAGCGGCGACGACATCAACAAGAACCTGGCCAACGCCAACAAACTGCTGACCCGCATCCTGTGGCAAGGCACCAACTGGTTCGACCTCCAACTCTATGACTTCCAAGGCGGCAACCTGCGCAACGCCATCGCCCGCGAAGCCACGGCAGTGGCCTTCGTGCCGAACGACAGCATCGAGCACTTCCTGCACTATGTGAACGACATGGAGAAGCACTTCAAGCAGGAGTACCAAGTGACCGAACCCGGACTGAAAGTCACGGCAGAAGTCGCTGAAGTACAGCCCGACGTGGTCATCGACGAGATGGCCCAGTACAACCTGCTGAACGGCCTCTATGCCTGCCCTCACGGCGTCATCGCCATGTCGCAGACCATCCCGAACTTCGTGGAGACCTCAACCAACCTCGCCTCTTGCAAGAAGAAGGAAGGCTATTTCTTCATCCAGACCTCACAGCGCAGCTCCATCGAGTCGTCGAAACAAGACATCGCCAACATGGTGGAAGCCGTGTGGAGCCTCGCCGATGCCGATGTGGAGCACACCGACGGCTATCCAGGCTGGGCACCCAACCCCAACAGCGCCATCTTGGATGTTGCAGTGAATTGCTACAAGAAACGTTTCAAGAAAGACCCGAAGGTGCGAGCCATCCACGCCGGACTGGAATGCGGCCTCATCGGCGACAAGATTCCGGGCATGGACATGATCAGTTTCGGTCCCACCCTGCGCGGCGTGCACTCCCCCGATGAGCGCTGCGAAATCGCGACCGTCCAGATGTTCTGGGACTTCATGTGCGACATCCTGAAGAATGTGCCTGCGACTGCTGAAATGCCTAAGCCAAAGAAAATGTCGACCGTAAATAAGGCTGCAGCCAAGAAAGCCCAAAAAGCAGCCAAGAAGGAGACCAAGAAAGCAACAGCAAAGAAAGCAGCCGAAGAAAAGGCTGCTGACGAGAAGGCTACGCGCACAAAAGCACCTGAACATAAGTCTCAAGCCAAGAAAGCCATTGGCAGCAAGAAGACCGCGTCTGTCCAGAAAGCCGCTGTCAGCAAAGCCTCAGCCAAGCAAGCTGCAGCCAAGAGAAACCCTATGAAGAAAGGCAAATAATAGAGGTTTAACCTGATTTGAAAGAGTCCGTTGGAGCTATCCGACGGACTTTTTCTTTGCAATGCCTCCCGCAATGACTAACCCTAAACCGACAGAGTCATTGCGGACTTGATCCGCAATCTCCTTATACATGGGACTAACCATCTGATTATTAGCGTATCGTTTAGATTCGGAGATTGCGGGTCTTCCGCCCGCAATGACTACCAAGGAGAGGACGTCTGGCTTTGGATTGGTGTCTCTCATAATGTCCAACCTTAAACCAACGGCGTCATTGCGGACGGTTGGTGAACCCGTCGAACCTCAACCTTAACCGTCATGGCGGAGGAGCATCCGCCATCTCCCAAGCGCAAAGACCTATTCCGTATGCTTAGGAGATTGCGGGTCAAGCCCGCAATGACTGTTAAAGGTGGGTTTATTTGCCCGATTAATACAACCTGCCGCCCGCAATGACTTCTTCTCATATTCAAATCAAAATTTGATGTGAATATTGTGTTTTTTCGCCTCATTCATTCACCTACAAAGAAAAAAGGCTGTCTCCGATTAGGAAACAGCCTTTTTCAAATCAAACTATGAGTTATTTAGTTTTATCCGGCCAAGCAGGAATATCAGGGATGTCGGGATAGTCCTTCATCTGCTCAAGGATGACCTCGATGGCCTTGTTCAACTGGTCGTCGATGCCCTCAAACTCACGGGCGGGATCGTTGTCGATGACGATGTCGGGATCCACACCATAGCCTTCGATGACCCAGTTGCCTTTCTCATCAAAGGGAGCGAACTCGGGACGAGTCAGCGAGCCGCCATCAATGAAGGGCAAACTGCCACGGATGCCGACCACGCCACCCCAGGAACGCATGCCGATGGTTGTGCCGATTTTATGCTTCTTGAACTGATACGGGAACAAGTCACCGTCGGAAGCGGAGTACTTGTTGAACAGCAGCACCTTGGGTCCGAGCATCATCTTGGTAGGCTTGGTCTCAGGCTCACCGTTGCGCATCACATCGTACATGGAAAGCTCTCGACGCAGACGCTCCACAATCATCGGGCTGACATTGCCGCCGCCGTTGCCACGGTCGTCGATGATGAGGGCTTTCTTGTCAAGCTGGGGATAGAAGTACTTGGCGAACTCATTCAAGCCTTCCACGCCCATGTCGGGAATATGGATGTAACCTACCTGACCATTCGTGGCCTTGCTCACTTTCTCCACGTTTCCTTGCACCCAGTTATAGTAATACAATCCCGTTTCGTCGGCAATGGGTTTCACCACCACATCGCGTGCACCACTCTCCGAGGCCTTATTGTTTAAGGTGAGAAGCACAGCCTTGTCGGCTTTGCCAATGAGGGCGGCATACATGTCATTCATGCCTTTGGTGCTTTGTCCGTCGATGGCAATGATATAGTCGCCTTCCTTGGCATTCACTCCGACCTCAGTCAAAGGTGAGCGAGTCTTCTCGTTCCAATTCTCGCCTTTCAAAATCTTGTCAATCTGATAGTAGCCCGACTTGTCGCGGTGGATGCGGCAACCCAGCATACCCATAGGGATGCGCTCAGGCTTCACGCGATCGCCTTCACCCACATAGGCGTGGCCGATGTTGATTTCGCCAATCAGTTCACCAATGAGGTAGTTCACATCGTTGCGGTCGGCGCAATAAGGCAGCAGTTGGCCATATTTCTCCTTCATGGCAGGCCAATTCACACCATGCATATTGGGTGCATAGAAGAAGTCGCGCATCTGTCGCCAGGCCTCGTTGTAGATCTGCGTCCACTCGGTACGCAGGTCGACCCATTTCTTCATGTTGCTGAGGTCGATGCCTTCTTCGCTGTTCTTTCCAGATTCGCCAGGTTTTGTACCAGCACCAGGGGCACCGCCACCACTGGGCATCGGGCCTTTTGGCGCATTGACAACTTTATAGCCACGACCTTCACGCATCAGCATCTTGGTGCCGTCAGCAGAAAGTTCGTAGCCCATGCCGCCACCAATGTTCGTGACCTTTTTCGCCTTCGCGTCGAAATAGTTGAGGCCTCCACCATTGCGACCGAAAGCCACAAAGTACAGGCCATCCTCAATACCCGTCAGGTTAAAGTAGCGTCCCGCATTCACAGGCAACACCACTACCCTATTGCTGATACCTTCAAAGTCAATCTTCACTTCCTTGGCTTCTTTCTTGCCTTCAGGTTTTCCTTCTGACTTACCGTCTTTTGGTCCTTTCTGTTTGCCCTTCTCACCTTTTTTCGGGCCATCTTTAGCCTCATCTTTTGCTTCTTCCATCTTCACCTCATCATTTTCAGTCAAGAAAGGAGATGGCGTATCTTTCTGTAAAGTCAGCAGATAGACCTTCGACATATCCGTGTAGACATGATTCCATTCGAGCCAGCCATAGGTCGGGCGGAAATCGCGCTCGGAAGTGAAATACAAATACTTACCGTTCTTATCAAAAGCAGGCGAAGAGGCATTGTACCAACCATCGGTAACAACTTCGTCTTTGCCTGAAGCCACACTGTAGATATGAATCTGACTGACACTGAAGGTGCTCGGCATGGCGTAGGCAATCCAACGGCTGTCGGGCGACCAGCAGAAGTCGTCCATCTCTCCAGCCAAACTATGAGCTACCTCTGTAACCTTCTTCGAAGCCACATCAACCATATTGATGCGGTTCATTTTGTCATCCCACAGAATCTTCTTGCTGTCGGGCGACCATTTGAGACTATATTTATAGGTGTCGGAGTCCTTGGTCAACTGGATGGCTTCTTCCTTACCGTCCTGAGTCTGAATATAGATCTCGTCCTCACCCGTGCGGTCACTAATGTAGGCGATGTATTTGCCGTCGGGCGACCAAGTCACATTGCGGTCGTGGGCGTTGTCGCTTTGAGTCAGATTCCTCGTGATGCCCGACTTGACCGGCACTGTCCACACGTCGCCGCGGGCACCGAAAGCCACACGTTTTCCATCGGGCGAGATACTACTTGTGTTGATGAACTTACTGGCATCCACGTACTTGGTACGTGTTGACTTGTTGTCGTTGGCCATCTGCACAGGTATAGAATAGACCTTGCCGTCAGCGAGGTTATAGCGGAAGAGTTGACCGCCGTTTTCATAGACAATGTCCTTGTCGCCTAACGAAGGCCACTTGATATCATAATAGGTGTAGTCTGTCACCTTGGTGGTCTGTTTCGTGCTGCGGTCGTAGCAGAACAGGTTCATCGTGCGGTCGCGGTCGGAGCAGAAATACACCTTGTTGCCGACCCACATCGGGAAGATGTCCTGCGCATTGTTGTTGGTGATGTTTTCAATCTTCTTCGACTTGAAATCATAAATCCACACATCGTCGGCCATGCCGCCACGATAGTATTTCCATGTACGGAACTCGCGCATCACGCGGTTGTATGCAATCTGCTTGCCATCAGGCGAATACGAAATCCAACCGCCTTCGGGAAGCGGCAGTTGCTCGGCCAAACCACCATTAATGTTGGCAATGAAAAGTTGACCTACAAAGTCGTCCCAACTCTCCTTGCGCGAACGGAAAATAATGTTCTCGTTGTCTTTCCACGCCATGACAATGTTGTTCGGACCCATACGGTCGCTGATGTCATCGCGGCCCAAAGTAGGCGTGTAGGTCAAGCGTGTAGGGGTGCCACATTCGGGATATGGCATGACGTAAACCTCTGTGTTTCCGTCATATTGTCCCGTGAAGGCCAAATGCTTACCATCGGGTGAGAAACGCGCAAACATCTCATAGCCGTTGGCATCGTTGGTGAGTTTGTGGGCAATGCCGCCTTTGATGTCGACAGAGTACAAATCTCCGCCATAACTGAACACCACGTCATTGCCGTGGATAGTCGGGAAGCGCAACATTTTGGCCTCCTCCTGTGCAATTAAGCTAATTGAGCCTAATAGCAGAATCGAGATAAATAAATGTTTGATTTTCATAGTATTAAGGATTTAGCATTGTCTTTGTGTGTGGACAAAGATACAAAAACAATTCACTTAATACAATTGAAATGGAATTAATCCCCCATCTTCACTCTCCGCAAATCCAACAGATTCGTGGGATTGCTGCCCATGTCCTTCACACGCTTGTTCACAAAACGCAGCACCTCGTCGTAGAACAGCACCACCACGGGCGCATCCTGCATCATCAAGCTGTCCATCTCGGTGTAATACTTGGCGCGTTCTTGCAAGTCGTTACAAAGCAAGGCTTTGTCGTACAATTTGTCATACTTTTGATTGGAATAATGGGTGTAATTGGGCCCCGATGGAGCGAAATTAATGGTGGTGAACAAGGAAAGATAGTTCTCCGCATCAGGATAGTCAGCCACCCACGAGGAACGGAAAAACTGCAGACTACCGTTGGATCTCATGCTGCGCAACGTGGCAGGGGGTATTACCTCCATTTTACATTGCAACCCGATTTGCTCCACTTGGCTTTGCACGAACTTCCCGATGTCGGCATAGTCGGCCACGGTGGAGAGTTGCAGCAGATAGCCTTCCAAATGGTTCTCGGCCACCAGACGTTGGGCGCGCTTCAAGTCGTAGCCATAGCCGATAGTGTTGCTATGTCCAGGCAAACCCACGGGTATCATGCCACCCGTGCCAGGCTCACCGATACCGTTGCGCAGGTATCGCAGCATTTTCTCTCGGTCAATGCAGAGGCTGACGGCCTGCCGCAAAGCACGCGCACGGTCGGGACCCAGTGGGTCGTTGGGGTCGATGAAGAAGGAGAAATACTCGGTGTTTAAATACGGCTCTGTAATCAATTCGATTTTGTCCTCGTACTTCTTGCGCAAGTTGCCATCGTAGGTCAATAATTCGTCCTTATAACGCGCATCAATGCCCGACATGAAGTCGAACTTTCCTTTGATGAACTCCAAAAAGGCCACCTGCTTGTCGATGAGGAAGCTGACGGAGACTGCATCGATGTAAGGTAGTCTCTCCCCTGCTGCGTCACACTCGAAATAGTTGGGATTCTTGCGGAAAACAAGTTTCACGCCCTCTTTCCAATACTGGAACTTGAACGGACCCGTCCCG
>JAEEGK010027848.1_pt1 | contig 11382 bp, 8 predicted proteins | sample 8958771 | NCBI WGS metagenome assembly JAEEGK01 (sample SAMN16246547, study PRJNA631951) | gut metagenome | biome: gut microbiome; feature: rumen; material: SC-attached | host: Bos | place: Iran: Karaj | collected 2018-10 | reverse complement strand
GTCTTGCCGCGTTTTTTCTCTCCATACACCATCATATTTAAATATGACTTATTTCCTTGTGTGGATTGAACTAGAGAAATAGATATTTCAAATCCTAAATACCAATAATAGATTTCATAAAAACCTTTATTAGTTTTAATACCATAGAATTGTTTTTCTTCCGCATCTTTTAAAATGATTTGGAATAATCTTTCGCAAGAAGAAACAAACTCCAAAGGCTTCACTGGAGCTTTTCTTTCTTCACTTGTAGATGAACAATTTTCAAATAACGCTATCATTGAATTCTATTTGTGGTTTCTTTATCAAAGAAATGGATTCTATCTAAATCTAAACAATAATCTTTTTCTTGTCCATTTTTGATTTCGTCAATTGCTGTGGTTTTCACTACGATACGAGTGTCACCTAAGTAATCATAAATGATTAATTCATGACCTAATAATTCAGATAAGTCACAAGTCATCACAAATTTATTACTTAAATGAGTTCTAGTTTTATCATCAGTAAAGACAATATTCTCTGGTCTTACACCCAAGATTAATTCTTTATCAATATAGTCTTTTAATAACTCAATATGTTGTTTATCCAATTGAATCTTGGTATCTGTGCCTTCAACAGCAAAATTCTTACCATCAAAAACACCATTGATGAAGTTCATCGCTGGAGATCCAATAAATCCTGCGACAAATAAATTACTAGGTTTATTGAATAATTCTTTAGGACTGCCAATTTGTTGGATGCGGCCATCTTTCATACAGACAATCTTTGTGGCCATTGTCATAGCTTCGGTTTGGTCATGGGTAACATACACCACTGTGACACCTAGGTTTTGATAAATCTTAGAAATTTCAGTTCTCATCTGAACTCTGAGTTTAGCATCCAAGTTACTTAAAGGTTCATCCATTAAGAAGACTTTAGGATTACGAACGATGGCTCTACCTAAGGCCACTCTTTGTCTTTGGCCACCAGATAAAGCACCTGGTTTTCTCTTAAGGTATTGTTCGAGTCCAATAGTCTCAGCAACAGAGACAACCTTCTCGGTAATTTCGCTTTTTGTGTAGTGTCTATATTCAAAAGCAGGCATATTTAAATTGGCTCTTACTTCTTCAATTTCCGCGTAAATCTTGGCTTTTTCTTCCTCATTTGCGGCATTTTTTATCATTTCGTGTAGTTCTTCAACCTTGTCGTGATCATAGGTCATAACACGAACTTTATATTTATCTTTAGCCTTTTCAATGTCATGTTGTTTGGCTAATTTATTACGATAAACGAAGTCTTTAATCTCTTCTTTGATAGCCTTCTTAGCCTTTAAAGCCGTAACACCTTCAGACTCTTTTTGTTTATATTGTTCTTCAATCTTAGCGACTTCTTCTTTTAAGGCTTCTTCATTCTCAATCTTGTAAACTGGGAATAAATCTTTACGCATCTGTAAAGAGAACGCCATATTTTCAAAGACAGTCATATGTGGATATAAGGCATAGTTTTGAAACACCATCGCGATGTTTCTATTTTTGGCTTCAACATCATTAATCAAAACATCATCGATATAGATTTCACCAGAAGATATCTCTTCTAGTCCTGCAATCATTCTTAATGTTGTGGATTTACCACATCCAGAAGGACCGACAAAAACGACAAATTCTTTGTCATCAATGTCGAGATTAAAATCAAAAACCGCTTGAACATTGTTCGCGTAAATCTTGTTTACATTTTTAAAATGAAGTTGTGCCATATGTATACCTATATTACCACTTTAACTATAACTTATGTTATTCATAATAAACAAAAATATTAATAAATGATTATATTTTATAAATAAAATCCTAAAAAATGATACTTTTAGGGTCAAAAAAGTGCAAAAAAAATGTGGCTTTTCTCATTGCCACATAACCGATATATCCGAAGACATATAAGTTAAGTTCCTTTTGGCTGGTGGTGCTTCTTGTTGACGACAAGTTTTGAACTGATTAGCTTGTCGGTGGCCAGCTTCCTCTAGTTATTAGCTTCGAGGCCTTCTTCCTTTTCGTCGTGTCCGGTACCGGATTTATGCCGTCAAACTTTTACGCGGCGACCGATGTAAACAGGGAGGAACGTACCGATGATTAAGCTCTTAACTTAATCCTTTGCTAGGGCAACCATTAACCACTTTTTTTAATTCCATGGAACTCCCCCATCAATTTCAAGGAGTTGGTTGACTTATCTAGTCTTAAGCTCTGTAGGCCGTTACTTCGCGGAAACTACCAGGAGTTATTGATGTTTCCGTTATAATCGCACTTTGAGTTGATTGATTTAATGCGATTGAGGCTTTGTCTAGCAGCGTTAACTGCTAGAGCGTGGGTTTCTTTCCTCTTCGAACATGTCAGGCGACGGATTTACGCTGTTAAGCTCTAACTCAGCGACCGTTGGAACAGGGAGGTAGGCCTTTTAGTTACTATCAAGTAGTAACAAGTCCTGGGCGATCATTAACTGGAACCTTTAATTCCAGAAGCCTTACCATCAACTTGGTTTTATTGGCTGATCGGCTTATAAGGGCTAAGCTCAGTAGAACCGGTTTTTACTTTCGCAAGGTTTTAGCCTTACTTATGTCATGTTTTGAGTTGACTTTAGCATGACTCGGTTGTTGCCTTAGGTTATTAGCCTGAGGCGATTCTCTTCGACGTGACGGGCGGTGGATTTATTGCTGTCAAGCTCTAACTCAGCAACCACTGATCAATATAGGGAGAATCTTGCCCTGCCACCAAACAATATGGCGACGCACTGGAGCAACCATTAATCTAGAAGGATTTAACTCTAGAAACGCGGGGTCAACTTCGTTAAGGCGTTGGTTGTCTTACCCAGATTTGAGATATTAAGTAATTATCATTACTTATTATCTCATCCAAGCGGTTTCCCGTTTGGAAGATTACAAGTATGCGCCTATTTGAAATTTTATGCAAGCATTTTTTTAAAATTTTTTTAACTTTTTTTATTTTTAATGTTTTTATTTTATTTATAAAATAACTTTTTTGAAAAAATTAATAATATTTTTTTATTATTTCTAAATTTATGCTTTTTTTCCGTATGCGTATACGTATAAATAATAATGATTTATATATTATTAATGTCTCTTTAGTCCTTTTTAAATTTCTTACTTCCAATTGTGTCGTGGAATCTTTTGATTATATTTTCTACTTCTGGGTCAATCATAAAGTAGAGATATTTATCTTCAAACGCGGATACTTTGTCCTTTTGATAGAAGGCTTCCGCGATAGCGCCCGCCATCGCGCCTGTCGTATCACAATCCCCTCCAATGGCGACACAATTTCTAATCGCATCTTCTAAGCTATCTGATATTAAGAAACAATAGATTGCTTGTGGAACGGATTTTTGACAGATTTCCGAAAAGTCGTAATGAGCCACTAAATCATCAAAATCTAAATCTTCAATTTCGGGATAATAGTCTTTCACCATTCTTTTCTTAATCTCTTCCTTACTCGCTCCATGAAGGGCGAGATAGATGGCCATCGCCACCGCTTCCGCGCCTAAGATGCCTTCAGGATGATTGTGAGTGATTTCTGTTACCGCTTTGGATAATAATTTGACTTCATCTTCACTATTAGCAATCCATCCAACAGGAGAGATTCTCATCGCTGACCCGTTACCAAAGGAATTATATGGTTCCGCTACTCCGTGACTGACTTTGACACACCAATTGAAGAACATTCCGCCGAAACCAGCACCTTTATTGAATCTCCAAGTATCCACAAAAGCAGCTATTAAATCAGATTTAATCTTTTCTAAAGATTCTTTGGAATAATTAATGGGATAATTATCTAATAAAGTTTCCGCGACCGCGATGGTGAGCAATGAATCGTCGGTCATTCTCATCCTATTGTCAAAAATTTCGAATTGTTTGGTTTTGATAGGGTGAAATTCATATTTACTTCCCACCATATCACCGATAATCGCACCTAACATAATTGTTTAATTGCCCTCCTCACGTGTTTTTCTTCTAATCCTCTGGAGAAGAAATTGATATCATCTGTTTTATCTATTATAACAATTTCTTGCTTATTCATTTTGCTATCAAGATAATTTGCAAAATGATCTTGTTCGCATTTGAGTATCCTTTCTTGATCCCCACCGGGGGAGGAAACCTTATCCAATACAGGATAAGATTTCACTGGATTTGAGGTGTTTCTTCTCATAGAGAAGTGCACCTAATTTTCTAATCTCATATTTATGAGCTTTGATATATTTGACTGTTTCTCTCTCACATTTTCTGAGGAGAGCTTCAATCTTTCTTTCCATCTTTCTTCTCTTCTTCTGGGTTTCAATACGAGCACCCTCTCTGATTTCAGGGCAAGTTTCCCAGCAAGAGCTATATCCGGAAATATTGAATAAGTTGTAAGCATTGACTCTAGCGTTCTGTAAATCTTCATCACAGCCTCTAGAACCTCTACCACAGAGAATCTTTTGGCCGAGGACACCCGCCATCGCAATTTTGATATCAGCAATGACTTTGTCATAGGGCCAGAAGCCTCTTTCTACCTCTTTCGCGTGGAACTCGCCACTCGCGCCAGAGATATTTAATCTATTGATAAGGAAGTATTGAGGGAAGGCTTTCGCGACAACTGCGTGTGATGCTTCGTGCATCGCCACTTCGATGTTGTCTTCTTCAGGAGTGTCTTTCACTCTATCGGTGATGTTATAGATAGAGTTAAAGAGCATCTCGGAATCGATGTTCTCAAAACCGTTTCTTAACACCAAGTCGTTAACCACGGCTTTCACACCCGCACAGCTAATGCCATTAAGTGATAAAGCCACTTCATCTTCATCGAAATCCTTTGGTAATTCCAAATGGAATTCTTTGAAATGCTTCTTGAGTAACTCTAAGGCTTCTTGGCCGGTTGGGTATGGAATCTTAATGAGTTTCTCTAAACGACCGTGTCTTAATAATGGGTCAGGAATTTCTCTGATGTAGTTAGTCGCGGCAAGCACTAAGATATCATCATCAGATTCAACACCATCGAGGTTTTCTTGGAGTGCTCTCACAACACGTCTTTCTCTATTGATTAATAAGTCTAATTCATCAAAGACGATAATCGCGTGACCAGCTTGTCTAGCCTTTTCAAAGACTTCTACGATACCAGCAACAACATTGGATTTCTCACCTTGGAAAACAAATACGGGAGCTTCCACGCATCTGATGATTTCCTTGATAAGAAGGGATTTTCCGTTACCTGGTTGACCGAAGAGCACGATTCCTTTTGGAATGGAAACACCTTTAGCTTTAAGTTCTTTGGAACGTTTGAACCAATCAATTACGGAAAGGAGTTCTTTCTTCTGGTTCTCGTGACCAATAACACGGCCTAATGGTTTTTCGCCTTCTTCTAATTTAGCGTTATAAATCACTTCGTAAGATGGGCCTTTTTCCACCTCTTTTTCATCTTCTGGATATTTCTTAGGAGTTTCTTCTTCCTCTTCAACATCCATTAAATCGATTTCATCGATTCCTTCTAATTCTTCCATTAATTCTTCAAATTTGACTTTTGTTGGATTCTTCATCATAGTCCTCACTTTCTGCCTTTTTAGGCGATAAATAACTTTTTTTCTTAATACAATTGATGCGGTCTATTAGAGACCAAAATAACTATCGAATAACGAGTACCTCCTTGTTTCATGATCTATGGGTTTTTTGATTTTGGAACTTTATTATACAACTAGTGATGTCCGTTTTTTGGGACATTGAAAAACAAATAAAAAACTCATCATTTTTACTGATGAGCTTGAACAAACAATCTATTAAATTGAAGATGAATATATAATACTGATTATCTTTTTACAAAAATTCTTTTCCCTTTCTTCAATATTTCACTAAGCAACTCGGGATTATTATTTAACTGATCAATATTTAATAAATCTATTTTTTTATGAAGTGATTGTCGTAGTTCTTCAGCAAGACCATAGAACTTCATGCCGGTAATTTTGGTATCCACTAATAAGTCGACATCGCTATCGTCTACAGCATCTCCTGTAGCGTAGCTACCAAAAAGATAGCAACATTCAACATCATATTTGTTTAGCACATTATTAACTGTTTCATCGATGAACTCAGATGTCAAAACACCATGTTCTTCATCAATAAGAAAATGCTTTGTCAAAATATCACAAATATATCTATATTTGAAAGTATTCTCTTTGTTAGTATCATTCTCATATTGTTTATAAGATCTCAAAGAGATACCCACTATTTGGGATGCTTGTAATTGAGTTAATTTGTTTGTGGTTCTAATTTCTTTTAAAGTCATATTTATCACCACTAAAATTATATCATTTTGCACTTTGTTATCAAGTAAAAAGTGCATTTTTTGCACCTTCAATTATTTTAAAAGTGCAAGTTTATTTATTTGTAATTTTCTAAAATCTCTTTCGCGGCACCCTTGATCTCATCCACTAGTTCTTGAGGAGAGATTAAATGAATATGCTTACCATATTGCATTAACCAAAAGAATAACGCTTGATGGTTACATCTCACCCTCACCATAAGCTTATCCCCGTCTTTATATATTTCACTATTATGACCGAACCAGTCTTTGACATATTGAAGGGAATGAGGATTAGTGATTTCCATCACCGCGGAGATGGGTTCACCTCCGAACATATATATGTGCTCATTTATATATTCAGATATGGAATTATAATTTTTAAATTCATCAAGAGTTTTGGGATCTATCCTATCTCTTTCTTCAAAGATTCTTACATCTTTCATGAAATCGATACGATAAGTACTAACGGAATTATGATGATAACCATAACCAAGATAATAATATCTTCCGAAATTGTTAATCATATAACATGGTGAGGTATGGAACTTATAACCATTAAATCTTAAGATTTCTTTTCCATCTTTGTCATAATCGGTATAAGTAAATTCAATCCATTTATTCTTCTTCATCGCCTCATAAATGATTTCGATGTTATAAAACACATCTGAGTTCATGGTTCTCGAAACATCCGAGGATTTATTTAAATAACGGTATGACTTTCTATCGTTTTTAGATAAAACTGAAGAAACTTTATCGGATAATTGTTTGGCTTGATTACCGCTTATAGATTTAGAAGAGAAGATCGCATCCACAAGGAAAGTCACTTCACTGCTTTCAAATAATCTAGACAATAAAGCAAAACCACCTTTAGGACCTTTATTGATGTCATAATCTAAATCCTGAAGGATAGCGATGTTACTCGCCACTGATTTTCTCTCTAATTCAATGCCATAATCCTTATTAATTAAATCGATAATTCTTTGATGAGTTAAATAATGATTCTCATCGGAATATTCTTCTAAGACTTTTAAAACCAGAAGAATAGAAGCTTTTTTATTCTCAACCATAACTAATACCTACCCACATACATTATAAATAAATGTGTCCCTTTTTTGGGACATCTTCATATTATATTTATAGAATATAAATTTATTATTCTTTTACTAAATCAGCGATAGTTTCTAACATACCATCATTGAAATAATACTGATAATCGAGATTCATGTCAGGAACAATACCATCTTCAATGCCATAGAAAACTTTTTGTCCATCTTCTTCTTTGACATATCTCAAAGTGGTTGTACTACTCATCGTGAATCCCGTACCATCCGCGAGAACCATCGAGGAAACCGCGCACATACCTCCACCACTGGTTTGACCAATGATTTTTGCGATGCCATGTTGTTTAACAATGCTGGTAAAGCAGTTTGCCGCACTAAAAGTATTCATCGAAGTTAAAACTGACCAATGATAATTGCTATAGCTATCATTTTCATAAGTTCCATCTCCATCTGTGTCGATTTGAAAATAGGAGATCTGCGCCATATTTGTCAAAGTATCAAAGATAGATACCGATAAAGTATCATCAGATAAGAAGCCTAACACTCTTTCCATCGCCGCGATATTACCACCACCATTGAGTGATAAATCTAAGATGATATCATTGATGCCATCATGGGCTTTAATATCATCCATACAATGTCTCATATAGTAATATGAATCATACTTCCAGGCATCTTCTTTAAGATTACCTTGTTCATCAAATAATTGCGCTTTGCTACCTGTGGTAAAACTATCTAAGGTGATAATCGCAGTATCCCCACTATAACGCACTGGTGGGACCCCGTCCGGGAATGTCTGATTTCTTATATTTTCTTGAATATCCCATCTCTCCCAGAAGTTCGTTCTTCTATTTCCGTATGGATAATGCGTATCCACATCAGCGGGCGCGTAATAAGAGGGAATATTCATGCGGGTGTGTAATTCGTCAAGTTGATAATATATGAGGTCCACCATGCCTAAAAAATTATCTTCCGGGTCAGAGGAAATTAACTTTTCTTTATTAGAGTCACTAATATAGTTTCTAAAGAAATCAATATTCTTATATTTCTTCAATCCATAGTAGTTATCCAAAATGAATTCTAAGGAATCAATTGTGGCTAGCCTTAAATCATTAGGGCATTCTTGACCATTAAAACTCGATCTTCTGATTTCGTTATAGTATTCATTACCTCTATCAACTTCATAGAAGCATCCAAATGCTTCATCACCATTAAAGAAAACATTGTAATAGTTCTGTGAACAGAACAAAGTATTGGCAATCACTAAAGGCATTAAACATTTGCCATCATGTCTGATGACATCAAAACCATAACCACCTAAGTCATAAGTCTTTTGACTTTTTCCTTTCATATAGGTATCTACATTTTTAATGTGTGTCCCATAATCTGTGGCTTCTGTGGAAGAAACAATTAATCTAAAGACATTGTTATCACCACTGACGATATCCTTTCTCCAGTCGATGGATACGCCTTTATAGATAACACCACTGTATTCGAAGTTAATATTTAAACAATGACTGATATTATCATACTGATAATAAACTAAATCATTATCGATGAATCCCTCTAACTCTTGTAGGAATGTTAAAACATCGACATAAGGAACATGACCATCATCGACATAATATAAAGTCAACTTGTTACCTTTGACATTATATTCATCCGTGGTATTAGTGAATTTCACAACATTAGAAACCACACTATGCTTGCGTTCAAGACTACATCCCGCAAGTATAGGCGTACATATTAAGGGTAATAAAACAAATCTAAAACTTTTCATAGAAAGTTAACTCTATCTTATTTGAAAGAATTTGGATTAATGCTTTCTTTTTCTGATAAAAGACTCTCAACATCCTTCAATTTGACAATATATTTTGTAAGTTTGACTTTTACACCTAAACAATAAGCAATAAACCACGGAATACCAATTATTAGTACCGCAAGGATTGCCATAAAAATGAACATTGAGTGACTGGCACATCCATGTTTGCAATAAATTCTTACATATTTATCGCCATCGCAATCAACAATAAGAGCATTATCAATTGACTTAATATCATTTACATTAATCAAATAATCTCCTTTTTCAAAACGAGGCTTTTTTTCAAATCCTGTTTGGACATATGTATAAATAAACTGCGCCATATCAATTCCTCTTTTCTATCAATTTGTTTTATATTAACACAATCAGTATTATATCTTTCCAGTCATAATCTTTCTGAGATTTTCAATCTGCTCATCAGTGATACCCACTTTATGAACAAAGATTTCTGCATTCTCTTTTAGAGATGAACCTCCTAATTCCTTTAAAGCTTTTAAAAAACACATAAAGTTTTCCGCAAAGCCAGTCATAGGTTTAGGAATGGTTCCAGTCACGGAGAACATTGAAGTGAAATAATTTTTCAAAACTCTTTCTTCATCCGCGCCTAATAAAGCGTCGACAATCGCCGCAAATGTACCCGTTCTATCTCTTCCTACGGAACAATGGAAATAAAGGGGGTAGTTCTCTTTATCACAAAAGACACTTAAAACCTCTTTGCATTTAGGATATTGTCTCTCATCAGTGATGGTCACAATATACCAAGGAACAGATATCTGATAATAATGAGATAAGTTAAGAGGATTGATAACACCTTCACCACTTCCTCTTAAATCTAAATCGCATTTAATATGTAATTTATTTAATATGATGTCTCTTCCTTTTTCCGTCATATCATCCAGACGAGATCCTCTAAACATCAGACCTTGTTTAATCTCACCATATTCACTACGATAGCCACCACAATCACGGAAATTGCTCATTCCTTCAACATCTAATAATCTGGAATATCCTTTAGTTTTGAAGTGAAATACCTTAGATATAATGGTTTTTTCATCAAAAACTGTGGTTATTTGATAGTAATAATCCTGATTAATTAATAAATTAAGGAATCTATAAGAATTAGTTTCTTTAGAAATATTTCTATCTTCTTCGACGACATTCTTTAATTCTCTATCGAAAGCAAGAACTATCTCAAAATGATTAATAGAGGAATCGCTATTATCCCATTTCACAAATTTTAAAGCTTGTCGACATTCATCCCAAGTTTCATATAGACGCACGACATTCTTTCTTGGTCTTGGCTCACTAGAGAACGCCATAAATGTAGACATGTCGTCATTATATTCATAGACAGTATTGAGATATTCAAAGTCAGTAGGATCGCCTTCATAATATTTATTAATATTAATAGGCACCAAGTCCACAATATCGTCATCTTTTATTTCTTCTATCTCAGAAGCGATGACGGTCACTTTATGTGTGGAAACAAAGCCTAAAGAATTGATGGCTTTAATAGTAACTACCCAAGTTCCTTCATTGATTTGGTTCAAATCATTCAAAGAACCTTCTGGCCACTCAAAAGTCGCACGATCAGTAATTAATCCATCATTTGGGTCATATACCGCGTAGCGGCCTTTAAAATTAAGTTTTCCGCTATAAGTTTGGACATAGTAAGTCTCTTGTCCGTAATAATCAATAATGGGTTTCTTATATTTCTTACCTAAGTAGGTAGTTTTATGAGAGGATTCCCCTTTATCCGCGGATATAATAAGTCTTCCACCCTTATCTTGAGGATGATAATCACATTTAAAACAGATAACACCATCTAAAGCGATAGCTAAGGTTTGAGAATCAAGGCTAAATGATAATTCATATTGTTCATCCACTCTAAAGGTATAAGGGAAAGAACCTAATACATTATCATTATCTAAAACACTAATCGTGGACTTATTAGCCACAACCTTTAAGTTATTGAATTGAAGAGAAAAACGTCCTTCTTTTTCTTTTAAAGAAAAGATGTGCCCATAAATAAATGGATAAGTAATATCCATATTACTGGTAACTTTGTTACCTTCTTTTAAAGAGAGTTCTTCTTTATTAAATAAATCAGAAATAGTTAATAGATTGGAATAATCATTATCTTCTAAGACTGAAGGTTTTTCTGTTACCCATCGATCATTGATGAGATAGAGAT
>JAEEGK010027845.1_pt1 | contig 11382 bp, 3 predicted proteins | sample 8958771 | NCBI WGS metagenome assembly JAEEGK01 (sample SAMN16246547, study PRJNA631951) | gut metagenome | biome: gut microbiome; feature: rumen; material: SC-attached | host: Bos | place: Iran: Karaj | collected 2018-10 | reverse complement strand
ATTAAAAAAAGGAAATAAATTATAAAATAGGAAAAAAATATAAAAAATAAAGCAAATACTTAAAAAAACGAAAATTAATTAAAATATATAATAAAAAGAAATAATAAAATATTTAAAGAAAAAAGAATAAATTACAAGGGTTTCACTTAAGGAATATCAGAGGAACTACCTTCCACTCCTCCAAACATGGAAGGAATACCTCAATTTCCCTATCTTACCTCATCGAAAATAATTTTATGTTACATCATTTGAATTTATATTGAATTTAAAAAATTATAAATTTTAACTTATCTTTAAGTTATTTTATTTAAAATATCATTTATTTTTTATAATTTCAATACATTTATGTTCAATAAATAAAAAAAAGGGTTTTAAAAATGATATAATTTTTTAAAAATGATTTTCAAAGTTATGATATATAAATTTAAATAGCTTCTGAATTAATAGATCAATATTTACTACTATTTTAAGGAATCTAAATAAAATTAGATATAAATATGTAAATATTTTTTTTATATAATTAATGAATAAAAAGCTGATCAAAAAAAATAAAGAAAATAATTTTTATGATTATTTGAATGAAGACAATGAAGAAAATTCTAACGAAATAAACAATTTCCAAATCTCTTCAAAAAAATTGGGAAGAAAAAAAAAATTTGAAAAAGATGATGTATCTAAAACCCATACAAAATTAAAAAAAGATAACAGAACAAATAAAATAATGAAGAATTTCTTAAAATTTGTTGTGAACTTTTTAAATGATTATGCTAATAAAATGGGGAAAAACAAAAAATTTAAATTGAAAAGAATAAAAAAAGAACAATATTTTAATGTTTCTTCAATAAAAAAAACAATGAATTTTACAATAAAAGAATTTTGTGAAAAAGAAATTTGTTCAAACAGTAAATATTTTAAACTTCCTTTATCTGAAATAAACCAAATTATTTCAAACTTCAAAAAAGATTTTTTAGATTTATATCTTTTTGAATTTTATCAAAGATTTTTTCTTTCAAAAAAATTCAATGATATTCAAAAAGAATATTCATTGAATGAAGATACAAAAAATTTGTATGTTTATTTAGAAAAATTTAATAAGGAATTAAAATATAAAAATCTTTTACAAGAAATAGGTGAAAATTTAATTAAATTTATTGATAAACATTCTCAAAAGTTAATATTATTTGATCCTCAAAGTGTTTTGGATTACTATGATATGCTTGATCCAATAGATGATAAAAATGATGAACAAGACACAAATAACACTTATGGAATTTGTGATTCTGATGAATTTTTATTTTCTTCAAGTGAAAATAAGTATTTGTGAATATTAAAAAAATATATATCTTAATAATAAAGGGATTTAATTTTAATTATTTCAAAAGAAAAAAAATTATAGAAAAAAGAATTTGATATAAATTTTTAATGAATATTGATTTAACATATAAATAAATCAATTAATAAAAGAATTATTTTCATATATATCAACAATAATTAATATAAAATAAATTCTTTTCCGTTTTTTATTCTGGAATTTTAAATCTTAAAATATATATTTATTTTTTCTTTTTCATTAAAAATTTTTGAGTTAGAGATTCAATATTTTCTGATAAAAAGGTTCAGAAAATAATTAATTAATATTTTTTATTCATAAATGTATAATCTATTTATTTTGGATATATCAATGTTTTTAAAATATTAAAAAATGAAATAATTTTTAAATAAGTATTTTGTAATAATCTTTTAAAAAATAATTTATTCAAAGATAGGGAATTTCTAATTTTAATTTAGAAATATTCATTTTGACATGAAAATACTATTAACATAAAGTTGATTTGATGAATTAGTTTAATCAAGTTTTCATTGATAAATAAAATTTATGATAAATTGGAAATTAAATAATCAGTATTCCTTTATAGTATATTAATACTATAATAGGAATATTTATTAGAAGATATTATTGGTTTAAGAAATTATTAAGAATTTCTTTTAATGTATTTTTTTTATTTCTTAAATATAAGTTTTATTCAAATACAAAAATTCTATTAAAAAAAATTAATTATTTCCAATGTTAAAGCTTTTTATTTTCTATTCTATTTTCTAATACAAATAAATTTTGATTTTTGATGTTAAGAAATTTCCTTTATTTCAAAAAATTTTTATTGACAATTGTTTTGTAATGATGTTTTTCTTCCCTTTAAACTTGTTAGAAAAGACATTTATTCATATTAAAAATATTATTTTATTTTTTTCATTGAACCCTTTTTTACATTCATCTAATTATTTTTATTTAAACTATATTGTTGCTTTTCATTTCTTAAGGGAACTTTTTCTTGAAAAAATTTACAAATATAGAATTAAAGAAAAATTCAAATAATTTTCCTAACTTTTCAATAATATATGGTTTTAAATTATAATTTGAATGTCCTTTAAATTAATATTTAAGTATTCATTATTTTATTGTAAATTTTTATATAGTAAATAAAATTGAAGAAAGTAAATTAATTTTTTATTATTATTTAAAATTAAAGTAATAATAAATTAAAAACTTAATATGGAGTTAGAAGAAAATGAAATTTATAAATTAATATTTCAAAATGAAAATAATTATTTTTATGATTGGTCAAAGTTGTAAGAAAATAATATAATAAAATTATTAGAAAGAAAAATAATATTGATATTCAATTAATATTTATTGAAATCTTTAATAAATATTTTAACAAAGATTTTAATAATGAAACAACATTAGAAAAATTCAAAAAATATCTTATTTATCTTCAATCTTTCATAAAAAGTGAAGAATATCTTAAAGAAGAGTTCTTAAATTTATGGAATAATAATATAAAACCACAAATATATAAAGTTCAACAAAATATTTTAGATAGTTTTATTAATGAAAAGGAAATTGATGATGAAATTAAATTTAAAAAAATAATTGAAAATTCAAATAAAGATACAAATAATGAAAAAAATATTGATTATGAAAACAGGAAAAAAGATATAAAAACAAAAGTAAATGATATAAGATCTTCATTAATTTTTGATTCAAATGATGAAATTATTTATAAAGAGTCTTCTTCCTCTATGTATAAAAAAAAATCTAAATATAAATTTTTCGAAGAAGAAGAAAATCAATTAAATTTTGTTTTTCAAAATGGAAAACTAAAATATATATCAATAGATTTATTGATTAAAAAAATAGCTTTAGAAAACTTTGTTTTAAATCATCAATATTTAATTACTAGTTTTTTAAATCAATTTTGTAGTTTTATGAATATTGAAATTTTCATTCATAAAATTATAAATGCTTATTATTTTTATTATAATTTAACAAAAAATCAAAATCTAATTAATTTAATCAATTTTTTAAATGAATGTGTCATTCAAATATATGTTTATTTCAAAGAAATAAAATTTTCAAATCCAATTCATTCAACATTGAAAAAATTTTATAATAAATTATTGATTGAAGAAAAATTTAAAATAAATTATATAGAAGATATATTATCATTATTTGAAGATGAATGTCCTCAAGAAGAAGATATAAAATATGTTAAAAATTTAATTCAATATAGACAAAAAAATAAAACAATAATAAAAAGGAAACAAAATAGAATAATGACTCCAAGAGATAATATTTATCGTTTAATTCATAAAAAAAAGAAAGATAATAATAAATTTAATGTTTTAGATTATAGAGAAATAGACATATCAAATCAATTAACATATGTATCAAAAATATATTTTAATAACATTGAAATTAAGGAAATATTAAATTCAAAATTTTCAAAAATAAATAAAGAAATTGATTCACCAAATATAATTAAATTAATTAGAAATTCAAATAATTTAACAAATTTTGTAATTGAAAATATATTATCTGAAAAAAATGTTACTAATAGAGCAAGAATAATAGAACAATGGATTAAAATTTGTGAAACTTTAAGAATAAACAAAAATTATAATGATTGTGTTCCAATTAATTTAGCTCTTTCAAGTTTTTTTATTTCTTCATTAGAAAAAACTTGGAAGAAAGTAAAAATAGAATATAAAAATATATTTCTTAATTTAAAAAATTTTTGTTCAATAAGCGAAAACTTTAAAATTTTAAGAGATAATACAAAAAATTGCAAAGATTCTCCATATATACCTTTTTTAGGTATTTTATTAAAAGATATTAGTTCATATGATGAAAAGTTTAAATATATTATAAATGATAAAATTGATTTTTACAAAATTGAATTAGTTGAAAATATTATTGATCAATTTTTTGATTTTCAAAATTTTGCTTTTAATATAATTCCAATAAATTCTTTAGAATTTTTCAAAGATATCAAATGTAAATCTGAACAAGAATTAGAAGAATTATACAATGAACTTAATAAAAAGTAAAAATAATTATCTATTATAAAGATTATATAAATGAAATTAATTATAAATATCTTTATAAAAATATTTTTTATCAATTAATTTATCAAAAAAAAAATATCGTTTTTTAATAAATTTAAACATTTAAATTAAATATTAAAAAAAAATGCAAATCAAGAAGACTGAACTTAATAAGCTAATATTAGATAATATTTCAAAAGAAAATAAAGAAGTGAATTCAAAGAAAATAATGAATATTTTAAGAAAAAATCCAGTTTATCAATCAAGTACCATTGAAGTAATAACAAATAAAAATATAATTGAACCACCGACAGTAGAAAAAAATTCGAATGTTATTATAACTTCTTCAGGAAAAAAAACAATTGAAGAAACAATTGAAAAAACTTATGGAGGAACAATTGAAAAAAAATTTATAATTTCCACAACAAAAAATAATTCTGATATTTTGGATAATAAATCATCAAATTTTAAACAAAATAATAGTCCGAATGAAAAGCAATATTCAGGTATGAACACAGAAAAAAATTATTATATAATTCCAGATAAAAATACATTTAATTCAAATTCTTCTGGAAAATTTTCAAATGAAAAACCATCATCTTCAGAAAAAAAATCATCAAATGAAAAAAAATATAACACAAATTCAGATAGATTAATATATAATAGTCAAAGTAATAGAAATCCAAATAATTATAGTTTTAATTATAGTTACAATTATCAATTATATAATAGTAGCAATCCATTTACAACACCTTATAATAATCAAACTTATAATAACCAATCTTTTAATTCTCATTCATATTCAAATTCAAATCCTGTTCAATTTTATAATAATCAAACAGAGAATTTAAATAATAAAATATATAATATTAAAACATATAATAATAATACAGCTGCAAGTCAAAATTATTATGGAAATAATTATAATTTAATGAATCTATATGACAAAAATGATAAAAAAATAACAGGTCCAATTAGAAAAATAATTCCAGTAAGAAATGTTGATAAAGAATTATTATTTAATCAAATTAAAAAACAAGGTTTATTAGATATAAAAGATTCTCAAACTTATGAAATACAAAATGAAACAAGATATATAAAAGAAGGAAGTAAATTTGCAAGAAAAAATAAATCAGTAGGTCAGGTTATTGTAAATTCTCGTTCAAAAGAAAACTTAAGAGAAAAAAAGAAAAAAGATAAATCAAATTCTTTAACTGAAAAAACTTTATCTTATTCATTTGTGAGCGAAAAGAAAAAGAATATGAGAAAAAAGAAAGGGAAAATTTCAAATTTATTCAATATGTTATTAAAAAATAATGATATTGAAGAAGATAAAATAATAACTAAAGGAATGAGAAATGAAAAAGGAGGAGTTGTTGATTTTACTTATAGTTCATTAAATAAAAGCCATAGTTATACTTTTATGAAATTTTCCAGTAATATTCAATATTCAGAAAAAAAGAAAAAAGAAGCTGCTAAAATAATTCAGAAATGGTGGAGAAAATTAGTTTTTATTTTTAATAAATATAATAATTTAATTGTTTATATTCAAAGTCATATAAGAGGTTATTTACTTAGGAAAAAATTTTATAAAATTTTGAATGAAAGGAAAAAAATTTATGATAAAATATCTAAATTAAATACTATTAAATCAAAAAGTAAAACTAATAGCAATATTATAAATACAAATAAGAAAATTGAAAAATATTATGAAATTGATGAAAAACATTATACCTATAATTATAATTATAATATTAAAACAAATAAAGAATCAATTAAAAAAGAAACTAAAAAAGAAGATTTGATTGAAATTCAATTACCTAAAAAACAAGGAAAAAAAGAAGATTTAATTGAAATTGAAGTTGAAGAAATAGACAATGAACTTGAAGATTATCTTTATGTTAGAAATTTATCTACTTTTGTTATTACCAGAATTATAGAGAAAAAATTAATAAATAGATATTATGATTTTTTACTTTCTTTAAAATTAAATAACGATTATAATAAAGATAATAATGAAAATATTGATTATGATACTATTATTAATTACAGAAAAGTCATTTTAAAAAAAATAAGAAATAAAAGAGAATTTAAATCTCAAGATTTATTAAGGAATAAATTTAATAAATGGAGAAATCAAATTTATAAAGAAAAAATTCAAGATAAAGAAAATGAAAAAGAAGATATATTAAAATCAAATAATAAAATTATAAAAGAAAATGAGGAAGAAAAAGAATTGTTATTAAAAGAAAAGGATAAACTTTTAAAAGAAAAAGAAGAAGAGAAACAAAAACTTTTGAAAGAAAAAGAAGATTTAATTAAAAAGTATGAAAAATCTATTAAAGAAAAAGATAATGAAAAAAATAATTTATTAAAAGAAAAAGAAATACTTATAATAGAAAAAGAAACTTTGATAAAAGAAAAAAATAAAGAAAAAGATAATTTATTAAAAGAAAAGGAAAAATTTAATAAAGAAAAAGAAAAACTAATTAAAGACAAAGATAAAGAAAAAGAAAATGCTTTAAAACAAAAAGACAAAGAAAAAGAAAATTTAATAAAAGAACAAGAAAAAATGATTAAAGAAAAAGAAAAAGAAATTCTTATAATTGAAAAAGAAACTTTGATTAAAAATGAAAAATTGATTAAAGAAAAAGATAATGATAAGAATAATATTGTAATAGAAAAAGATAATTTAATAAAAGAAAAAGATAATCTTATTAAATTAAAAGATAAAGAAAAAGAAAATTTAATGAAAGAGAAAAATGATCTTATCAAAAAATATGATAAATTAATTTTGGAAAAAGATAAAGAAAAAGAAAAAATTATTAAAGAAAAGGATAAAGAAAAAGAAAATGCTTTAAAAGAAAAAGAAAAAGAAAATGAAAAGTTATTAAGACAAAAAGATAAAGACAAAGAAAATTTAATTAAAGAACATGAAAGAATTTTAAAAGAAAAAAATGAAGAAACAGAAATTCTTATTATTGAAAAAGAGAAAATTATTCAAGAAAAAGAAAAATTAATTAGAGAAAAAGATGAAGAAAAAAATAATATAATTCAAGATAAAGATAATTTAATAAAAGAAAAAGATGATTTAATAAAAAATAAAGATAAAGAAAAAGAAGATTTATTAAAAGAAAATGAAAAACTTTTAAAAGAAAAAGAAAAATTAATTAGTGAAAAAGAAAAAGAAATTGAAAATATTATTAAATTAAAAGAAAAGGAAAAAGAAAATATAATAAATGAAAAAGATAATTTATTAAAAGAAAAAAATGAAGAAAAAGAAAATTTAATTAAAGAATATGAGAAACTTTTACAGGAAAAAGATAAAGAAAAAGAAAAGCTTTTGATTGAAAAAGAAAATTTATTAAAAGAAAATGAAAGAATATTAAAAGAAAAAGAAGAAGAAAAGGTAATTTTAATTAAAGAAAAAGAAAAATTAATTATTGAAAAAGAAACTTTGATAAAAGAAAAAGAAAAAGAGAAACAAAATTTAATTAAAGAAAGAGAAAAATTTAATAAAGAAAAAGAAAAATTAATTAAAGATAAAGATAAAGAAAAAGAAAACGCTTTAAAACAAAAAGATAAAGAAAATGAAAAATTAATTAAAGAAAAAGAAACACTAATCAAAGAAAAAATTATTATAGAAAAAGAAAAACAAAAAATTGAAAATGATACTTTAAAAAAAAAAATAAATGAATCTTCATTTTCTAATTTAAAATTTAGTAAACCAATAAAATATGAAATAATAAAAAAAAAGGATGAAAAGAAAAAAAATATAATAACAAAATCAAGGCATGAAACATTTCAAATTTTAGTTAAAACTGAAAAAAAAAAACCAAATATAATTCAAAAACAATTAAATGAAATTAATATTTTATCTAAACAAAAACCAAAAATTATTTTAAAAGAAATTAAACAAGAAAAAATTAATATTGTTTCTTCCAAAAAAAAATCAGAAGAAAATATAATAAACAATCAAATTGAATTGGAATTATTATCTCCTGAAAAAGAAAAAATAATTGAAAATTCTGAAATTGGTCATTTTAAAATAATAAATAAATCAAAACCTGAAAATTTTGAATTATTAGCTCCTAAAAAAGAAGAAAAAATAGAAAAATCAAAAACTTATAATTTAAATATATTACAAAAGAAAAATTTAGAAAATAATTTATTGAAATATAATTTTTCATTATTACATAAAGATAATAAAGATTCATTTTCAATAAAAGGAAATGATATAGATTCAGAAATAACAATAACTAAAAGAACAGAATATAAAACAATTAAAAGTGTAAAATCAAAAACAAAAAATGAAAATGAAGAAGAAGAAGAAGGTTTTGATAATGATAAAGAAAAATCAAAATATTCAAATTTACAAAATTATAAATTTTTCTTAATAATTTTAAATCAATTATACAAAAATAAAGTTTATAATTACAAAAAAGATTTGTTAAATAGATTAAAAATTAACTTATTAAAATATAATGAAATGGAAATTTTAAATAGAAAAGAAGAAGAAGAATTAATTGAAATTAAAAAACATAAAACAAATTTAGAAGATCAAAATGATAAATCACAATTATTTACAACTACAAAAAAATCATTAGAATTTATTAAAGAAGAAAAACCAAAATTAACAATAAGAAAAAAAAGTCTTCAATCATTTTCTTCTAATAATTATTCTGATAATTATATAAAAACATTAACAGACTATTTAAAAAAAAGAATTGCCTTAACAAATTGGTATAATAAAATGATGGGATTAAAAAATTCAAAAAGAATAAGAGTTATAGGAAGAAGAATTGGAGAAGGAACTTCAAAAACAATGTTAATAAATAAAACAAAATCATTTAGATTAAATTTATTAAGATTTACTTTAGAACAAATAAAAAGAGAAGTAAAAAGAAGAATTTTAATCAAAGCTTTTTTAAACATTCAAAATTTACAATATCCTTCTTTAGAATTTGCCTTAATGAAAATAAAAAGATATACTGAAATTAAATTTCAAGTTATGAATGCTTATGCTACTTTAATTCAAAGATATTATAGATATTATGTTGAATATATTAAAAATAAAAGAACTACTGTTACAATTATTGAACAAAGCAATAATACTATTATGGAAACTGTTCATTATAGAAGAAGAGTTAATTATCGTGATTATAATTTAAGAGATTTATTTTTGAATTTTTATAGAAAGAAATTAGTTAAAAATATAATTGAGCTTTTATATTTAAAGTCATATTAATTATAAATAATTAATATTTTTTTTTTAAATATTGAAATCTCATTTTTAATTATTTTATTAAATTTTGATTATACGATTTTTTTATTTTATTTTATGAAAAAGATTAAAATATTTTTTAATAAAGAATTAAATAATGATTGATGATGAGCAAAATGAAAATTTAAAATTTATGAAAATACTTCCTAAAGAAAGAACAAATGCTCAAAATTTAAGGATTTTATCAATATTAAAAACTCTTAAACCTTTAGTCGATTATTTAGATGAACCAATTAAACAAGAATTAGATATGATTTTATTTAAATTAGCAGAAAATATAACTTATTTAGAATTACCAAAAGGTTCTACATTAAAAAAATTAGGAGATGAAGATTCATTTTTTTATATATTATTAAAAGGAAAAGTTGCTCAATTATCAATAAGATATTCTAAAATATTTTTATCTATAAAAGAATATTTTATTCATTTAATGAAATTACAAATATTACAAGAAAATTTTTTATTAAGAGAATGCTTAACAAAAAATAAAAAAATTTGTAATATACCAAGTGATCCAATCACATATTGTAAAAATTTAAAAGAATTTAAATTTGAGAAGTACTTCAATAAACTTAAAAAAAGTATTATTTCAAATGAATGGTTTCGTCATTATGATATTAATGAATTTTTAAAATTAATTAATTTTAAGAAAAAAATTAAAAATGTAAAAACAGAAAAAGATATTAGTAAAGAACCTGAATATTCCTTTATTATTCCAGAATATGTTTTCAGTAAATTTATAAATAATGGTTATTTTATTGATACTTTAACAGAACCAAAACATGTTAAAGAATTATATTCTTATATTACAGTTAAAAGAAGTAAATTTGGTTGTTTAGATAAATATAATATAAAAAATTTAGATTATTATAAAACAATTCATAGTAATCAAAAAGAGTATTTAGAAAATTTATTTAAAGATTTATTTATTTTTCAAGGAGTAAATACTAATTTTATTATGGATAATTTTTCTTCCTTTTTTGAATATAAATTAGTAAAAAAAGGTGATTTTATTATCAAACAAGATTCACCTCATTATGGGATTTTCTTAATCAAGAATGGAAAATTTGAAGTTAAAACAAGAAGAACAATAAATGAAATTGATTATATAATTCATAGTTTAAATCATAGTTTAGATAATTTTCATAATTATATATCAGATTTTAAATGTAAAACTAGTGAAAAAGATAAAAAAATAAATTTTTCAAATAAAAATATTTCAAATCCTATATTTAGTTCTTCTGAATTTATTTCTTTGTTAAATAAAAAAAAGGATTTTTTTTTAATTTTGGTTGAAAAAAAACAAATTATTGGTTTTAATGAATTTTATGATTATAAAAGTGGAAATAATTTATTTAATGTAGAATGTGTTTCTGAAGAAGGGGAAATTTTTTTTGTTCCTAATACAATAGTAAATTCTTTGATAAATTCTTATGAAATTATTCATCATAAAATTGCATTAAGAGTTGAAGAAAGAGCTAAATATTTTATTGAAAATTTAATTAGACAAAAGGAAAAATTTGAAAAAGAAACTGGAGAATTATTAAGACAAAAATTTGCTAAAACACCAATTCTTACATTTAGAATTTTTTCTGGAGTTAATAAAATAAATAAAAGTATTAATTCAAAATTTAGATTAAATACTCGATATTATGATAAAAAAAAAAATAATAATGAATTATTAACTTCAAATAGAAAAATTAAAGACAGAA
>JAEEGK010027844.1_pt1 | contig 11382 bp, 8 predicted proteins | sample 8958771 | NCBI WGS metagenome assembly JAEEGK01 (sample SAMN16246547, study PRJNA631951) | gut metagenome | biome: gut microbiome; feature: rumen; material: SC-attached | host: Bos | place: Iran: Karaj | collected 2018-10 | reverse complement strand
AATATTAAATTAATTTAATTTTATTTATATTAATTTTAATAATTTTTAAACATATTATTTAATTATAAATATAAATTTTTAACATAATTAAAAATTTAAAAATTAATTTTTTATAAATAAAAAATTATTTATATTTTATTAATAATAAATATCGTTCAAATATTATATAACACTGTAAATAAAATATTTATATTAAAAAAATGGTATCTGGTATTACAACAAACGAAGCCGTTAATGAAGTATATAAAAAACTTAGAATCGGTCGTACTCTAAAGGGAATAATTTTAAAAATAAATGATAAAACAGAATTAGAAGTAGAAAAAGAATTTCCATCAAAAGATTTTAAACATGATGAATTTGTATCAGCTTTTCCAGCAAATGAAGGAAGATTTGGAATAATAGATATAGAGTATGATAAAGAAGATAGAAAAGATTATAAAATTGTATTTATTTTATGGTGTCCAATTGGTGCTAAAGCTATTCAAAAAATGAAATATTCAACTTCTGTAAATGGAATAATTGATGGTTTAGGTTCAATTGGAGCTCATATTCAAGCTGATTGTCCTGCTGATATTTCAGTTGAAAAAATTGTAGAAAAATTACATGATAGATTTGGAAAATAAATATTTTAATTTATATAAAATAAAGTAAAAAATAGATTTTAATTAATAAATATAAAAATATTTTTTCGTTTCTTGATTATTTTATTTAATTTTTCATAATTATTTATTTATTATTATTTTAATTAAATTAATTTTTATGAATGAAAGTCCGAAATTTAATTCAAAAGAAATTTATAATAATAATAATGATTTAAAAGATAAATTAAAAGAAGAAAAAAATAATTTCGATAAATTATTTGAAAAAGCTTTAAATATTGATTCAATTACGGATAATAATTTTGATATCAAAAAATATTTGCCTAAAAATGACATTTATTCATCAAAAATGATGAGAAAATATAAAAATTTAATTAATAATAATAATAATAATTTTTATAATACTTATAATAATAATAATAATAATGAAATTTATAATAAAAATATTTTTAATAATAATAATAACATTATTATTAATAATAATAATGATGATTTTAATAAAAATATTAATAATAATACAATTTCAGAAATTTATAATAATAATAACAATAATAATAATAATGATTCTTTGTTTGATTTAGATTCAAAAATAGATTTTAATGAAAATAAAAATATTATTGAAAATTTAATAGAAAATAAAAATTTAATTAAAGAAGAAAAATTTCCTTTTTTTGAAACATTTTATGTTTCTAGTGAAGAAAATATTGAAAAATCTTCGAATTCAAAAGAAAATTTAAATGAAAATTTAAATTCAATAAAATTATTAAATATTGAATTAGAAAATAAAATAAAAAAATTAAATAAAAATAATTTAAAAAATTTTATTCAATTTAATTGGTTTTGTATAGATTTTAATGAGTATTTAAATAATAATAATTTAGAAAATGAAATAAATAAATTTTTAAATGAATAATTTATTTTTTTTTTATTGATTTTGACAATCATCATTAAAATTTTTATTTTTATTTTTTTTAATTTTTTTTCTTTTGAATTTTTTATTTTTTCTTTTGAATTTTTTATTATTATTATTAAATTCATAATTTTTTTCATTTGAAGAAGAACTTTTATCATCTTCAATTTCGCCTAAAAAATGAATTTCCATAATATTTAAAAAATATTCAAGTTGATTTTTAAAAAAATCGTTTTTAAAAAAATTAATTTCTTCTTTTAAATTAAAAACAATTTCTTCATAATCAAAATTTTCACTTTCATTTTCTTCATTTTCGCTGAAATTTGTTGAAATATTTTTATTATTTTTTCCCATTTCAAAATTATCAAAAATATTAAAAAAACTATTAATTTTTTTAACAAAAGTTTTTTTAAATGTATTTAAATTATTTACAATTTCTTTTTTTTGAATTTCAATTGTTGGATTGAATTTTTCATTTTTCCATTGAATTTTTGTGCTTTCAGTTTTTAAAAAATTTCCTTTGAAATCAAAAAAATATTTTTTTTCTAAAATTTTTGGTTCAAAAAAATCATTTTCTTTAAAATAAAATTTAACAGAAAAATTTAATGAATTTTCAAATGGAAAAAATTCAATTAAATACAAAAAAATTAAAATTTTTCTGTCATTAATTGTCATATCAAAAAAATTACAATTAATTAAAATTTTGTACCAATAATTAAAATTTTCATTTAAAATTAATGAATTAATTTTATTGTAAATTTCTTTGTATTTTTGTTGATATTTTATTATTAAATTATTTTTTTCTATTAAAAATTTATTATAAATTGAATCTTTTTCTAATTTTATTTTATTTAAATTATCAGAAATTATTTGAAGAAAATTTGATTTATTTTTGTTTATTTCTAATTTATTATTGTTCATAAATTAAAATTAATTAAAAAAAAAAATTAATAAAAATTAAAATTATTTTTTTTTATTTAAATTTTCTATTCGTTCTAATCTTTTTTCTTCTAAATCAAAAGCAAATTCATAATCACTAAAATTTAATTCATTTCTTCCGTTTGAAATTGCAAATAATCTCGATAAAATCATAATTTTATTTAAATTTTCACTATTGAATTTTCCTTTATTTTTTTCAGTGAAATTTTGACAAATTTGTTCATTAATTTCATTAGAAATTTTAAAATCTTTTTTATTTAATTTAATATAATTAACATAAATAAATAAATTTTTAATGAAATTTTCATCGTTCATAATAAAATTTTCATTATTATTATTATTATTATTATTATTATTTTGTGGTAAAATTGTTAAAAAAGGTGAATTTAAAATTGTTTTATTTTGTTCGGAAAAAATTATTATTTGAATGTCATGATTAATTTCAATATTATTAAAAGGAAATTCGTAATTTATTGTTTGAAATTCAATTAAATTTTTAATGCATGAAAAATTTTTAATTCCAATTTGATTTAATTTTCCTTCTGTTAATTTTAATTCGTTTATTAATAAAATTGAATTATCACATAATTTTAAATCGCTTTTTGAAAGTTCTTCTTTTTCTACATTGAAAATTGGAAAAATTGGTTTTTCATTTAAATATGAAATTGATAAATTTTTGTGGGAAAAAAATAGGGAAATTTTAGATAATAAATTTGAAAAAAAAAATATTTTTTCGGAATTTTTTTCGTTTGGTGATAAAATTATGTTTAATGGAAAATTTCCGATTGTTAGTGAATTATTACGGGAAAAAATGTGACTGAATAGAAATAATATTAAATAATTTACTAATAATTCATCGTTGAAATTATTTAATAATTTTTCTTTTAATTCAATGTAAATTAAATTACTAAAATTTATGTTTTCAATATTTTTATATAAAATATCAAATTTATAATTAAAGTAATTATCAAAAATTTTCCATGCATGAATAAAAATAAAATTATTTTCTTTATACGCAATTCCCAACACCAATAAATTATTATTAATTTTCGAATATTTATTAGAATAATCATAAACAAAAATTTTTTCCACATCAGAAAAATTATTATTATTATTATAAGAAAATTCATTTTTAAAAAAATCATTTAAATTTTGAATATTCGAAACTTCTAAACACAAACGATCAGAAAAAATAGAATTTTCATTAAAATCAAAATTTTCATTATTAAAATTATAATTATAATATTTATTTAAAATATATTTATTATTTTCAAATTTCGCTGCTAAAAATAATTGATTTTCTTTTAAATTTTCAACTTGACACAAAAATTTTACAAAATTTGGTTTTTTTTCATTTAAATTTGAATCATACAAATTTTTAATTTCATTTAAATTTTCAATTTCTATTTTTATGTTATTTTTATTTAAATAATTTTCAATGTTAAATTCATTAATTAAATTATTTGAAAGATTTGGAAAATTTATTTTATTTTCATTTAAAAATGATGAAAATGAATTTTGAATAAAATCATTAAAATTTAAATTGTAAATTTCAGATAAATTAAATGACATTTTTTTTTTTGGAGCGAAAAAATTAAAAAATGATAATTTTTAAATATTTATAATTTAATATTAAATTAAATTTATTTATATTTTTTTTTAATTGATAATTTTTTTTATAATATTAATAAATTCATTTTCATCATTTTCATTATGAAATTTTATTAAAATCGAAGAATAAAAAAAATTTTTTTTTTCTTGGTCAAAATTTAATAAATTTTTAATTAATAAAACGAATTTTTTATTTTCATTTTTAATTATAAAAGATGTTTTTTTTTCTATTTTTCCTGAATAAAAAATTAATTTGCTTTTTGGATTTCGCATTATTAATTTATAAATTTCTTTATTTTCTATATTAAATTTTTCTATTGAAATTCTTCCTTCGCCTTTTGAAATAAATTTTTTTTCTTCGTAATCATATTTTTTTAAATGAGGAATGTCTTTAATAAATAAACAATTTTCATTTTTTGTTATTTCTTCAGTTTTTTCTGGTTTGTTATTATCGTCATTTGGGTCGTTTATTTCTTCTTCTTCTTCATTTTCTTCCTTAGCGTCGTTTTTCGTTGTGGAAAAATCAAAGTCGATTTTGGCGGAATTGTTTAATAAAAATGGATTATAATTATTATTAAAAGGATTGTTATTATTAATAAAAGGATTGTTATTATTATTAAAAGGATTATTATTATTATCATTATTATTATTATTATTATCATCATTATTATTATTATTATTATCATTATTATTATTATTTTTATTATTATTATCATTATTATTATTATTATTATTATCATTATTATTATTATTATCATTATTTTTAAAAAGATTATTATTATTATCATTATTTTTAAAAGGATTGTCATTATTATCATTATTTTTAAAAGGATTTATATTTAAAATTGAAGATTTTGTTTCATTATTTTGATTACTAAAAATATTATTATTATTATTATTTTGTTTTTTTGAAGGATCAAAAACATTAATTTTATCATTATTATTATTATTATTATTAAAAATATTTTTATCATTTTTTTGATTAATAATCTGAGTAAAAGGCGAAATTGAATTAGGTACATTTGAGCTATAACCCGCGAAAGGATTGAAAAATTTTTTATCTTTTTCAATTTCGATTTTTCCTTTACTATTTTTTTCCATTTTTTTAGAAGAATTTTGAATAATTTGTTCTTTATTTTTAATTTTCATATTTTTTGTATCTAAAATTTTACAAATAATTTTAATTTGTTTTTTATTATTTTCATTTTTAATATTTTCAATTTTATTATTATTATTATTTAAAGTTTGAGTTAAATTATTATTATTATTAATTAAAGGTTTGTCATTTAAAAAAATTTCATTTTCAATTTTTTCTTCTTCATCATTATAAAAAACATCATTCATATTATCAATAATATTTGAATCTGAAGAATAACGTGAACGATAAGAAATTTTTTTACTTAAATTTAAATTTCTTTCCATTTTTTAAATTAATTTTTAACTAAAAATTATTATTTAATTTATATTAAATGAATAATAAATTATTTATAAAAAAATTAATTTCATTATTATTATTATTATTATAATAAACAAAATAAAATTATTGTTTAAAAATTTATAAAAAAATTATTATTAATTTTTATTCATTTTGTTTTAATATTAAATCAATAAAATATTTATCAATATTTTTACTTTGTTCATTATTATATTTATTAATAATTTTTCTATTTACAATTTTATCAAAAGATTTTAAAATTTGTTCGTTTATTTTTTCATTTTCATTTAAATTATTTTTATTTATGTCTAATTTACATGAATTTAAATCATTTTTAATGTAATTTTCAAGTAAAATTATGTGTTCTTGATTGAATGATAAATTTGTTAATAATTGCAATTGAAATGAATCTTTTATTATTGAAATTATGTCTAATTTTTGTTTTATTAAATTTATTCCTTTTTGAAATAATTTTATGTTTTCATTTTTGGTTAAAAAACGAGAAAATAAAATGTTGCAATAAGATAAATTTAAAAGTTTGTAACTTTTTAGTTTTTTTAAATAATATTTTTCTGATTCATTTTCTATTGTTTTTGAATTACGAATTTGATTGTTTAAATTTTTTTTTTGAGTTTCTTTTGAATTTAAGTAATTATTAAAATTCAAAGAATTTTTAACTTTAATATTAATTTCACTTTGCATCATTTTATTTTCATTATTATTATTATTATAATTTTTTTTATCACTAATTAAAAAACTCAAACTTTTATTTAAACTATCATTAATAGAATTATTTTTAATATTAATTAAATTATCAGAAAAATTTTTATTACTTTTTTTATTATTTTTATTATCATTAATATTATTATTATTATTATTAATATTAACATACGAGAAAAAATTCATTAATTTTCTTTTCTTTTGAATTGGTTTATTCGAAATGAAGAAGATTTTATTAATAATTTTTTCAAAAATATTGCAATGAATTAAAATATAATTAATATTCGAAAAAAAACTTTCAATAAACGCAATAAAACCTCCAATGTAACTTAAAAAAATTTGTATTTTTGGATAAGTTCTCGTACATTCAGCAACATTAGAAGACATTCTAATATTTAATTGCATAAAATATTCATTAATTAATTTAAAATTCATCATGTCCATTGAATAATCAAAAACAGAAAAATTTTCTTCTTTAATATTTTCAAAAATTAAGCCATTGTCTGTTTTTAATATAAATTTTTTAAAATGAATGTAAAGTTCTTTGTAATAATGTGTTGAAACTGTTGTGTAAAAATCACCTAATTTTGATTTAATTGGAAATTTATAATCTTTTGGATCAATGTTAAAATTTTGGTAACTTAATGAAAAAATTGTGCCATTTAGGTAGTAATTTATGTTTTCTTGAGGTTGACATTTTTTTGAATTTGTGGTGTTTTTGCAGGGGTATAAACGAATTGTTATGAAAGAATAATAATTGTCGGAAAATGAACCTTTTAATTCTATATTTAAGTTTGGAATGCAATACATTTTTGATAATGTGTTATTACTAATTAAATTTTTATAATCTTCATGAAAATAATTTGAATCACATTTTGAATAATTTAAAATAATCGATTTATAAATAAAATTTCCATCTTTTCCTTTTTTTCCTATTAAATATGAAATTTTTGGATAATAAATAGTTTCATCAATATAATATTCATAATTTTTTGGATGTTCTAAAGCGAAAGCAAAAAACGAACTATTTTTATTTAAAAAAATAGATTCATTTAAATTTACGATTCGAGTTGAATCAATTGAAGTTAAATCTTTGTAAAAAAATAATTTACTAAAATAATATGAAATTATTGTTAACATAATTAAAATTGTTAAAATTGTTGTTATTAAACCAAAAAGTGTTCCTTCTTTTGAATGACCATTTATAAATAATTTCGGAGAAAATCCGTAAATATCAAAATTTTTATAAGAATATGAAGAAAAAATCATTTTTATTATTATTATTTTTTTTTTAATAATAATTATTTTATTTTATATTTTTTTGATATTTTTATTTTTTTTTAATATTGAAATATTTTAATTATAATTTTTTTTATTTTTTATATTAAAATAAAACATAAAAAATATACAAAATTTCTTATTTATAAATAATAATAATAATATTCAACCTTTTTATAATTTAATATTATTTATAAAATTATTAATTATTATTATTTTCATTAGAATAATAATTATAAATCATTTCTTCAATTTGATTAATTTTTTCAATATTTTCAATATTATTAGATTCTTTTTTAATTTCATTTAAAATTTTGATTGGATTGTCTCTTTCAGGGAATTTCATATTATTTTTTTTAATTAAGGAAATTAAATTATCAATTATTTCATTATTTTCTTTATCTTTTAAACGTAAAATAGAAATTTTTTGTAATGTATTTTCACTTAATCTTCGATTTTTTTTATCTTTATTTTTTTTTATTCTTTTTTCTTCTGTTGATAATTCATCTTCAGCGTTGTATAAATCATCAATATTATCAAATTTTTCTAAATTAATATTAATTTTATTAACTTTTGAATTATTCATTTTTTCTTCTTTGCTTATTATTTTTTCAATTTTTAATTCTAATTCTCGATTTTCTTTAATAATTCTATAATATTTATATTTTAATAATTTATAAATTTGATAAGAATTTTCTAATAATTCAGAAATAATATCTTTAAAATTTATTGTTAATTGATTAAATTGTTCATTTTCTAATGAATAAACTTCACATATTTTACTTTTTATTTTTATGCTATATTTAATTTCTTCTTCTAATGACATTTCAATTTCCCCAAAATTTTTATTTTTTTTAATCATTATAATTTCTTTTTCATCATATTTTTTTGGCATTACAAAAATTACTGTTCCTTTCGCTACAAAATACATGTTTCTTATTGTTTCACCATCATGATAAATATAATCATTTTGATAAAAACAAAAAGGTTTTAACAATGGCGCAACTTCAGCAAAAAATTCGCTTGGTTTTCCCGCAAAAAAATGAAAATTTTTTATAGTTTTATCATTAATAACTTGACTTAATTCTAATTTTATTTTATTAGGCATTCCTTCAATTAAAACTTTATTTTCAATTTCATCTTTATTAGTATTAAACAGTAAAGTTTTTTTAACTTTAACATAAGTGCTTTTTTCAATATCATAATTTCTATAAATATCTTCAATATAATCTAATTTTTCATTTAATTCATCTCTTTTTTGATTTAAATTCGAAATAATTCCACTCAAAGTTCCTATCCAAAAAGAATAAATAACAATTCCCAAACAAATAACAAAAATCGAATATATTTTTTCTATGCTACTAAAAGCAGCAACATTTCCATAGCCAACAGTAGTCACAGTAGTTAAAGTCCAATATAAAGATATATAATATAAATCAATATTCGATCTATCATTATAATTTAAATGATAGACCCATGTATTTTCGTTATTATCAAATAATCTACTTATATAATAAAATAAACATGAACAAATATGATTTACGAATATAAATGAAAATAATAATGCCGCACATTTTTGTAATGTTGTTGATAATTGAAATTTTTCTATTAACATTATTATACTTCGATCGACTGTTCGATTTTTTTGTAATAATTTTGTTAAGCAAAGAAGACGTAATAATCGAAATAAAAGTCTTTTAAATTGGTCTTTTTCGTCTGTTAAATAACCTAAGTTTGCTATAGTTAATATATCTATTATGAAAAATGATGTTAAATAATCTATTAAATTTTCTTTGAATGTTATTTGTTTATTTAAATTTGTAAAGAAACTTATTACTATGTCAATACAATAAAAAATTTGTATTAAAACTTCAAAAAAATTTTTTGTGTTTAAATCTGAAAATGCTACATCAAAAGGAGTGAAAAATGTTGCAATCATGACTATAAAAAAAAATGATATGTCATAATATTGTAAATATTTATTATCAATACTTATCATAAAAGAATAATGATTGTCTTCATCTGATAATGATTCAGCTTCATCGTCACTATTATCATCTAATTTTTGAACTCGTTTTAATCTTCGATGTTTTTCTTCCATTCTTTGCATTTTATCATATGATGATGAAGTATTGCTACTATATGTATATGTTTTTTTTGAAAGTGATTTTTTTATTGAAATTGATGTATCAAATTTTACTTTTTTTAAACTTTTGTTGCTTAATAAACTTTTTTTTATTGCTATGTTATTGCTTGAAATATTTGATAATTTTAAATTATTGTCTTTTTCGGGTGGTTCTAAAGTTTTTGTGAATTTTATTTTTTTTTTCTTTTTTTTTTTTAATGAATCATTGTCGTCAATTATTGAATTACTAAAATTACTTTTTTTTACAACAATGTTTGTTTTTGATAAATATGGTTTTTTTTCTGTTTTTTTATCTATTAAATTTTTAGTTGAATTTACTGAAAAATATGAATTGTTACTTTTATTTGAAATTAAACTTCTAAAACTATTATCAATTTTTAAGTATCTTTTTGTATTTGAACTACTATTATTTTCTTTTATAGAATTATTATTATTATTATTACTTTCTTTTTTTGAATTATTATTATTATTTTCTTTTATTGAATTATTATTATTAATATTATTATTATTATTATTATTATTATTATAATTTAAATTTTTAATGATTTTTTTTTTTATTAAATTATTTTTATTAAAACTAAATAAACTTTTATCTAAATTAATTTCTTTATCATTTTCTAATTTTTGATTGAATAACATAATATCATCTATTTTTTTATTTTTATTTTTAATATAAAAGAGATTTTTATTGGAATTAAAATCTCTTTCGCTATTGAATGAAGAACCTAAAGATTCATATGTATTTAATAATCTATTTGAACTATTTTGAATAATATTGTTAGTGTCTCTGTGAGTTAAAGGAATATTTGAATCATTCATAGTATTATGATTATTATTATTTGAATTATTATTCATTTTTTTATAATATTAATAATATTTTAATTTTAATTTTATTTATAATATTAATTATATTATTTATATTAATTTTCATTAAAATTTTTACAAGTTTCTTCGATTATGTTAAAAATTTTATTTTCAAATTCTTCTCTTTTTTTTTTTTCTTTTTTGAAATTTTTTTGGATTAGGTTTTCAAAATCTTTAATTTTTTTATTGTGAATATTTTTATTTTTTTCAAAATCATTTTTTTCTTTTGAAATTTTTTCTTTAATATTATTTATATTATTAAAAGTTTTTTCTTTAATTTCTTTTAAAACTTTATTTGTATCATCTTCAAAATAAATTAATTTTTCTTTATTTTCGTTTATTTTATTATTTTTTTCTAAATTTTCAATATTATTAATAATTGTATTTTTTTCATTTTTTAAATTAATTTCTTTTAATGTATTTCCAATTGTATTGTTTAAATTATCAAAATAATCTTTAATTTCATTTTTTTGTGATTTTATTTTTAATAAAGTTTCATTTATGAAATTTTCAGTTTTTAATAAATTTTTATTATAATTATTATTATTATTTAAATTTGATTTTTTGTTGAAATAATTTTGAGAAATTTTTAAATACAAATCTTTTAATGAATTTAATTGATTGTTTAAATAATTAAAACGATAATTTAAATTTTCGTTTATTTCATTTAATTTATTTGTATAATTATTAATAATCATTTTATCTTTATTTAATTGATTTAATTTTGAACGAAGTTGTTGAAATTATAAAGTATAATCATTATAATTATTATAATTTGGCATTTAAATTAAAATAATAATAATATTATAAATTTTTTATATGTAATTTTAATATTATAAATTTATATATTATATTTTAAAATAAATTGTAAAAGTTGATA
>JAEEGK010027843.1_pt1 | contig 11382 bp, 10 predicted proteins | sample 8958771 | NCBI WGS metagenome assembly JAEEGK01 (sample SAMN16246547, study PRJNA631951) | gut metagenome | biome: gut microbiome; feature: rumen; material: SC-attached | host: Bos | place: Iran: Karaj | collected 2018-10 | reverse complement strand
ATCTGGTATTTCCTGAAAGTTTCCGTATCCTCATCGAGGCTCACCGTATCGGTACGCAGGTCGCCCGGATTCGGCGTGTAAGAAGAAATGATAGCGCATTTCTTAAAACCCAATGCCTGAAAAATTTCGTAGAAGCGGCAAGTTGTAAAAATGGAATCCGCGACAAGGATAGCGTTTCCGCGACCTTCCGCCAAACGGGCGTCCTTTGCAAAATCAAGGATGATGTCGTTCGCAATCGCTTTCAGGCGGTCGTAAGACGAATAAACCGTGCGCATATTCGCCCAGCGGGCTTTCAGTTTCGCTTTAGCGACAGGCGTCATGCCACGCGTTTTCAAATCGAACCATTCATCAATCTTTTCGCGGGAGCGGAGATCTTGCGGGACATCGCGACCTTCGTAACGCAAGTCAAGAATCACGTGGTCGCGCACACCTTCATCAAATTTATATGTATGAATGTAGCTTCCGAAAACTTCCAGACTCGTCTTCTTGTCTTTCTTCAAAAGCGGTGTGCCGGTAAAGCCCACGAAAATCGCCTTAGGCATTAAAGCCGTCATCGCCTTGTGCAACTTGCCCGATTGTGTGCGGTGGCACTCATCCACGAACACGACAAAATCACCTTTCACGCTAAAGTTAGGCGGGAGCGAATCCTTGATTTCTTTCAAGAACTTCTCGTAATCGCCATCAGTAACTTCACCGCCACGGCGACCGAACTTGTGAACCAGCGAACAAATGATAGCACCTTCGGTAGAATTCAAACGGTCCAACAAATCGCGACCGCTCTTGGTGCGAATAATCTTTTCTTCCACACCCTTGAACAACTGCTCTATTTGGTCATCTAGTTCGTCGCGGTCAGTGACAATCAAAATTCTGCGACTCGGATTGTTCAGCAGCAGGCGCTTGGCAAGCCAGACCATCGTGAGTGATTTGCCCGAGCCCTGCGTGTGCCATACAATACCGCCCTTCTTTTGCGTGGTAATCCTGTTGTACGTGCGGTGAATTGCGTAATACTGATTGTAGCGGCAGACCTTCTTTACACCATTATCAAAAATGATAAAGTTATGAATCAAGTCTAGGAAGCGGACCTTGTTGAACAGCGAATAAAGACTCTCGAAGAGAACGCCGTCAAACGACGAACTCTTATCATCGATAATCAAATCGTTGTCGTCCAGTTCCTGCAAGCGTTCGCGGAACGCCTCTTGCTTCCAGGTCAAATACTTCTTCTCTGGCGTGGCGATTGTCCCGTAGCGGACACCCTCGCTTTCGTTTGCCGCCAAGCAATACTGAATCGTAGTAAAGAACGACTCAATGAAATCATGCTTCTGGTTCGTCAGGTTCTGGCGAATACCATCGGCAACAGAAACGGAACTCTTCTTGAGTTCAATCACCGCAACCGCAATGCCGTTTATATAAACGACAAGGTCCGGGCGTTTGGAACCGAAAGAACTGCTAACGGTCACCTCTTCGGCAATGGCAAAATGGTTGTTGGCCGGATTTTTAAAATCAATGTAATAGACGCTGATATTTTCGCCATCCGCATCAGAAACAGGGTGCGAATACTTCAGCAAACTGTAAACCGTCTTGTTCGCAGAATATAAACCTTGCTGTAAGTCGCCCGCCGCATGTTGCAAATCGGCGATGGCCTTGCGTGCGACCGTTTCCGAATAGTGCTGCTGGCCCACCAAGAATGCAAACAGATCATCATCGCGAATGTTCTTGTTTGCCACTTCGCACAAATTGCCCAGGTAATCGTAATGCAATTCGTCCTTGAAGAACTTGATTACCTTCGCCTGCGTCTTGCGTTCAGGAATGTTGATATTCGGTTCGGCCATAAAACACCTTAAGGATTTGCCGGAGGTGTACAATATTTAAGCAATGTACCCGGAAAGGCATCCGCTATCTTTTGAGTCACTTCTGGATAATCCTTGAATACAGTCATCCAAACAGACCAATAGCCGTTAGCCACAACATTTTTGACAATGCAATCAATAGAAATTTTCTTTTGCTTATAGCCATCCAACAAATCCGATGCAACATACCATTGCTCCAGTCGTATTGTACGGATTTCATCGTTTTTTCCAATAGTAGCGTTTAGGTTCATCAAACCAATAGTGTTTTGCGCATCATTTTGTTTTTGAGGACTCAAAGTTTGATTTACCGATATTGACCCATCACCATGATACTCATACATATAAAAAGTATTGTCAATATCAGGCCACACATAATCATTGCGCGACGGATTTTTATTTTTCTTGTAATCGCGGTTGCACGTAGGACAAGCCAACAACAAATTATTCCAGTCGCAAATTTGCTGTGGATTCAGCGATTTTGGAGCAACATGTTCCACATCAAGCTTTCTAACCCTTGTTTCACAATAGCAGCAATAACCGCCAAAATTCGTTTTCAAATCAGGCAAAAAGGCCCTGTAATCCGCAGGAGTTTTCTTGCTTCCGTCAGAATTCGGTGGCCATGGGTTTCTTTGCAGACTTCGCATTACACGACTCCTGCAGATTCTGCCTTAGATTCCAAAAATGCGGCATACGCAGGATTGTCGGTTCCATATTGGGCAACGAGTTTGTCCAATTTCTTTTTTGCCAATTTTCTTTGTTCTTCGTTGGCAGATGATTCGTTTAACAAATCAAAATATTCCTTGGCCGCATTCTTCATGGCGATATAACGTTCGCTGCGTTGAGGCATGACGACATTCATTACGTTTTCGGCAATATCCTCAACACTTCTGTGATTTTGGCGAGAGTAATCTTCTGCACCTTCATCATTATCAAGGTTGATTATTTTCGCCCCTGAAACGCCCTCCAACGATTGAATAATGAAAGGAGAATGCGTTGTCAAAATAAATTGTATTTTGGGGAATAACTCAACCAAATTCGAAATAACTGTTTTTTGCCACTTCGGGTGCAAATGCAAGTCAATCTCGTCAATTAAAACAACACCTGTAGTTTGTTCACGAGCATTCCCATTCAAATGAGGGTTTAATAAACTAATTCGAACGCACAAATCGGCAACAAGAGAAGCTACAATCCGCTGACCTTCACTTAAGTTGCTCAAAGGGAGTGTCTTACCATCAGCAAATTCAAAAACAATGTCATCTTCTTTTGGATTCCATTGGACGCTAGATACATTTGGAACTATTTTCTTTAGGCAGGTCCATACAGATTTAAGAACGGATGATTGTTTTTGCTCGATAAATTCAGCATGGCTTAGTTTACTAATCCAGCGATGTAGAATTTTATCTGTCGAAGAGGCCACGAGAGCATTATGGTACGCCCTATAACGCGAATCGCGTACTACAGATTTCTCTTTTTTCGTTGTAGAAATTTTATCAACATCCCAGAGTCGTCCTGTTCCGTAATAACCAAAATATGGCAAATCTACTGGCACAAATTCTTCTATTTGACGCAAGCTGTCCTTTGCCAATTTTTTCATGCCATCTTCACTGGGATGACTTCCATATTTACGAATCCACTCAATTTCTACAGGAGGGTGAGTCGCTCCTAAATCTTGTTTAATCCAACATTGTATAAAAGATTCTGAACAAGGATTAAATGTCGGGATTTCGGATTCCTCACGAACAGCAACTTTACGAACATCCTCTAAAGTATACTTAAGAGGACTGATTCCAGGAAAAATTGATGTCCATGACGATAAAGCAAGAGCAATACCTCTTAAAGCGCTTGTCTTGCCTTTGGCGTTGTCGCCGACAAAAAGTACTAATGGGCTGTCTAAGGAAAATTCGTTTTCTTCGAATCCTCTGAAATTATGATATTTTACTTTAGACAGTCGCATAAATATACCTCATCATAAATATATAAAGATTTGTAGAAAATCTATTTCTTTGCAACGCCTTTTTAACGTTCTTTTTCCTTTTTAACAAAACGCAATGTTAGCGGCAAAATGTTAATTTTCTACGGCATATTTGCAAAAATGCCGGGTAGTGTTGGACTATCCGCTGGAATTAGCTAGAGCCGTCGCTACGCTAAAAAAGTACTTGGAGGTTTGGGTTTAATGATGAGCTATCCCGATATAAGCAACCGCTTTGACGTGGATGATATCCGCAAATTGAGAGAATACAACTCCTTAAGACATTTCAAGATACCCCACAAGGAAATTTTGGACGATATGGCTAGGGTGCAGAATCCTTTATTGCAGAATTCGGTTATTCTGTAGCGGAAAAGTAAACTAAAGCATTACTATACAGTTTTACTTCATGCGAATTCTTCAATTTAAATTAATTCTTATTTAAAACAATTTTCTCAATATTTGCTGATGTAAAGTCTTTTTGCATTTGAGCCTTGTTTTTTTCACGTTCTTCATTTTGAATAGAACTATCAAAAAAAATGCTTTCAGGTAAGTTTTTTACTTGTTCTGACATATTAATGTCAAAATCCGTTTTTAACAAATTGTCTAAAACAAATAGAACAAATTTATCTCTACCGCTTTTACTTGTTGGATTTTTGTGAGCATCAGGATATGAACTTATTTTACTAGAAGTTACTATTTTCCCTTCAACATCTTTCAAAGTCAACTCAAAATGACGATAATTTAAATTTTTTGGTGAATGGTTTAATATCGTGACTCCTTTTACGTTGTAAATTGCATTTTTGTCAAATTTTTCTTGTATTTTGCAATCTGTCATGTCCGATTCTTTCAAAAATTTTCTGGCGTATGGTATTTCGACGTTGTGAAGATGTTTTGCACTGTATATAAGTTGAAAACAGTTTTCTTTTTTTTCTATGGTTTCACTGTAATTCGAAAAAAAAATGTTTTCGCCATTCCAATCGCCGCAAGCTAAGCCGCACTGTTGATAAAATGCTGCTTCGTAAGTTTCGTCATCATCAACAAAAGTCATTGACATGGACGGAATTCGACGAAATAAATCTTCCATAAAGGGAGCATCATCGGGTATCACATAAGAACCGCAAGAATCATTTATTCCTGATTCAGAAAATGGCATGTCTACACGTCGAGCTAAAGCAAAATCAGATGTTTCTAGTAGCGCATCAACATCAACCTTAATCTTTAGTCCCTTATAAGGAATTAATTTGCAGGAATAGGGCATTGTGCTTCGGCTTCTTCTATGATTTCTTGAACTTCTTTGATTTTTTCTATTAGCTCATCAATATTCATTTGACTAATGATGATTTTTCTTTTTTTTCTTGAGATAGAAAACATAACATCATTAGATTCTATAGAATCTATAGTCTTCGCTAAGGAGACAAACAAGTCTCCATTGAAGGTTAAATGGAAATTAACGCGCTCTCTGCATCGACTAACGTCAACAAAACAGCCTTTAAAATCAAGTTTTTGAACAGAGGCTTTCAATTTTTCAAAAGTTGGAAAAAATATTTTAGAGTCATCTTCTTTGGCATTAAAGGATTTCCAAAACGAGTCGTCTAACATTTTTTGACGATTGCTAAGAGCGTTAACTTCTGATTGTGGAAAAACAAGATCAAATGGTAAGGCCGTGTTCTTTATCTTTTCAGTAATATTACAAGAAGTAGGAATCAATTTGTTTACATCAAGTGCATCATTTTTACTCTGAAATGCTTCTAAATGATCATTTATTGTAAATCCAAAGACTTCCACAACAATCTTGCCAATTGTTACAGAAACCTTATTAATGACGTTTTTTATTTTATCCAAAGAAGTCGAGAGAGAGTCTAAATTAATTAGACTTTGGGGCACATAAACTAAACTTGATAACATCTTATTCCTCCATTAGTTTCCTTGCATTGTCGCTAATAGACCAGTCGAATAATTTGAATAAATCATAATTTGATTTTTCTAGTTCTTCTTCGATTTTCTCAGTTAAGATACTAGATTTTATAATACAATCACTATATAATATCAAGCAAAGTAAATCTTTGGAATTTAATATGGATGCGTTGACTCGTAATTCCTTGTTGGCGACACTCCATTTAAAAGCTTTTATGCAATCTTCATCTGTTGCTAAATCTTTGGGCGTGTCTATATTGTCGTTGTAATCAAAAAAGTCTTTAGACAAAAAATACTTCTGAATTTCTGTTTTCAAAGCATCATCTTTTTCATTTGATTTTACTTGCCACGCATCCCATTTTCTAATTTCTACTTCATCCACGGAGTTAAGTCCAACTACATCCTTTATAAATTTACGCATTTTATATACATGGGGGATTATAGTGTCACTGAAACTAATATAATCCTTTCCTTGAATTTTAATTGCAACTAGATCTTTAGAAAATAGATAGTCTACCGATTCGTCTTTTTTACTTAGACCAACAACGCCATCAACAAAAAAATTCTCTGTTTTCATAAAGAAATTGTTTTGTATATATTCGTTCCATTTTTCTTTATCAATGCATTCTAAATCGTCTTTTTTATAATGCAATATAACAACAGCCTGTTGCAGGAACGATTTTTTGTATTTTTTGTACAAAACATCTTTATCAAATGGTGAAGTAGTCATTTTTTTCCCTTTTTTATCAATATACTTTTTTCGTTAAGAAAAAAAAGCAAGTTTCTTCATAAATTCATTGATTTACCCCAAAAAATGGACAAAATCCAGTTTTTTTGCCTTCAATCAGGTCTTTTGAACAAGCTGAATCAATGCCGAATGCTTCAGCCTGTTCAGTATCGAACATGAATATTTGAAGTTTATCTTTTCCAATATCGTTTAGTACGGCATTTATGATAGACCCAATAGCTTTTTTATTATCATCATCAAATGATTTAGAAATATGATCAATAACTAAAAAAGGTATAATAGGGAATTTGTCGGAGGAAAGCATTTTCTTTAAAAAAGTCAAATACCCACATAATTGCATGGCCGTATGTCTAGCCATACTTCCTGGAAAATAATTTACTTCCACATCAGTTTCTTTTCCATCCTTAATAAAAGTCTTTGTCTCTTTTGGTTGTAAGACATTCCCTTTCTTTGCATAGCGAATTTTAAAGCCTTTTCTTTCGGAATCGTCCAAGATGAAATTTGATGAATCTTTTCCAGAAAGGTAAATGGAAGTAATACTCGTGGAAAAATTTTCTATTTCGACATTTGAGTCATCATTTTTCAATTCCCTTATATCGTCTTTTAATTGTCTTATTTTTGACTGCAAATCATTAATTTCTTCAATGTTAATGAATTTGTAGCCACTTTCAAGATACTCTTCAACTACAGCAACTGCTTTTTTCTTTTCATCTAAGGAATAAATTTCAAATTTTGAATCGTTCTTATTTATTTCGTTTTTAACTTTTATCAATTCTTTATTTAACTTTTTTACCGTTTCATCCTTTGTTATATAAGATCCAAAAGATACTGTGTTATTTAAATCATTTAGTATTTTTACAGAAGGTTCGACCAAATATTTTAATTCAGGGTTATTTTGACTCAATTGAATTAAATTTTCAATAAGCTTTATTCGGTAAGTATTATCCTTGTTTATTTCTTTTACATCTTTTATCTCGTTGTTATATTGCTTTATTTGTTCGTGGATGCTATTGTACTTCGCTTCTAAATCAGCAATATTTTTTTCTTTAAAAGCCTTAGGCTTATCTTCCATCGTCTTCAAATCTGCAATACTTTTTTTTATTTTGTCAGCATTAAAGCCATTATACTGAATATTGATGGAAAGTTTCTGCAAATTAGAATTGATTTTATCCTGAATAAATTGATTTTTCTGTTGTTCTTTTTGCTTATCTGAAAGTTGTTTTGTTAAGTCTTTTAACTCAGCTTCTTTATTTCTTAATTTAGCTAAATTTTTATTAAAAAGATAATTCAAAATGGCATCTTGTCTTAGCCAATATTTTGTTTCGGAGCATTTGGAAAGAAAATTTTCAGTATAGCCTTGTTTGTCTTCGCTCAAAAAATTAAACATCGTGAAAATACGATAAGATATGTCTTCACCCGTAAATTCTCTCAAATCGCGTAAAGAAGATTCGTCCTTCGTGAAAAACGAATTTAATCTTTTTTGATACATATCGAGAGATAAAAAATCTTCATCTTCTCCATCTTCTGTTTCTATATAATTCGCATCAGAATCTAGAGTCCGTTTTAATGTGATTATTTTTCCATCATAATCAATCTTCATTGAGAAATAATCAACAACATCTTTATAGCATTCTTTTTCTCGCATCTTTTTTAAATTATCGCTTGCTCCAAGCATATAATCCAAAAGAGTATAAAATTCCGTTTTCCCAGAATTATTTTTGCCGACGAAATAGTTGATTCCAGAGTTGAATTCATATCGGTAAACTTCTTTTGTCTTTTTAGAACAAAAACTTAATTCACATATTTTAAACATTGTACAAAACCTCCCTCATAAATCGCTTATCTGACCACTTTTTGCTCTCTTCTATAACCCTTTTAGTAAAATCCTTTTCCTCGTAATAACACGATTCATCAAAATTTTTCAACAAACTGAGTATTCCTTCCTGATTTTTTACTACTGAATTGAGAATAAGAATATTCAGGGCTTTAAATATGTATTCAATGCTTTTCTCAAATTGATCAAATTTGCCGAGAAGTAACGACAAGTATGTTGATACTATGTTTTTGGTCATATTATTGTTAAAAATTGTTGCGTCTAAAACGTTTTCTTGCTTTAGTAAAAATGAAAAAACGCATATCTTGGAAATAGATAGGCAATTGTGTTCCTTTAAAAGGATTTTTATAATTTCGCAATATATGCTGATTTGTCTTATTCCCATTTCTTCATCAATCGTCATCATCACTCCATGAAATTTGATGTTCGTCAACATTATCTCCAGTTAAGTAAATACAAGAACCCTCTTTTATTTGTTTGTTGTTTGCATAAGAATTATCTCTTTTTAAAGTCTCAGACATCCTATTATAAGGGGTGTCGTCTTTTTTGATTGTGAGGTCTTGTTGCACATCTATGAAATTGTCATATGATGTTATTTCTATATCGTAAATTTTGTCTTTATGTATGGATTCAAGGTATTTTGATCGGATTTGTTTGTAATAAATCTCTTGGAGGATCTTTTTTTCTATTACTTTTTCGTTTAAAAGGCATTTGGATAATTGTTTGTATTCTCTCCATTTTGTGATGCCAGGATAAAGGTCCTTCATTGATTGTAATTTTTCAAATCGGTAAAAAGAGAGTGTGTATTCTTTTTCGGATATACTGCTGCGGATAGATTCAATAATTCGACAATTTTCTTCATATGTCAACTCGTAAGGTAAATTTTTTTCTGCGTTGACAATAATATTGTAAGTCAAGTGCTGAAGATATTCTTCTAATCGATCTTTGAAAATCACTTGATTGACAGAATACGCAAAGTCCCTTTTTAGATTTTGTTCAAGTGATTTGTCAATTGGACGATCTTCAAAAGAATACTTGCTTTTTATTTGTTCTATAATCTTTTTAAGTTCATTTTCTCCAATTCTTTCGAGAATGTTTTTTACTTTTGTTATATTACTCTTTGCCGTTTTTTTAGAATCTTTTATTTCTTTTATTAGAGTGTCAACATCAATATCTGTTAATGTATTTGCATTGTTTTTATAGCTACTATCTGTAAATAGAGTGTATTTTTCAATATTTAGACCTGAATTTTCTAGCTGAATCCAATTGAGTAAAATGCCTTGAGCAATCTTGTCAGAAACGCTGGTTCTTTTTACTTGAATTGCTGTTACTTTTTTTCTTATGTTTGCCTCAATAATATCATCAAATGTATTTGGGGAAATATGTTCTTTGGCGACATCATCAAATGTTTCAAATTCAATTTTTTCACCTTCTTTTAATTCGGTTGCTAACATTGCGAAGACTTTTATCTGATAAGAAAAGCCTCCTAAACTGACTAGTCCGCTTTTATCTGGTTGATATTCGTTATCTTCCATAATGAAGCCCTCCTTATACCAACCTAATTTTTCCAGTTAAGAGTTGTTGCATCATGCCGGTTTTGAGTTTGCGGTATTTTGCGAGTTTGGTTTCTAGGGCCGAGATTTCGGCGTCCATGTCGCTGAGGACGTTTGCGATGGCGGTTTGTTCGGCTTTGGAAGGTAAAATTAATTCAAAATTTTCGAATTGCTCTTTATTGACAATAGGAACTGCTGTTTGACCTGCAAGAACTTTTAAATCATCTGATCGCATTTCTATCGCATAATAAATATAATTCGGATTATTCTTATCATTACATACAATGGCATTAATTTGCTGATTCGTAGCGCATTCCACACGAGAAATCGCATTCAGGCCAATCGATGCAATGCATGTGACCAAAACAGAGTCTTTAGGCAATAATCTACAATATTTTTTCCCAAGTTCAGATATCTTCTCAACAGAGTTGAAAATATTTTTTTGTTTAAAATCCTGTGCGGATAACCAGCAAAACGTTCCATTCCACAAAGTTGAATCACCTCTTGGAGGCGTACTTCCTGTTATAATTTTCCCAATAGAGCCAACTTTCTTCACTTCCCAATCGGTGGGAATCATTCCGAGTTCGGTCATTTTGTAGCCATTGGATTCTTCGACTTCGCGCTTTGCGCTTCGCTCAGAATGACACTCCTTTCGTCTTTCGCCTGTAGGGCGTGAGCCCGTTCTTTCGTCTGGGGCGAATCCGGGGAGGCGTTTGCGGCCAGTGAGGAGTTGTTGCATTGTGCCTTGTTTGATGTTTTTCTTTTTGGCGATGAGTTTTTCTAGGTTCGCGATTAGGGAGTCAACGTCGGAGAGGGCGTTTGCAATGCGTTGCTGTTCTTCTATTGTGGATGGAAGAACCAAAGGCAAACCTAAAAGTTCATCATTTTTCAAGCTTGCTCTTGTTGTTACTGTAGAAAATTTTAGGAACCATTCTCGAATAAAATCACTACGCAGATAAAAACCTAAATAACCAAGATTCACAAATTCAACATCATTCGGTCTTAGTCTTTTACAAAAACCGTTATAAGTAGCATTGGGATAATCTTTCAAAGCAACACAACTCATTCCCAATTCATCAACAGTTTCACTAGTACGGGTTATAAAGACATCACCCTTATTTATAGAATAACTAGCTCTTTCCTCTTTGCTAGAATCGACCAAGTTTTCAAGTTTATTTGGTATAAAGACATTGTTAAAAACAACTGAAAACGATAAAAATGGATAGCCATGCCCAAAAAACTGTTTTCCCTTAGAAAGACCATTATGAACTTTATACAATTCGCCTAGTGTTTTCACTTCCCAATCACTAGGTATCATCCCGACTTCGGTCTGTTTGAATTTCGTTTCTTTCATTTACTGTTTCTCTATCGCACTAACAAATTCTTCCAAACTTCTCTGCAACATTTCTTGCGGAATCAATTTTTCCTTGTATTCTGCAACCATTGTGGGACTCATGCTTCTATTCAAAGCATACCTTACAATTTCACGATTTGCCTCTTTGCAGAGCAATATGCCT
>JAEEGK010027840.1_pt1 | contig 11383 bp, 11 predicted proteins | sample 8958771 | NCBI WGS metagenome assembly JAEEGK01 (sample SAMN16246547, study PRJNA631951) | gut metagenome | biome: gut microbiome; feature: rumen; material: SC-attached | host: Bos | place: Iran: Karaj | collected 2018-10 | reverse complement strand
ATCTGTGTATTTTAGGCTTTGGGCTTCTGCATATTTTATCGCATCTTCCATCGAGCCATACGTGGTCATAATTTGATAATTATTTGGGTCTTTCTTCTGGTATTTATACGCTTTTTTGGACTTATAATTGGGCGATTTGTTGACCGCATCAGAGATTGCCTGTTCATATTCTTTTCGGCTCATCGCGGTCACACGATTAACGAAATGATAAAGATACCACAACTCGAATGCCTCGTTGCTCCACGCACAGCAAATGCCATTTTGTTCCGCCTTTATGATGGCAGCATTGAAATTCTTATCAGGAAATGAATCCTTGTCAAACACTGCCCAAACGCTATCATATTCGCCTTGATCTCTTAGTTCTATTGCCTTGTCAACTACATTGATAGTATTGTCGGCTTCACCTTTTACTTCAATATCGTAAACTATTGTCCCTCTGTTGAATGTACGGAACGCCTTGAAATAATTTGGCTCTGTTTTAGTACCTTCGGATACGATGAGAATTTTACACACCACCTGCCTCGATTTGCGCCTTTGCTCTTGACGAGCGTAACGACGTTCAAGAGCGGGGTCTAATTTGATTCTGTTTGCCGGCATAATAGTTGATTTTTAGTCGTTAACAATATAAGGAATTGCGCCGTAACGTCCTGCAATATAGTTTTTCTCGTAGTTTGCATCGTTGCGGGGCTTTGTGCCGTCGGGTAGAACAATGTCAGTAAGACAATATAAATCAGTCTGTTCAACATCGTTTTTCTCTGTGAACCAAATCTGGTCGCGGCGGAGCATTTTTGACGACAAGAGATGTGTGTCGTGAGTAGTGAAAATCAATTGCGCATTCTTCGGGTTGGTTTTAGGATCATTGAACAATGAAATAATCTGTTGCGAAATCAACGGGTGCATTTTGGCGTCCAATTCGTCAATGACGGTAACCCAACCATATTCTAACGAGCAAAAAATCAAACCTGAAATATCAAACAATTTTTTTGTGCCTGATGATTCATGTTTGTCAAAAGCAAAATTTACGCGTCCACAGATTTTACCATTATGATCATACAAACGGTGAACAGATTCTAATTTAGTATGCGCATTAAGACTGTTAACAACTTCAGTTACATCACGCTCTCCTTTTTCTATAAGAGCTTTGACCTCTGGTTCAAGATTTTTATCCACATGGGTTAAAAAATCTTCAAAACCTAATTGAAGCATTTCAAAAAAATCCAAAGCTCTTTTTCTATCCTTACCATTTGCACTTGAAAAAAGAAGTTTTGAAATAAAACCGAAACCTCTATTATCAAGCCCCGAAAACCAACAAAGCGAACTATACCACGCCATCACCAAACTTGAAACTTCGCCACCAAGTTGAGCACATAGAGAAAGGAAAAGACGATTGTTGTTCACTCTCTTTTCCAATCCAATTCCCTCCGGAAACTTCTTGTCTTCAAAGGCAATTCCATCCTTATTTCTGATAAATAATGCCTGTTCCTTTGAACGTGGAGTGGTTTTGCGGAAAAGCCATTCTTCTACAATGTTAGTTTCATTATATGAAAAACCATAACGATAGTAAAAGCCGTCTTTTAAGAAAGAAGCTTCAAAAAATGTAGGCTCAGAATTGTCTTTTAAAAGTAAAAACGGCTCATATTTGAGTTTATCTTGTGGATTAAGCTTTACAGAAGAAGTTACAACGTCATACATCTTTTGTATCGCCTTTACCAAATTGGACTTGCCACTCGAATTGGCTCCATAAACCGCGATAGTTTTCAATACATTGTACGACAATACGTTAGAGACATTTTCCTGAGGCTCTTCTTTAAGAGACTGAGCCTCCATAGAAAATGTCTTCTTCTCGTAAAATGACCGAAAGTTTCCTACTGTAAAATCAAGTAACATAATAATTTATGTATTAGTGGTGTTAATAATCCATCTGCAAAGATACAAAAAAATGGCAATTCGTGTCGAAAAATGAGAAAAAATCTCAAAATTTAACATAAATTAATATGCATTGCAATTAAATTATTCATCAAAATAAAAAGACTTTGGCAGAAATAATCACAAAAAATGTTTATCTTTGCCCCAATCAAAACCAACAAACTCAAAAACATTATGAAAGTTACTGTAAAACACAACCACACTAAGGAGGAGGCGACCGAGCGCGCTAAGAAGTTCCTCACCAAACTCAAAGAGGAGAACGGCTCGCGAGTTGACAACCTCCAAGAAACTTGGAACGGCAGCACCGGCGACTATTCCTGCACATTCAACGGAATGAAATTCGCCGCCCACATCGTCGTGAAGGACGACGAAGTTGTTGTGGACGGCAAAGTCCCCTTCCTGATGAAACCGTTCTCAAAAATGTTTGAAAACGCTATCCGCGACAGTATGTTGAAGGCGATGAAATAGCCTAACGCTTCGGCATCGAATTGCCATCCACCTTCACAACCTCACCCTGCAAATAGTCGAGAGTGGATTCGAGTAGGCCGTCTTCCGTGTAGAACCGCCAAGTGCCGTTCTCGTTGCCGGCGGTGTACTCGCCATCCACCGACAGTTTGCCGTCGGGGAAGTATTGACGGTACTCGCCGTGGAGATTGCCGGAGAGGTATTTGGCGGCAATTTTCAACCTCTTGTCGGGCATATAATACACCATATAATCGCCGTGGAGCGTGCCGTCGCTGTATTTCTCTATCACGAGGGCGTCGCCGGTGTTGGTGCGCCACGTGCCGTCCTTGTCGCCGGCGTAATACTGTCCCGATTGCAACGTGTCGCCCGCGTGGGACAGTTCGTAATACTCGCCGTCCTCCTTGCCCTTCGCAAAATTCTCCACGCGGCGTATCTTGCCGTCCTGAAAATACCAAACCCATTTGCCGTCGGGATTGCCATCCTTGTAACTGCCCTCCTGCGCTATCTTGCCATCGTCAAAATAGAAAACCCACGGCCCTTCGCGCTTGCCATTCCTGTAACTGCCCTTCGCATTCACCGCGCCAAGACTGTCGTAAAGCGTCCATTTACCTTGTTCGCGGCCGCGACCGTCCACAATACCGTCGGCAATCTTGTGTCCCTCGTTGTCGTAAGTAATGCCGCCCTTGATTTTGCCCTCCTCGTTGTACAGGCGGTGAACGCCCACGGGGATGGAATCCTTGTAACCACCGCTACTCTTGACCCCGCCATTGGGATAATACTCGTTTTTGACCTTCACGGCGTCCCGGTTGGAGGCGAGCGAATTCTTGTCCTCGTTTTGGAGTTGCCCCATAATGTAACGCGCCACCTTGGTCTCCTTGCCGCGTTGGTCAAATTCGCGGTAATAACCGTTCATATAGTCGTCTTTGTAGTAACACTCCCACTTGACCTTTTTATCGGGATAATAGCCGCGAAAAACGCCTTGTTTGCGCCCTTGTTCGTCGATGCGGTTGATGAGGTTTTTGTCGAGAAGTTGACCATATTTGTAGGTCAATAGTGCGACGACCGTCCCTTCGCTGTTATATTGGTACCCTTCGCCGTGCTTTCTGTCGTCCTTGAAGGGAATTTCGGTGTCCAACACGCCCCGCACGTAATAATACGCGAATCCTTGCCGCTTGTCGTCCTTGTAAAGTTCACGCGACTTCACTATGTTGTGGTGTAGCGAATCGTTGTAACTCTCGTAGGCGCACGAATAGCCGTTTTTCATATCGTGATTGTAATTGACGAGGCTCGTGGTGTCGCCATTCTCGTCAAAAAACAACCAAGTGCTATCTAACTGAAAATCAGTGCGTCTACCAATGGATTTGAGTTGTCCGTTAGGGTAATACGTCTTCCAAAAACCGTCAGGCTTGCCGTCGCGGAGATTGCCCTCCGACGAAATGCTCCCGTCGGGGTAATAAAACTTGTTGTAACCGTTTGGATTGACCTCCTGACCGCTCACAACGCCATTCGCTGCGGCAATCAGCATCAACAAAAACAAAATTAGAACTCTTTTCATTTCATTTAACATATTATTTTACTTACTCATCTCCATCATCCTCTCGATGCACACCTTCGCCTTCCTCGACAACTCCTCCGGCAAATCAACCTCCGGAAACTCGTATTTGAGCGTCAAGTAAATCTTTTTCAGCGAGTTGCGCTTCATATTGACGCAGACATTGAGCGGGTGGCCGTTCTCATTGGGCACGGGGATGAAGGTCTTGTTGGGGCTGCGCTTGGTCATCTCGTAGAAGATGCCCGGCTCGGTGGCAACTATAAACTCAGTCTCGGGCAAATCTTGCGACGCTTTGAGCAAACCCGAAGTCGCACCGATGACGTCAGCCTGCGCCAAAATAGACTCATTACACTCCGGATGGGCGAGAACCTTTGCCGAAGGGTGCTCCTTTTTAAGTTCGGCGAGCCTCTTCGCATCGAAATGGTCGTGTACGTGGCAGCCGCCGTCCCAAATCACCATATTTTCGCGGCCGGTAACCTTCTTGACATAGTTGCCGAGGTTGCGATCGGGACCGAAGATGATGGGCTCGTCCTTGGGCAGTTGCGAGACAATCTTCACCGCGTTGGACGACGTTACCACAATGTCGGTGAGAGTCTTCACCTCCGCAGTGGTGTTCACGTAGGAGATTACGGTGTGATTCGGGTACTTCTTTATGAACTCCGCGAGCGACTTCTCGTTCACCGAATCCGCAAGAGAGCAACTCGTCGCAAGGTCGGGGATGAGCACCTTTTTGTTAGGCGACAATACCTTCGCGGTCTCCGCCATAAAATGCACACCCGCAAACACAATAATATCTGCGTCCGTCTTGGCGGCTTGTTGGCTCAGGCCGAGGCTGTCGCCGGTGTAGTCGGCGATTTCCTGCACCTCTGCGGTGGTATAGTAATGCGCCAAAATCACGGCGTTCTTCTCCTTTTTCATACGGGCGATCTCCGCCCTCAGATCAATGCCCTCGGGGACATCCATATCAATATGTCCGTTGCGGAGGGTTGGTTTTTGCTGTCCTTCCATTTCGTCGTCGGTTTGAATTATTATTATTTTTTTTTAATTTTTTTAAATCTATTATGATTTTTATTGCCTGTTGATATTGTTGAAAACTCAATTTTCTGTAATTTTGTATTGAAGTTTTCAACATCGTAACTTTTTTTCGCAAAAAGTTTTCCACCGTTGCAACTGAGTTTGCGTTAACGGCTTACGAATGTTATCAACAATGGGCGAAAAAAAGTTACACAAATTTTACACTTCGTAACTGTTTTCGGTTTCTAAGTTACAAATTTGTGGAAAAACGGTGAATATTTTGTGGAAAAAAAGTTGTTTTTGTTGATAATTTTTAACTTTGTCGCCGATTTCGCGAGTTGTCAACTAACAACCCACACTTTTCCACACCGTTGTTAACACTCATTGTTGAAAACCTCGCCGAAATCCTGACTTATAGCGCGTTACAGCGGTTTTTGTGATATTTTTATATAACGCTAATACGCTTAATTTCAGTATTTTGGTTAACTTTGCTGTATAAAAGTTATCAACACTGTGAATTTTAGTAAACATTTTAAATACTTTTTTATAGTTAATATTATGAAAATCAGCAAATTATTCATAGCCTCCGACCACGCGGGCTACGAGTTGAAACTTTTCGTCAAGGATTACCTTGCTAAGAAAGGTTTCGATGTAACTGACCTCGGCACCAACTCCGCCGAGAGTTGCGACTATGCCGACTACGCTCACCCCCTTGCAGTGGAGGTTGAGAAGTCGCCCGACTACTACGGCATCACCATCTGTGGCAGCGGCAACGGCATTGCAATGACTGCAAACAAGCATCAGGGCATCCGCGCTGCACTGTGTTGGAACGAGGAAATCTCGCGCCTTGCACGCTCTCACAACAATGCCAACGTGCTTTCGATGCCCGCCCGCTTCATCTCGAAGGAGGAGGCAATCAAGATTCTCGAAATGTTCCTCAATACCGAGTTTGAGGGCGGCCGCCATCAGCGTCGCATCGAGAAAATGCCCGTCAAGTAGCGTTATTTGCGGCTTTTGGCAAAACTAATCAGCCATTTGCCCACCAATATTCCTGCCAACGCGCCGAGGGTGTCGGCGAGCATATCCGCCCACTCAAAACTCCGCCACGGCAGGAATGATTGTATTACCTCTATCGCCGCGCCGAATGCCGCGCACAATGCGAGTGTGAGCAGGTCTGCGCGGCGTTTTTCGTAGGTAATCAGGAATCCCAACACGCCAAAAATGCCAAAATGCACAATTTTGTCCATATATGGGATTTCGATTTTGGGCATTTCGTCGCCCGGCTTCATTGTGGTAGCGAGGAGCATTATCAACGCCCAAATGATGCTCAGTTTGTATTTTTTTAAAAAGTTCATTTTTGTTAATACTCTGTATGTCAGGTCTTTATGTACATATCCCGTTTTGTGAGAGCAAATGCGGCTATTGCGATTTTTACTCCATAAAACGCTACAAAGATAGTGATTTTGCGGCAGATTTCATAACCTCTGTGGTCGATGAAATCGCACAGAAGGCGTATTTGTTTAAGAATCAGACAGTTGATACTGTTTATTTTGGCGGTGGAACGCCGTCGATATTGCCCTTGAAGCACTTGGAGCGCATTTATAAGGCAATTGCCGACAATTACAATCTTTCCTCATCCCTCTCTCCTCGCTCCTCGTTCCTCGCTCCTCATTCCTCTTTCCTCTCTCCTCGTTCCTCGTTTGAATGTACATTGGAAATCAATCCTGAGCACGCAACCGACGAATATTTCTCTGATTTACAACGACTTGGCTTTGTCAATCGTCTTAGTACAGGCTTTCAAGCGATGACAGACGAAGGCCTCAAATACCTTGGGCGTAGGCATACGGTTGAGGACAATTATAGATACTTAAAACTCTGCCAAAAATACGGCTTTTCCAACTATTCTGTTGATTATATCTTTGGATATGAGATACTTACGGCTGACGAAATTGACTGCGCTTTCCGTTTTCTGATAGGGGAGGGCGTGCCGCACATTTCGGCGTATAGTCTTGGTATTGAGGACAATACGCCTTTTATGCTCAAACTTCGCAAAGGCTTGATACACAAGATGGACGATGATTTTTACCTGTCGCAATTCTTGCAAATCCACAATCTTTTGGAGTCCAATGGCTACAACCATTACGAAATCTCCAACTATTCGTTGCCCGGCCGCCATTCACGCCACAATTCAAACTATTGGGAATCAGTGCCTTACCTTGGTTTTGGACCATCTGCACATTCATATTATGACGGCACGCGCAGTTGGAACGCCCGCAAACTCTCTGATTATCAGCGTCAAATAGCCAATCACGAACTTTATGCCGAACACGAAATTCTCTCCGAAGACGACCTTTTCAACGAGTACATAATGCTCCGTCTGCGGACTCGTCAAGGTATCGACATTGAGTATTTGACGTTGCATTTCGCCAAATATGTTTCACATTTCTACAAAATCCTCCGCCGTAAAGAAATGCTTGGCTATTTTAACGTTACCGACCGTTATGTGAACCTCAATTTGAATGGCATTTTCATCTCCGACCACATAATATCAGAATTTTTCGTCTAAACGAGTAAGACCGCCTTGCGGCGGTCTTTTTTTAAACGAAAATTACCGTCAATTAATCAAAAATTACCGTCAATTTTCTTTTTAAATTAGAAATTTTTGTAAATTATCGATAAATTTCGGTAATTTTCGTTTAAAAATAATCAAACGCCGTCAGGCGTTTGTTGTCTAAAATTTCAGTTTCAGTGTCAATTCTGTTACAGAATCGTAATGTCGGTACTTGTCGCTTGGGATTTCGGAGCGAAATTCGTAGTTGTAATGTAGGTCGATATAGAAATGTTTGCTAAGTTTGTTTTCCAAATGGAAAGTAGCATTGATGATATAATCATCAAAGTTCTTTATCGACGGTTGGTAAAACATTACAAATGAGAGCGTTACATTCTTGCCAAGACGTTGGTAAATCTTGGGTCGCAATGAGATACGCCACACTTCTGTATTAAGATAAGTGTCTTCGTCAGTGTAATTAACATTGTCATAGACGATTGCCGTGCTAAAAGAGTATTCGCACGTGTCTTTTTTCTCCCAAATGTAGTACTTCGCGCCCGTAAGTGCACTTATCTTGAAGTCGTAGCCCTTGTAATGGTTGCTCACCATCTCCGTCGCAACGAATGTGGACCACTTGCCAAACTTGTAAAAGTCGAAATTAAGTCCTCCGTTAACGCCATTGTTGCTCTCTTTGCCGTCTTTAAGTTCGTAGATGAACTTGTAATTCGTACTAAAACACATTGCAGAGTCCTCGTAATACACTGAGGCTGTGTTTTTTAGGTTAAAATTGTCCACATTGCCGGAATTGTCGCTCGCGCCGAGTCCAAATTCCGAGTTCCACTTCTTTTGAGCGGATGCCATTGCAGTTGTCATTAGCAAAACTGCAAGAATTAAGATTTGATTTGTTTTCATATTTTTTATATCTTTGTATTTAGTTTTGTTATCATAATGTTAAACAATTATTACAATGGGCAAACTCAAACAACTTGCAGGCCAAACATTTATCTATGGGCTGAGTTCGATAGTTGGGCGCATACTCAACTACTTTCTCGTGCCGTTATATACCCACTGTTTCCCGTCGGAGGAGTATGGTGTGGTTGTCGAAATGTACACTTACGTTACATTCCTGTTAATCATACTTACCTACGGTATGGAAACAGGTTTTTTCAATTTCTCCAAGTCGGAGAATAATCCTGAACTTGTGTTCACCACGAGCATAACTTCCTTGTTCACAACGAGTTCGCTCTTTATTTTGCTTGGTCTGTGGTTTGCGCCAAATGTTGCCCATTATCTTGGATACGACAATCACGTCGATTTTGTGTCGTATGTTGTCATCATCCTTGGACTCGATGCACTTACGGCGATACCATTTGCCCGTCTGCGCCAACAAAACAAAGCCATCAAGTTTGCTGTATTTAAGTTGATTGGCATCTTCGTCAACATCGGTCTCAACCTTTTCTTCATACTTTGGCTGCCAAAGTTAGCGCAAAATTATGAAATTTTCGCATCAATTTACTCAAAAGATTTTGGTGTGGGTTATGTTTTTGTGGCAAATTTGGTATCGAGCGTTTTGACATTGTTGCTCTTTGTACCTGATTTTCTGAAAGTTAAGTATAGTTTTGACGGCAAGTTGCTCCGTCGGATGTTGATATATTCTCTGCCGCTCGTGGTTTCGGGATTGGCGGGTATGATTAACGACTTTTTTGATCGTATTGCAATCAAATTTTTCTACACAGTTCCCGATGGGGTAGAGGACGCTAATAAGTTCATACTCAGCGAGATGGGCATTTATGGTGCTAATGCAAAAATTGCCGTCTTGATGACATTGTTCGTCCAATGTTTTCGCTACGCCGCCGACCCGTTCTTCTTCTCGCAGAAGGGCAGCAAGGATTTCAATCAGTTGTTTGCAAATGTCAATAAGTACCTGATACTCTTTGGGTTGTTCATCTTCCTCGGCATTATGGGCTATATGGACATCGTAAAACACTTTATAGCAGCGTCTTATTGGGACGGATTGAATGTAGTGCCGTTGTTGCTGATAGGACATTGGCTCGTCGGGATGGTTTATTTGCAGTCGTTTTGGTACAAGTTGGACAACAAGACGGTTTATGGCATTTATATCTTCTTGGTAGGCAGCGTGTTAACTATCGTTTTGGACTATCTTCTCGTGCCGAGGATGGGCTACATCGCCTGTGCGTTGACTAATGCTGTAAGTTCGTTTGTGATGCTTGTGATAACGTTTGTTTGGGGCAGGAACCATCTTCCGTGCGAATACGACTTCCGTAACATCATCATTTTCTTTGCATTAGCCTGCGTGTCATATTTCCTGATTACGCTCGTTGATGATTTTGACTTTTGGATCAAACTTTCAATTAACACATTGATAATCATTGCATTTGCGTCAATTGTTATAAAAGTTGAAAATCTTTGGCAACCGCTAAAAAACTTTGCCAATAAATTGTTAAAGCGGTGAATTTTGATTAATTTTGTCAGATAATTTATAAATTGGATATATTATGTTGGTAAAGATTATAAATAAGAGCAACAATCCTCTGCCGAAGTATTCCACAGAATTTTCGGCGGGTATGGACATTTGTGCAAATCTCTCTGACGACCTGATTATCAAGCCGTTGCAGCGTGTTTTGGTTCCCACGGGATTGTTCATCGAACTTCCTGTTGGCTACGAGGCGCAGATACGGCCGCGTTCAGGGCTTGCCATCAAGAGTGGAATCACCGTCCTCAATACGCCCGGCACTATCGATTGTGATTATCGTGGCGAGGTCAAAGTGATTCTCATCAACTTGTCTGACCAAGATTTTACGGTTCACAATGGCGATAGGATTTGCCAAATGGTGATTGCTAAGTACGAACAGGCTGAATTGCAGCAAGTTGAAATCTTATCTGATTCTGTAAGAGCCGATGGCGGTTTCGGACATACTGGTGTATGAGAAGATTTTTTGTCATATTAATATCTATTGTAACATTCTGTCCTATTGCCACTTACGCGCAGAAGGACAGCACTAAGGCATTGTCGCCGGAGGTAAGGTTTCAAGATTCGTTTTCGCAGGCGAACATACATCTTATGAAGGGGGACAGTGAGAAGGCTTTTGCGTGTCTGCGCAACTGCCTGAATATCAAGCCACAATCGTCGGCTGCAAATTTTGAATTGGCTCGATTGTATTTTGGCGGACGCGATTACGATGCTGCGCTCAATTATGGTATGAAGGCTCACAACCTCAAACCCGACAACAAATGGTACTCCAAGTTCATTGCGGTGATTTTCGAGGAGATGAACGATTATAACAACGCGCTCAAATTTTACCAAGAGTTTCTGAAATCCAATCCTACTTACGACGACTACGAGTTGTTATATACTTTTCAATTGAAATTTCGGAAAATTGACGATGCCATCGCGACGCTCAACAAGATGGAAAATCTTTTTGGGTATCAAACTTTGTACTCGTTGCACCGCGCCGAACTTTTCACGCAAAAAAACGACATTGATCGTGCCGCCGAGGAGTACAAACGCTTAATTCGTACAGATTCCACAAATTTGAGTGCATACGGTTTGCTCGAAGAATTGTATTATAACCACGGCAAACTTTCTGAGGCTCAGGAAGTTCAGAAGCGAATTGCGCGAATTGACCCCAATAATCCGCTCTCACATCTCTCTCAGGCTATGCTGTGCCGCACGTCGGGTCAGAAAGATTGCTTCTATGAAAATCTCGTCGAGTCTTTCAAGAGCGACAAGATTAATGTTAAAGACAAACTGTTGATAATCTCTGATATTTTCAAAGACAGCAAAATTTTTGATGAAGAAAAAGTAGAAACACTTTTTCAGACGTTGAACGATTATTTCCCGGAGTCGGCTTTGGTGC
>JAEEGK010027838.1_pt1 | contig 11384 bp, 8 predicted proteins | sample 8958771 | NCBI WGS metagenome assembly JAEEGK01 (sample SAMN16246547, study PRJNA631951) | gut metagenome | biome: gut microbiome; feature: rumen; material: SC-attached | host: Bos | place: Iran: Karaj | collected 2018-10 | reverse complement strand
AAATATTCTGGTCTCTGTACAACAGCCTCTATTTCCTTGTGCAGAAGCACTATTCCATAACCCGGTTCGAGATTGGAGAACGTATCTGTCTGGAGTATAGGAATAGACACGACACCATTATTGTAACCACCCAAAAGCCCTATTGCACCAATTGGACAATCTGCACCAAGAAATGGGGTATTACAAAAGATTGCCAGACCATATCCGAGTACACCGAACCAAAGGATATTGCCAAACACATAACGGGGGCCCCTACCCTGTATGAAGAGTATCAGGCAAATTCAGTGTTTTCAGACACAGTCCTTGAACAAAAAGATCCCCAAGTGTATAATAAAACACTCTACACATGTCCCAAATGTGGTTGTGAGGTATCTTTTGGTGAAAAAGACTTTCGCCGTTATTCACTAAATAAAACCAGCATCTTTAAAGATTCTTTTCAGAACTACGACAATGGTAAGCACCATTCATTTTTGGAGTTCGAGTGTCCCCAATGCAAAAAGAAAACCAGAGTCATTTTTGATGAAGATTATAGCAGTAAAGATCCTGTTATAAAAATCGATTCCGTATTGATAGAATAACGCTAAAGTGTCCCACAGCCCACTCTCGCCAGGGTAAGCGTGGGACACCTTGGCAAATGCAACGCTTTTGCAACGGATATTCCTTGTTTGCGGATAACAACTATGGTAGTTTTGTCAAAAAAATGACAGACGAAATGAAAAGAGTTTGCTTATTACTGGGATTATTTTTGTTTTTGAGTATTGATTGCTTTTCTCAGATGTTTCCGCCATACTTCAGCAGGAGATCATATTTCAACAAAAAGTGCGAATATGTAGTCAAAGGTGTAATAATCGACAAGAAAGCAATCGCATATCTTAGTTATGAAGGAGAAAGAAAAGACAGTATAGTTGCTTTAAACATTCAGGTCATTGATAGTTATAATTATGACATAGAAGATACAGTATGGGTATATACTGACTTTGCGAACTATTTCAGCAGGAAAAGGAAAATCGACACAAGTAATCGTGACTCAGTTTGGTTTCTGCAATTTGAAGACGTCAATTGGGAAAGTTGTACACATTACAACTTTAACTTTGATAGATTTGATAGAGTGTACAATAACTTTGCTATTGGGAAACCGGGATATTTCAGGTTCTGGAAAGAAAATGGTTACTACGTTTACGGTTTCGAGGATGAATATGTCTCACTCATTATTCATGATGATGGATTGTTTGTAGAAAGAAACCGTTGGGACGAATTCATTGGCAGACTTCTACCATTAGACAGATTCTACTTCGTAAGCGCGAAACAATTCGAAAGAACGCTAAAACGGAGAAAGAGGTAACATCGGAAATGACACAGTAGGGACTGTCCCTATTGTGTCAAAAAATGCTATCTTCGCAAAAAACAATAGTATGAGAAAAGTCCTTGTCCATTGCCTGTCACTTTTGGTGACAGTTTTAGTCCTGTCCTGCTCTCATAAGGACAATGTTTCCCGGATTGACAATGTTATCACATTTAATGTTCCCATCTATTACAATGATTCCGTACAGTTTCCCAGTACATCACGCATGTTTGATTCTGTCACTGTAGTATTGGAGAGCGGCGGAGTTGAAACTCTCTTGGGAGGAATGATCAAAGACATTAAGATACTGGATGATACACTCATAATTCTATCAGGAGACTACTCTACGAAAAGCACCTTGCAGCTGTTTGATATCAACGGCAGGTTTATCAGAAAGATCGACAGGTCCGGCCGTGGCCCCGGCGAATATATCAACATAAATAAGATTGATATAGATCCGGTAAGGCGTCATATCATTGTTTTTGACAGTGGGTCAGGAATACTGCGTTATACCATGAATGGAGATTTTGTAAGTAAAGTCCGATATGAGCATGGTGCTGTGGATTTTGCATTACTGCCTGACGGCGGATACGTTCTGTTCACCCCGTTTGCCAAGACTCCGCATGGCGGATTATGGACCATCGATTCTCAAGGTAATTTCAAACGCACACTGATTTCATATGATGAATATAACATCAATGTAATTGCCGGTGACCGTTGGCTCACCCATATAAATGATTCCGTAATAGGTTTTTCCGGACTTATGGATAAAATATACCATATTGCCAATGACACTATTTATCAGGCATACCAGGTTATCTCCGAAATGATTGATCCTAATGTGGAACAGGAAGAGAATAAACGGCCCCCATACGTAAAAGAGCGTTATTATGAATCCGATAATCTTATGATGTTCGAACTCACTAATATGGAATCGCCTTACCATTATGTCAGAACCTTTTATGAAAAGAAAGACGGTCAAACAGATTATTTCTTCTGGCATAATCATCCGACCATTCCTAAAGACAATCAGCTCCCGCAATTCAGAACCAATTACAAAGACTGTTTCTTTAATGAATTGAGCACCTACTCCATCGTGAACAGCGATGAGCTCAAAGCAAAATATCCTGACATAACTGAAGAATCCAATCCCATAATCCAAATCTTCCGCTCAAAATAATTTTGTACCTTCGCGTACATGATAGTATGTATTGCAGAGAAGCCCAGCGTGGCCAAGGATATTGCCGATGTGCTGGGTGCCAAGACAAAACACGATGGCTATATTGAGGGTAACGGTTACCAGGTAACCTGGACCTTCGGCCACCTTTGTACCCTGAAAGAACCCCATGATTACACAGCCAACTGGAAGAACTGGAGCCTGGGCAGCCTGCCCATGATTCCGCCCCGGTTCGGCATCAAGCTTATTGAGGATAAGGGAATAGAGAAACAGTTCAAGATAATTGAGTCACTCATGCAGAAGGCCGATGGCATTATCAACTGCGGTGATGCCGGCCAGGAGGGTGAGCTCATTCAGCGATGGGTGATGCAGAAAGCCGGCGCCAAGTGCCCGGTCAAGCGCCTGTGGATCTCATCACTGACCGAGGAGTCCATCCGCGAGGGATTCAGCCACCTGCAGGATCAGGATGCGTTCAAGTCACTTTACGAAGCCGGCCTGTGCCGCGCCATTGGCGACTGGTTGCTGGGAATGAACGCCACCCGACTCTACACCATCAAGTACCACAACAACAATACCCGCCAGGTATTGTCCATCGGCCGTGTACAGACCCCCACTCTAGCACTTGTGGTAAACCGCCAGAAGGAGATTGATAACTTCAAGCCCGAGCAGTACTGGGAACTCAAGACCACATATCGCGACACCACATTCTCATATACCAAGGGCAAGTTCACCAAGATTGAGGACGGCCAGGCTCTGCTGGAGGAGATCCGCCCCCTGAACTTTGTCATTACCGATGTGGCCCGCAAGGAGGGTAAGGATTATGCCCCGCGTCTGTTTGACCTGACATCGCTGCAGGTTGAGTGCAACCGCAAATACGGTTATTCGGCCGATGACACCCTCAAGACCATCCAGTCACTCTACGAAAAGAAGATTACCACATACCCGCGCGTGGACACCACGTTCCTGAGCGATGACATCTATCCCAAGTGCCCCGGCATACTCAAGGGCCTCAAGGATTACGCCCAGTTCACCGCTCCGCTGGAGGGCGTCAAGCTGCCCAAGTCAAAAAAGGTGTTTGACAACAGCAAGGTGACTGATCACCATGCCATCATCCCCACCGGAGTCTACCCCAACAACCTGACCCAGCAGGAACGCGCCGTGTTTGACATGATAGCACGCCGATTCATCGCCGTCTTCTACCCCGACTGCCTCTACGCCCAGACCACAGTCATGGGAAAGGCCGGCCGCGCCGAGTTCAAGACCACGGGCCGCGAGATCCTGAAACCCGGATGGCGAGTGCTCTTTGACAAGGAAAAGACCGATGAAAAGGCCGATGACGACGAGCGCATACTCCCCCAGTTCACCGTCGATGAGAGCGGACCGCACCTGCCCGAACTTCAGGAAAAGTGGACCACCCCGCCCAAACCTTACACCGAGGCAACCCTGCTGCGCGCAATGGAAACCGCCGGTAAGCTGGTAAACGATGAGGAGCTGCGTGATGCCATGAAGGAGAACGGCATAGGCCGCCCGTCAACCCGCGCCGCAATCATCGAGACCTTATATAAACGCGGATACATGCGCAAGGAGAAGAAAAACCTGTATCCCACGCCCACGGGCATCGGCCTCATAGACCTTATCCATGAGGAGTTGCTCAAGAGCGCTGAGCTCACGGGAATCTGGGAGAAGCACCTGCGCGAGATAGAGCGCGGCAAATACCAGCCCGCCCAGTTTATGGACGAGCTCAAGCAGATGGTTACCACCCTTGTTCATGATGTCCTGTCTGACAACTCATCAAGATTATAGAATCCGACCTAATTACAACCCATTAATATGAAAAAGTCCTTTTTTATTGTTTGTGCAGCGCTGAGCATCATGGGATGCGCTGAAGTGACCGTTCAGGATGTTCCGGAGGTAGATGATGACGATGCCGTAGAGGTGGCATTCGAGGATGTTGCGACCGATGTCCGCATAGTACCCCTTATTTCCGATGACCCCATCGGAGCCTGCCGCGAACTCCATTGCTACGGCAACGAGGTACTCATGTCTGACAGGAACGGCGAATACATCTACTACTTTGTAGACGGAAAGCTCAAGTCAACACTCCACGCCGTAGGACGCGGCCCCGGCGAATACACCAGCATAGGCCACTTCACCTACTCACCTACCAAGAAACTGCTTCTGGTCAGCGCAATAGGTGACATCAATGAATACATGGAGTCCTCAAGCTCAATGGTGATGAAATTCACCGTACCTGACATGAAGTTCGTAGGCAAAATACCCATTGAAGGCAAGATAGCCTCCATGTCATGTCAGGATGGAGACAAGATCCTGGCTATAACCTCAGCAGCCAGTTTATCACTCAGTGACTTGAATGCATCATTGGACACAAGCAGGGTCATCCTTGCAGACATAGAGACCGGCCAGACCATCACAAGATTCAGGAATGTGCCATACTATGAGTACCTGCAGGGTGACATAATGCAGGCATCAGGACCCAATCTGACCAACGTCATGTGCGCAAGCGGTTTTGCAAACAAACTCTACCGTTATCAGGACGGCAAGCAGCAGTTTGTCTTTGCCTTTACATTCCGTGAAAAGAATATCCCGCAGGAGTTCCTGGATCCCCAGAAGGATCCCCAGGAGTCTCTCATGGGACTGCTTGAATTCATGATGTCAAATCCTGACAATGATTGTCTTGAAGGCGGATTCTGGCCTATAATAGATGGAGACCGATACTCATTCTGGTATCACAAGGTCATGGAGCAGTATCGTGACCATTTCTACAGATATGAAAACGGCAAGACCGTAAACTATCGCGGATTCCGGGCCAAGGGAACCAACATACCTTTTGTTCCCAAGGCAGTGGATGGCACCACATATGTCACCATAATGGAAGGTACCACCGAGACTCTGTTCAGTGCGTCTTCGGAGCGCAGTTCATTTACAGCTGAACTGGAGAAGACAATGAACGCCCAGAATCTTAATAATCCGGTGCTTGTTTACTACAAAATCAAATAATTTCACCCAAATCGAAAAAAAATTTCATTTTCTCTGAAAGGAATCTGAGGGTTCGGATACTAATTGTATGAACGAACTCCAAAAAACAGATGGATAACTTAGAGCTAGAATTCACAAAAATGGTCAGAGAGCACCGTAAGACAATATATACGGTATGCTACTTCTTCTCTGACAATCCTGCCGAGGTCGATGACCTTTTCCAGGAAGTGTTGGTTAATCTTTGGAAAGGGTACCCCAAATTCCGCGGTGAAAGCAGTGTAAAGACTTGGCTTTGGCGCGTAAGCCTTAACACCTGCTGTGCCGTGAGCCGAGGCGAAAAGCGGAAAGCGCCAACAGTTCCGCTTGGTATTGAGAGCGACATCCTCAGCACCGGAAATGATGAGTCAAGTCATCAGATCAAGATGCTGTATGACAGGATCAACAAACTTGAAGTGTTTGACCGCGCTATAATCCTTCTGTGGTTGGAGAGTATGAGTTATGATGAGATTGCAGCCATCGTGGGCATTACGACATCGGCCGTAACCAGCAGGCTGTTCCGCATCAAGGAGCAACTCAAATCAATGTCAAACAATTAAAACACTGAACCTATGACAGACAATACTTTCAACCTGGATGAACTCAACGAGCTGAAGCAGGCTTATCAGCTTATAGATGAGAAACTGGACGGCAAGGAGATAGTAACTCCCGAGCAGATCCGCAAAGCCTCCCTCAAGAACATAAGCATCTTTAAGAGAATGTATAAGTTCTCTACCACGTGGTCCTTATTTGCCATCACACCCTTATTGGTCCTTATTTTTGCATTCAGCCCCAACATGACAACCATCGGGTTCTGGATACTTGGCACATATCTGGTTATTGACTTTCTGCTACACTTCTTACTGATGCGCAGAATGAAACGTGTCGATCATTCCGAGCTTGATCTCCGGACACTGTTAAACGAGGAGAGTTTCTACAACAAGAGCGCTTTTGCATTAACATGTGTGGGATTTGCCTTCTGGATTGTCTTTAACTATTTCTTCCTTGGTATCATCGCATCAGTAGCAATGCTGGTATTTTTCATATTGACAATCGGTACCAAGACAAAATTCTTTACCAGGAAGATAAATTTCAGGGAGATTACAATACCGGAGCCCAAGGAACCCGGAAAGTTCAGAAAGGCTATGTCATGGCTCTTCATCGGCCTTATGGCAATACTGACTCTCATATTTGCAGGAGGCATTATCTATAACGCAATAGGCGGCACAATGAGCCTTATGGAATTCCTTTCCAGAGCAGGTTTCATAATAATCACCGCAGCTTTTGTAGTTAACTTCATGTTCCTTGACAAATACAGGAAAGGTCAGGCAGGAAAGGTATCCATGGCTATTACAATTGCTGTTGTTGCAGGTTTGTTGATGAGCGCCATACCCGTCGTTCATACGGCTATCGTTAGTCACACCTTTGACAATGGTGCTTTATCACCCATTCTCATGGGTTTCCTGACACTGTTCTTGAACGGTACCATCAGGAACATGAAGGACATCAGAAACATCAGGAACAAGTAAATAATACAGATATGAAACACCTTAGATTATTTGTTTGCATGACAGCCATTGCCATGCTCTTCACAGAGTGCAAGAAGAAGGCCTCCTTTGAAGACCTTGTTTCCATAAAGAATGCAGATCAGGCCCAGGAAGTTACATTTGAGGATATGGCAACCAACATACGTATTGTGCCTCTTGTCAGCGATGAGCCCATAGACGGTTTGAGCAACATGAAGTGCTATGGCTCCACAACCATCTACTATTCCGTAAACGGTTTCATATATGTCTTTGAGGACGGAAAGCAGGTTGCCAAACTGGACAAAAAGGGTCGCGGCCGCGGCGAGTATACACTAATCACAGACTATGTATATTCACCCAGCAGTAAGGTCCTGTCCATAATCGACGCGTTCACGACCATACACAAATATTCCGTACCTGAAATGCAGTACCTGGGATCCGTTTCTATTGACGGTATGGCTATGAGTATGGCAGAGCATGATGATTCCACGCTTCTTTGCAGAATGGTTCCTAAAGACGTCGAAAAGACCGCAATCTGTTTCGTCAGCTCCAACACCGGCCGTGTACGAAAGATACATAAGGACGTAAGCGTATTCTCCATGCTTTTGAGTTCCAACATGGCATATTATACCCCCGATTACAGGTATCTGACCGAGACAGGAAGTATCTGCTCTGTATTGGAGATCCCTTCCGACATAGACCAGGAAGCCAAAACGATACTGCACTGCGAGTTCGGAGATCTGGGAATACCGGCCGAGTTTGACACAATAACCGAAGAGAACAGTACGGAACTTACTTTAAGTCTGATTCAGTTCCTGAGCGAGAAGAGAGAGAGCGTTATCGCTTCAATGACCTGGCCTGTGGTCAAAGACGATTATGTATCATTCTGGTACGATAACATCCTCAGTTCCCTCACCACTTACTGCCGTGTCAGCAACGATGGCATTGTCAAATATTCCGGATTCACGGCCAAGGGCACAAAGAAAAAATTCACTCCCAACACCATGGCAAATACCACCTATGTCACCCTTGTCCAAGGCCTGCCCGAATCGGTCTTTGAAGAGACCGATGAACGAAGCCAGTTCAGTGCCGATCTGGAAAAAGCCATGAACGCCCAAGCCTTCAACAACCCCATCCTTGTTTATTACGATATAAAATAAAACAATATAGCAGGCCGTTTCGCGTTATTACAACAGATGAAGAGAACGGCTGCATACCTTATAGTGTCAGCCCTGTGGCTCTTTTGCAGCTGCGGGGCTGAACTCAGTCTGCGCAAGGGTGACCAGCGCTATGCCCTGGGCGAATACACCGAGGCTGCCGCTCTCTACAAGAAGGCCTATGCCGGCACACCTGCATCCGAGAAGGAACTGCGTGCCCAGACCGCCTTCAAGCTGGCCGAGTGCTACCGCCGCACCAACTATGTGCCGCGTGCCCTGGCCGCCTACAAGAATGCTGTCCGATACCACTATCCCGACTCTGTGGTTTACCGTTACCTGGCCGATATGCTCCGACTTGACGGCAAGCCCGCCGAGGCCGAGAAGAACTATCTGATAGCGCTTCAGCATGATTCCACCGATGTGCTGGCACAGAACGGTCTTGAGTCCTGCCGTCTCATTCAGGGCTGGAAGGACAACCCCACCCGATATATCGTCAAGAAAGATCCCGTACTTAACGGCCGCTACAGCGACTGGTCACCGGTATTCGGCACGCCCGAGTATGACGTAGTCTATTTCACCTCATCCCGCAAGGAGTGTGCCGGCGATGAGATCAACGCCATAACCGGAATGAAGAACTGCGACATATTCGTGTCCCGCAAGGATGACAAGGGCAACTGGAAAAAGCCCGAGCCCGTAGAGGGAGGACTGAACTCGGAGTTTGAGGACGGCACCTGCGCCATGAGCCCCGATTTCTCGACCATGTACTACACCTACTGCTCATCGGACCCCCAGCAGCCCCGTCCCGCCACCATATACAAATCATCCCGCTCAGACGCATCATGGTCTGAGGGAACACCTTTCGGCAGTTCCAAGGACTCCATCTATAACTTTGCCCACCCCACCGTATCGCCCGACGGAGAGTGGCTCTACTTTGTGTCCGATATGGACGGAGGATTTGGCGGTCTGGACCTTTGGCGCATACCCATATCGGGACGTCTGATAGGCGCAGAGAACCTGGGTCCCGATATCAATACACCCGGCAACGAGATGTTCCCCATGTTCCGCCGCAACGGAGAGCTTTACTTCTCGTCAAACGGTCATCCCGGCATGGGCGGACTGGACATATTCTGCGCCGTCAGCACCAGTGACACCACCTGGACCGTCACCAACCTGGGCACGCCCGTAAACTCGCAGGCCGATGACTTTGGCATGACCTTTGAGGGCGATTACACCCGCGGATTCTTCAGCAGCAACCGTGGCGACGGCCGCGGGCGTGACCATATCTACCGTTTTGAACTGCCCGAAACCGTTCACAACATAATAGGCTGGGTCTATGAGAAAGACGGCTATGAACTGCCCGATGCACTGGTCTACCTGATTGGCAATGACGGCACCAACCTTAAACTCAATGTCAGGGAGGACGGATCGTTCACACAGCGCGTCAAGCCCGGAGTGAGTTACCTGCTGCTGGGCACCGCCAAGGGCTTTATGAACTACAAGCAGGAGATGACGGCCGACAGCACCAACCAGGACCGCGAATACGTGCTGCAGTTCCCGCTCTCATCTATCTCCAAGCCGGTCATGATAGACAACATCTTCTTTGACTTTAACAGCGCCAACCTGAGAGCCGAATCGGCCCAGTCACTCAACGAACTTGTACAGTTGCTCAACGATAATGCAGGCGTAACCATTGAGATAGGTGCCCACTGCGACTATGTAGGCGATGATGACTACAACAAACGCCTGTCACAGCAACGTGCCGAGAGTGTTGTTGAGTATCTGATAAAGAACGGCATTGACAGCAAGCGTCTTACCGCCCGCGGATACGGTGAGTCAACGCCCAAGACCGTCACTAAAAAGATGGCCGAAAAATATGATTTCCTGACCGAGGGCACCCAACTCACCGAAGAATTCATAAAGAGCCTGCCAGATACCAAACAGGAAATCTGCAATCAGTTGAACCGCCGTACCGAGTTCCGCGTAATACGCACCACCTACGGCCTGTTTGGCGGAAAATAATCAGCTAATGGAATTGCGTATCCTCCACTCCTGAGGATACATGTTATTGGCGCGGTTGCCTATGTTCTTGGCAAATCCCAGAGGTATGTTCTTATATGTAAGCAGCACAATGCCGCGCGGCGCATCATCAAGTCTTACGGCATCACAGTGCAGATATGCAAGAGCCTGCTGGCGTGTAACCTCAACTGCAGTGAAAGCATCACGGTTAAGAGCACTGCTCATGGCAAGAGCGTGAGCCGGAACCCAGTCACGACCCTTCATCACAGCCACCTCGATACCGGGAACCAAAGCATAGAGTTCCTGTCCTGCCTGCCACATATCATCCTTAAGGTCCGATGGCAACGCAAACACCGACTCGTTCTTAATAAAGAACTCATATCCGCCCTCCGGTTTGAGCCATGACTTGCATTCAGCAGGAACTTTTGATGCATCGCCTCTGAAAGGTCTGCTCTTAAGACCCGCACCAGCACCTTCAGGCTTGCGCAGCAGGCAGAGGAAGAAGCCCTCGCCTCGTGTGCGGTGCTGCATGAAATGGTAAACGGGGATATTATCATCGGTCAGCGAGCCTGCGATATTCCACTTGGGATCGGGATCAAGGTCAATGGCCTGAGCTCCGAACCTGTCCATAATCCAACGCACATTGTCCTCATCCTCCTGACGGTTGAACGTGCAGGTACTGTAAATAAGGTATCCGCCGGCTTTTAATGCAGGCCATATATCCTCTATTATCTCACGCTGACGAGCGGCGCACATATCCACGTTCTTAAGGCTCCAATCACGAATGGCAACCTCATCCTTTCGGAACATACCCTCACCCGAGCAGGGAGCATCGACTGCAATAAGGTCAAACATAAGGCTGGACTCGCCAATCTGCCTGGGAGTATTGCAGGTGACCATCACACCCGGACGGCCCCACTTGACCATATTCTCAGCCAGTATCTGGGCACGCCCACGCTGAATCTCGTTCGATATGAGCAGGCTGCCCTCAGGAAGCAACTGAGACAGAAGGGTTGATTTACCGCCGGGGGCTGCACACAGGTCAAGCGCGCAGACAGGACCGTTTCCGCATCTATTCAAAGCCTGAGCAAGGAACATGGATGATGCCTCCTGCACGTAGTAACAGCCCTGAT
>JAEEGK010027837.1_pt1 | contig 11384 bp, 9 predicted proteins | sample 8958771 | NCBI WGS metagenome assembly JAEEGK01 (sample SAMN16246547, study PRJNA631951) | gut metagenome | biome: gut microbiome; feature: rumen; material: SC-attached | host: Bos | place: Iran: Karaj | collected 2018-10 | reverse complement strand
AATTCTATACGCCCAAGACAATCGTCGGGCTCATCGCCGAAATGATTGAACCCTACCGCGGCAAGATTTACGACCCTTGCTGCGGTTCGGGCGGTATGTTCGTGCAGAGCATGAAGTTTATCGAGGCACATCACGGCAACAAGCGCGAAGTCTCCGTATATGGCCAGGAATACACCGGCACAACGTACAAACTAGCGAAGATGAACCTCGCCATCCGCGGCATCTCAGGCAACCTGGGCGACAAACCCGCCGACACCTTTGCCGAAGACCAGCACAAGGATTTGAAGGCCGACTTTATCATGGCGAACCCGCCGTTCAACCAAAAATCGTGGCGTGCCGAAAACGAACTCCTCGACGACCCGCGCTGGAAAGGCTACACCGTGCCGCCCACGAGCAACGCGAACTACGGCTGGATTCTGAACATCCTCTCGAAACTCTCCGAAAACGGCGTGGCGGGCTTTTTGCTCAGTAACGGCGCGCTCAGTGGCGAAGGCGACGAACAGCAAATCCGCAAGGAACTATTGCAGAACGACAAGGTCGAGGCAATCCTCATTCTGCCCCGCAACATGTTCTACTCCACCGACATCAGCGTGACGCTCTGGATTCTGAACAACAACAAGACCGCCCGCGAAGTCAAGGTCGGCGATGCCATGCGCAAGTACCGTAACCGCAAAGGCGAAGTGCTCTTTATGGACCTGCGCCAGATGGGCGAACCCTTCGAAAAGAAATACACCCAGTTCAGCGCCGAGGACATCGCAAAAATCAGCGGCACCTACCACAAGTGGCAAACGCAGAAAATCAAGGACGAACCCGAATACTGCGCCACCGCCACCCTCAAGGAAATCGAGGCGAAAAACTGGTCGCTCGTGCCGAGCAAGTACATCGAATTCAAGAATCGCGACGAGGCCGTGAACTTTGACGAAAAGATGCGTGAACTCCAAGCGGAAATGCGCACCCTCCTCAAGGCCGAAAAAGAAAGCGAAAAGGAACTCGCCAAGGTATTTAAGAATTTGGGATTTGAACTGTAGAGTGTCACACGGATTGGTTCGTACCTAACGGTACTCATGAAAGAAAAAAATAGCGAAGGTCGTTAGACCTGAGCAAACTCGTGTGATAAAGAAAAAGGAGCGTTAACTCGGAAAAAGGAAATGGATTTAGTAACAGTTCAATCTATTGCATATTTTTAGGTGCTGGGATATATTAGATGTCACACGGATTGGTTCGTACCTAACGGTACTCACGAAAGAAAAAAAAGCGAAGGTCGTTAGACCTGAGCAAACCCGTGTGATAAAGAAAAAGGATCGTTAACTCGGAAAAAGGAAATGGATTTAGTAACAGTTCAATCTATTGCATATTTTTAGGTGCTGAGATATATTAGATGTCACGCGGATTGGTTCGTACCTAACGGTACTCACGGAGGAATAATGCTTTTGTATGAAAAGGAAACAAGTAAGATTCTAGAGGCGTGTATAAATGTCTTTAGTGAATTAGGATGTGGTTTTCTTGAACCAGTGTATCAAGAAGCGTTAGCAATAGAGTTTGGCTATTTGGGAATTCCGTTTAAAAGAGAAGAAAAACTGGAAATCACCTATAGAGGGAAAAAACTTTGCAAAGAGTACTATGCGGACTTTATCTGCTATGATTCTGTGATTGTGGAATTAAAAGCTGTCTCAACATTGGTAAAAGCCCATAAAGCCCAAGTGATAAACTACTTGAAAGCGACGAAAAAGGAGATAGGATTGCTGGTGAATTTTGGAGCGGCTTCTTTAAGATGGGAACGGATTTCATGCCTTAACAGCGAAGGTCGTTAGACCTGAGCGAATCCGTGTGATAAAACAAGATTTTCTGAACCGCTACTCCCGATTTTTGCTGAATTTCGGAAGTAATACTCCTGATTTTCTTACTTTTTTTATTGCTTTTTTGCCGATTTTTTATTATTTTCGCTAAAAAAGGACTTTTATGCTTGAACGAGTTCTGAAAATACCGGAAATAGAAGAAGACAGCCTTTTCCTTTGGGGAGGCCGCCAGACGGGGAAGAGTACCCTGCTCAAGGCGCTGTTCCCGCAGGCTCGGTTTTACGACCTGCTCAAGACCGATGTCCAAATGATGTTCCAGATGCGCCCAGCCCGGCTGAGAGAAGAATGCGAAATGCTCGACGACGGCGAAATCGTCATCATAGACGAAGTGCAGAAGGTCCCTGCCCTTTTGGATGAGGTTCACTGGCTGATTGAAAACAAGGGACTCAAGTTTATCTTGAGCGGTTCCAGCGCCCGCAAATTGCGCCGGAGCGGAGCCAATCTGCTTGGCGGACGAGCCTTGCGAAAGACGCTCTTCCCGCTGGTCAGTGCCGAAATTCCCGACTTCGACATAGACCATGCCTTGAACAACGGAATGCTTCCGCGCCATTACCTTGTGCGCAATGCGGAACGGCGCATCCAGTCTTACATCGGCGATTACCTGCAGCAAGAAGTTGTTGAGGAATCCGTAGTGCGCAGGCTCGACGCCTTTACCCGCTTTTTGCAGGTGGCCGCGCTCAGCAACGCAGAAATCGTCAACTACGCAAACATCGCCCGCGATTGCGGAGTCTCGGCCAAGACTGTGAAGGAATATTTCTCCATTCTGGAGGAGACGCTGCTTGGCTTCACCTTGCCCGCCTACGTGAAAGAAATCAAGCGTCGCGTGCAGCAGTCGCCCAAGTTCTACTTTTTCGATGTGGCGATTCCGAACCATTTGCTGCATCGCGTTCCGTTGGTCCCCGGCACCGATATCTACGGGCATGCCCTGGAACACCTGATAATTCAGGAACTGCGCGCCTATCTTTCTTACAGCAAGAACGAGGACAAGGCTCTCAGCTACTGGCACACGCTGGACAACCGTTACGAAGTGGACGCCGTCATTGGCGATGCAGAGATGGCTGTCGAGATAAAATCTTCGAAAAGCGTTGAATCCCACGACACGAAGGGATTGAAGGCTTTTGGCGAAGAACACCCCGAAGCAAAACTTGTTCTTGTTTCGATGGAAGATGCCCCGCGAAAACTGAACGGAATCGAGGTTTGGCCCGCGAAACAGTTCTTGAACAGACTCTGGGCAGGAAAATTTGTATGATGAAACGGCTTGGAGACTACATACGGCCCGTAGATGTGCGGAACAGGGATTTGAAAGTGACGCGGTTACTTGGTGTGAGCATCACGAAAGAATTCATGCCCTCTATCGCCAATATCGTCGGCACAGATTTGTCCGCCTATAAAGTGGTGACCAAGGGGCAATTTGCTTATGGTCCCGTAACGTCTCGCAATGGCGATAAAATTTCAGTTGCCTTGTTGGACGGATATGACGACGCCATCATTTCGCAGGCCTATACCGTTTTTGAAGTCGTTGATACGAACGCCTTGGATCCCGAATATCTGATGATGTGGTTCAGTCGCCCGGAATTTGACCGCTACGCCCGCTTCCATTCTCACGGCAGCGCCCGCGAAGTCTTTGACTGGGAAGAAATGTGCGAAGTCCAGGTCCCCGTCCCCGCGATTGAAAAACAGCGTGAAATCGTCGCCGAATACAACACCCTCGCCACCCGCATCGAAACCAACAAGAAACTCATCGCCACCCTCGAACAAACCGCCCAAACCCTCTACCGCCACACCTTCGTCGACAACATCGACCCAAACAATCTACCGCAGGGATGGAGAATGGGAACAGTTGGAGAGTTTTGTGCTAAAATGACATCAGGCGGAACACCTAGCCGAACGAATAATGACTATTGGAATTCCAAAGACTATCCATGGTTAAAAACAGGTGAAGTTCAAAACAATGTTATTTTTGAAACGGAAGAGTATATCAGTGAAGCAGGATTAAAGAATAGTTCTGCTAAGTTGATTCCCGCAGGTTCCGTCGTTATGGCGATGTATGGGGCAACCGCGGCTCAAGTTGGCTATCTACAATGCGAAACAACAACAAATCAAGCGTGTTGCAATATGATTTGCAAAAGTGAAGTTGATGCAGCGTTCTTGTATTTCCATTTCTTGGTAAACCAAGAAGAAATCAAGCGGCTCGCGACAGGTGGAGCACAAGAAAATCTTAGTCAGGATGTTATTTCTGTCCAACCGATTTTGATTATCGAAGATGATTCTGTTAAACAGCCGTTCTCTGCGATAATGCAGAAATTTGTATGCTGCTTTAAAGAAATAAAAATATTAACCCAAATGCAAACCCTTCTCCTCTCTAAAATGGGGGTGTAAATAAAGGAAATTAAATCATGTCAAAAATGTTCATGGTCCGTTCGGGAGAAGGTAATTATCTCTTTGAACAAAATCGCGAAAAAAATATAATAACCATTGGGTGGAATAAACTGGGCGATTTGTCAAATGTCAAAAGTTTTGATGAAATCAAAAAGATGATGTTGAGGTGTTATCCAGATAGTAAGCCTCAAACATCCGCTATGAATGCGGGACAGGTGAATCGCTTTGTGAATCTTGTTCATCCTTCAGACTATATTATTACTTATTGTTCGGAACAGCGAATTTATCTAGTTGGTAAAGACAAAGGTGAGTATAAATACGATGAAAGTTTGACAGATTATTTTCATTCCAGGAAAGTTGAATGGATTGATTCTGTCAAACGAGACGATTTGACCATCAAGACAAAAAATGCATTGGGATCAATCGCTACTGTTTTTGAAATATCTGAAGACGCTAAAAAAGAAGTCCTATCTGTACTCGAACATAAAACTCCGTTGATATCAAAAAAAGGAGAAACCGTTATTGAAACGGATAATTCGACGGATGAATTAAAAGGTGATTTAGAAGAGAAATCGCATGAATTCATAAAAGATAAAGTCATGGACTTGTCGTGGGATGAAATGCAGGAACTGATGGCGGCAATCCTTCGTGCGATGAATTTCAAGACAAAAGTCAGTAAAAAAGGTAGCGATCGCGGCAAAGATATTATCGCATCTCCAGATGGATTGGGTTTAGAGAACCCACGAATATTTGTCGAAGTCAAGCATCGTGATGGAGCTATGGGTGCTCCTGAAATTCGAAGCTTCATTGGAGGTCTTCGCGAAGGTTGCAAAGGACTCTATGTTTCTACAGGGGGCTTTACGAAAGAAGCTCGTTACGAAGCCGAACGTTCTGTTATTCCTTTAACCTTGATTGATTCAGACGACCTTGTTGACTTGATTGTGGAATATTATGATAACTTTGATCCAGAAGGTCGTAGTTTGATTTCGCTTAAGAAAATCTATTGGCCGATGTAAGTAAATGTTGTTTTTGTTTTACAAAGAATTGGAAAATTATGAATAAATCCTTTGGTAAATGAGAATAGTAATATGAGTGAAAATAACACGATGATTAAAGTAGAAAAAGATCAAATTATAAATGGCCTTGATGGCTATAACCAAATGTTTAAAAAACAGTTTCAAGATGATGAAAGAAACAAAGAAAAAGAATCTGTAGCCGTATCTTTAATTCAGAGAAAAGCTCTTGAAATGGCTCTAGATACAAGAAAATTTGAAATTGAATTGTATTGGAAAAGAGCGACATATTTTTGGGCATTTATTGCATTAGCCTTTGGCGCGTATTTTCTGGTCTTTAAAGAATTTGATTTGAAAAGTAAGCAGCCTGCGTTCTATAATGAGGCTCTTTTAGCGATATCTATTTTTGGATTATTTTTGTCTTGTTGCTGGTACCTCGTTAATAAGGGCGCGAAATATTGGCAAGAAAATTGGGAAAAACATGTTGACTTGTTAGAAGATGAAATCATGGGACCTTTATATAAGACGACAGTCGATAATAAACAGAAGTGGAATCATGTAATCAATCCTTTTTGCTCATATAAGTACTCTGTTGGAAAAATAAACCTGCTTTTGTCTTCTTTTGTCATAGTGGTTTGGCTTGTACTTTTAGTGAATCGACTCTCTTATGTTTTTGGTTGGTCTGAAAGATGGAAATATCTAAACGAGGGGTTGGTAATTGGTTTAGGTACATTTTTTCTTCTATTGTTGTTTTTTGGATGTACGTCAACAGGATCAAATGGGGCTGAGGAATTTGAAATGAAAAAGAGAGAATTGAAAAAAGAATAATTTTTTTTCAAACATCCATTAACAACTAAAATAAACGAGAGAAACTTTATGAATTTTTTTGCTACACCCAAAATGTTTGACTCTATATCCATTGATGGAAAAATATGGAGTAGTGATGATGGCTACGATTTTGACTTAGATTATGAAGAAAATGATAACATTCCGCGGATATTCTTGGGTGAAAATGGAGTTGGCAAATCTTTATATGCTCAAATTATTTGCTATGTAGCCTTTATTTATCATCAAAGAAATAGGAATCCTATTGAAAAGAATCCCAACCTTAATCATGTTGTCCAAATTCTAGCAGATTTAGAGATTGGTTATGTATGTTGGGAAAATGACAGACCAAGAGATAGAGAAATAATATGTGTTGAAACGAGTTATACTCCGAAATATTTACTTGCACAAAGAAAAAACGAGATTTTTGACATTGAGGGTGTTAAAATGCACCTTCCGTCAACAGAAAAAAGATTCTATTGTATTAAAATATCTCCCAAAGCTCAAAATTATTTTGAAACGCATAAAATTTTATATTACTCTAACAGTCAGTTTCCTAACAACATTTCTTTTTTCTCTCAGGCAGCGTCTTCAGCGACCTGTAAAGATATTGATTATTTGTTCTTATTATCTCAAAATAAAAATATGCTTAATGATATAGGAAGTGTCTCTTTTGAATTGAATCTGAATAAGTCGTATGCTGCTTTTTTTGATATAGAAAAAGAATGGGATAAATTATTGTATCGTTCTGATTTGCAGGATTTTTCAAATTCTTTTTTAAGCCAATACGCAGAAATAAAAGAATATGGAAAAAATCTTTTTCGTTTTTATAATATGAAAACAGAGTCTTATGCTCCAAGTGACATTTCGTATAATAATAAATATAAAACATTGGTTGATGACATAAAGGCCTGCTTTCTTTATAAATGTATGAATGTGTTTATACGAGATGAAAAATTTAAAAAAGAAAAATTTCCTTCATATGCATTTGCCATTGATCATTTTTCTTTAATTGATTTGTTTCTTTTGCGATTTATGCAAAGGAAAGGGTTTCATGTAAAAGTTCGGCTTTTAATAGACCATATAGATTTTGATTATTTGAATTCAGGAAAAAAATACGATATTTATTTGGCTTGTTTAAAAAATATTTATAGAACGGGTGAAGTACTTTTCTTTCTTGATGAGCCAGAAAATGCACATCATATAAGAGTTCAAGAATCCTTAATGCGTAAAATGCCGGAAAATTATCAATTAAATATGATAACGCATTCGCCATATCTTGTTCAAGGACTCTCAAAGTATACTTCAGATTATATAATTAAATTGGTTTATCGCAACAATAAAAATCCTCGTAATCTTATTATTGAAAATGCTAAAAATGTTTATGAAGATATAAATGATATTTCGGCTGAATTTTTTGCATATAGCCCTGTAATTGAGAAATGGAATGCGCTAAACAAAGACATTTCAATAGACAAATTTATTTCAGTGGAAAATTTTTATGAGGAAATAAAGAAATTGAAAACTCTTTATTGAGGTATCTATGCGTTATATTGAACGAGTTACAGAAGATAGCTTGTTGAACAAAAGAGTTAGAGGTAGAAAACTAAAGTATACCGATAATAAAGCAAAAAAACATTTGGCTAGAATTTATGGATTCAAATGTTGTTATTGCGAGAGCCCTATTAATAGTACAGGTTACTTTGAAGTTGAGCATTTTTATCCTAGGCATCCCAATCCGATACCATTTGGCATGAAAAAAGCAACATATTCAAGATTTGTTGTTAACGATGTTAGAAATTGGCATGTAGCATGCAAGAGATGTAACTCTACAAAAGGAAATTTTGTTGGCGCACTTTCTCCCAATTATTTTTATGATCTATCAGGTTCACAAAATGGATGGAATGTTTCCGATGAAAGCTATATTTCAAAGAATATTTGGTACGATGGCGCGGAAGCGTATTTCACAAACAAGTACCAAAGTTTTTTTGATAAAATAAAAATAAATGGAGAAACTACAAAAGAAAAAATTGGTATACATGCGGCCCTTTATCAATGTCGAGTTCTATATTTAGAAGAAACAATGTGTTTTATGTATCTATTGGCATCTTTAGTGCAAAAAACGGTCAAACAAAATATTCCCAGCCAAAATGCAACTTGGTTTGACACTTTGTTTTTATTTAATACCATTCGGAAAAGATTTACAAAAAAAGCACCATATTCTAGGATGATAATCAATAATTGTGGTTTAGCATACCTTCAAGTTGTTGAATGTTTAATAAAAATAGGATGTCCCTTGAATTTTCAAGATATTTGTAAAGATATGTAATGGTTGTTTGTTGCATAAATTGAATTTCTATTTGGTAACGAGACTAATATGACTCCCCAATCCTTCTCCAAAATTTTCTGGAAGCAGTATCTTCTGCTTGAAAAGGACTTCCTCGAAACGGATGAGTTCGTGACGATTGACAAGAGCAACTTCAAGACATTCTCTAGTCGTTACACTTATCTGTTGCTCAATATCTGTAGCGAGATAGATTCCATTGCTGAGGAGTATTGCAAGGTTTTGGGGCGCAAGCCGAAGAATATTGTTGCGAAGGTTCGGGCGATTGTCACGAAGACTCCCCGGATAAAGAACGAGCGCGCAATTACGAAGTATCCGTACGAGGTGATTAAACCAGCGCCGTTCCAGGCGTTCGACGACAAGGTGGCTGCGGAGTGGTGGCGCAATTACAACCTAGTCAAGCACGCGCGAGCGGAAGAACCGTCCGATAGCATTCCGAACAGCCAACTGGCGAATTTGAAAAGTGTCCTGTGGGCTCTCGCCGCCCTCTACATCCTCTGCCAGAATCTCTACAAACTCCTTGGCGAATCCGGCCTGCAACTCGAACCGTCAAGGCTGTTTGAATCTTAAAAATACGTAACTTGTGTAAAAAAGGCGGCAACAGTTTCGCACTAAAAAACTGTTCCGCCTACTACTAAAAAAGTAGCGCCATTCGAAAGCCTAATACGGCTGTTAGTGGCAATTTTATTTCTAATGCACCTTGCCGTTTTGTTTTATTGTATCAGCAAGGCGCACTGAAAAAAATGTCGCCCCGAATGACAATCACGCTTCCGGTCACGGACCTTCTGCGTGGCTGCACAAAAGCAGACTCCTCGTCATGTTTTATTTGAGTATCCTTAATATAGATTTTTGCAATTAAATCTGCAATTGTTTTTATGAAATAAAGTTTTTTCCACAAAAAAGATTCGTACCCCACTTTTGCGGGTTGCTTTAGATAATTTTACCCTTAAACCAGAAGTGGTTTCTGGTAAAGCAACTCTAAATCAAGGAGGCAAACATGCCGCAGCCGACAAATGATCCGAATCGTGCAGGATTTCCGACCAGTAATGGAACCCATAATCCGTCTGGAGGAGGTCGTGGGAATAACGCCCCAAAGAAGTAAAAAGCGTAATTCTGGCGATGATGGCAAGGAGCTATCCTCGCCAGTTTTTTATTTTAACATATATGGCTCATATGTCAAAAACAACTCTATATCCTAACCTTTGGGAACTTTGCAGTTTTGTTGCAGAGTTGATTGGTATTGGTGTAAAAAGAGCTGTTTATGACAATCACAAGACGTTCTACGAATGTGGTTATATGCCATATACCCAGGGTAGTTCGAACACAAATTACGCATTTGATATTGTGAAAAATTTAATCATAAAGTCCCAGGAAAGGGGCTTGTTGCCTAAGTTTAGAGGTCCTAATAGGCCATTGAACTATATGGGAATTCCGATAGGCCATACAAGTGAGTCATATCTTGAATCTGCGGGTGATTTGATAAAATATTATTTGCTTTTTGTTCGGACGCATGAGTGCAAAAAGATGTTAGATAAGCGCGATATGCGCGTTGTCTTTTACAATGTTGAACTTCGAATGAAAAAAGCTAATGAATGGGCGTGGTTTGGTGAAAAATGGAGCCAATATCAGGCCGAGGTTGTCAGTGATTATTTAGAATGGTGCGAGGAGCAGACCGCACGAAAGAATTTTATTGATGTCGTAGTCTGGTTTTTAGGAGACTCATTTCGTGAAAAATGTGAGTCGCACTATGAAGAACGGTTTCAGAAAATAGAACTTCGCTATAATGATATAAAAGCAGTGTTGGATAAGAATTTCAAGGAATGGAGTGCTGAAGATAAGAAAAAGGCTTTTGCAGTTCCTTTTTGCGGAGAGAATCCTGACGATAGAAATGAATTATATAGTTTAATTTTCGAAAAAATAACTCGTGAATATAAAGATCTTTCCAATAGCGGACGAAAGCATCCCAACTTGATAATAGATCAATACACGGAGTTGGGTTATACGTTTTGTTGGCAGTGTCGTCCTGCAATCAGTGACGAGGCCAAACAAGTTTTACGGGTGGAATCTGATGACAAAGATTTGGACAATATTGTTTCAAAGTTGAGCTCGCTAAAGATGCCGAAAGAAGTCGATGATTTGACGGAAACAGATGTGTTTAAATCCGTTAAGGATGATTTAAGGGAGAAAATAAAAGTTAAGGGAATGAGTGACCTGATTCGTAGTAACATTGCTTTGGCAATGGGAAACATTCCAGAGGATATTGCAAAGCAGAATCCTGTTACGGAAATAAATCGAGCACTTGATGAATTGGAGTGTGGTTCGCGAGAAGGAAAATTTGGTTGGCAGGTTATATCTAGTCAGTTCCCTATTTTGGGCGCAACTGGATATATATGTGAAAAGAAATGGAAACCTTATATCCCATACTTAAGGCAAATGGTGGCAAAACCTTGGTTTATGGTTTTGGCGAAGTTTGGGATTCAGGTGCTGAACATCCTTTCTAAATTCCGAAAGATTCCTGAATTTTTCGGGAAATAATGGTGGTGTAAAATTGCGAGGCAAAATCCTCATTTACGGATCATTTCATGCGGACTTCGTTCTATTTTGAAGGGTTGCAGCGGTTGGGTGATAGGATAAATGATAGGATAAATGATAGGATAAGTGATAGGATAAAACTTACGGAAACGGAATCGCTGATTTACGCAGAAATAAAGCGGAATCCTTCCATTACAGTTCCCTTACTTATGCATGAAACGGGTTATTCCGAACCGACGATTAATAGGACTTTGAAGTCTTTACGGGAAAAATCTTGTATTGCTCGCGTTGGTGCTCGAAAGAATGGTCGGTGGGAAGTGTTGAAACAAGGGTCTTGACAAATCTGTTCCAGAAATATATATTTAGTGCACAAGTGAGTAGAAAATGGTGAAGGTATGTCGAACGAACTAGCCAAGCAGATATCGTATATTCTTT
>JAEEGK010027835.1_pt1 | contig 11385 bp, 8 predicted proteins | sample 8958771 | NCBI WGS metagenome assembly JAEEGK01 (sample SAMN16246547, study PRJNA631951) | gut metagenome | biome: gut microbiome; feature: rumen; material: SC-attached | host: Bos | place: Iran: Karaj | collected 2018-10 | reverse complement strand
ACCTCAATAGCCCTTTCTCCAGTCGATGATGCTGCCGTCGATCGCGTTGATTGTCAGGAATGATTGGTTGTCATACCAGGAGCGGCTTAACGGATCGTCCGTCTCCGCATCCGTGCAGTAGCCCAGAAAATCCCACACCGGCAACAGATAAAAATCTTCCGAGTTCTGTTTTTTCATCCGCAAATAGGAAAAGCGGATATCCGTTACGTGCATTGTTTCGGGACAGCCTTTGTCGAGATACACGTTCATGAAAACCTGTTTCTGAAACATCTCCATGATCTCATCGAATGGCTGCAGCGAAACGTTCGCGTTATCCATCGTTACGATCTCACAGGGGTACTGCCAGTCGAGGCGCGTGACGGTATCGTCCTGCACGACGGCGGAGATCGTTTCCTGCGGCGGATTCCATGCATAGTCCGGTTCTGCCTTCGCCGCGCTCCGGCCCGTATCGGAGCCGTAATATCGTGTGTACGAATAACAGGGAATCCCGGCATAGACCGGCGCAAGCGAAACCCGGTAAATCCCGTCCTCCACGCCGCTTTGCGTGTGCAAGAACAGCCTTCGTTCCTCATCCGCGCAGTTCAGCCCGAGCGCTTTGGTATCAGTGATTCCGAGCCCGTTTGCAAACGTCTCAGCAGCTTGCAGGGCGGACCGTTCCCGCGTGCTGTGTGCGGCGCGCATGTACGCCATCGGAGCAATGAAAACCACCTGCTCATATGCGGTATATGCGATTACGGCGTTTCCGTCTTGCCCCTGATGCATCTCAAGAACGGCATGGTTCCTGTTCATCAGCCCGATGCTGTGCATCCCCGGGTCGGCCTTTGCCTCCTCCCATTGTGAATCCGCAGGCAGCGCGGCAAGCTGCAGAGACATCTCCTGAATCGCAGCAAGTCTTGCCTCAATCATATCTTCGTACGGCGGTTCCTCACCGTAAGGCTTCGCTTCCAGCGCGTTCATGTAGTTCTTCTCGTACTCGATCAGGTTTTCAAGGACAAGCCTTTCCACGTTCGCAGGCCGGAAATACGGTCCCTCTCCCAAAAGAAAGCGAAGCATTCCCTTCTGTTTCTCCCCGGTCGGCGTTCCGATCCGAACCGGGAAAACCGGCACCCGTGTAACGTTCGGTACGTCAACCGCAGCGTCGATCTCCACCGTCAGAACGTCCCCGACGGCCCTTCCGGAAAAGGAACGCGTAACGTGCTCCGGCGCGCTGACGGCGTTTTGCAGGGTCAGCGGCGGCGTTTCGAGCGTCGGCTCCGACACGTCGGATGCATCGGGCGAGGCGTGCGCTTCCGTCGGCGCGGGGCTTGCTTTCGGCGGTTCCGTCTGATAGAGCGGCAGCGGCCCGGCATCCACGATCAATTCATCCAGCCGCCCCTCCGCTTTGTTGACGACCGCGTCTTCGTCCGGCGTCGGCTGACAGGCGCAGAGAAGCAAAAGAGATGCTATCAGAATGATAAATACTTGTTTCTTCATGGATTTCCCTCTGGCTGTTCGTGCAATCCTCACGGCTGACGTTTGATGATGCTGCCGTCGACGGCGTTGACCGTGAGATATGACCAGGTCTCGTCCGTCGTTCTGCCAAGCTCTCTCTGCTCATCCGGCACATGATCGTCGTACTCCCAAATGCCGATGAAATCCCATGCAGGCACCAAAAGCCCGCCATCACCGTTCTGTTCCGGAATGCTGACAAGCCCCAACCGCACGTTTGTGATACGGTAGCGCACGTCGATGCCCTCGAGGTCCGCGTCGTTGTCGACGATCAGCACCATCTTCTCAAAGATCTCGACGATCTTTTCAAACGGCAGCAGCGTGCAGGCCTCGACCATGACGCTGTCCAGGGTGCAGGCGTCGTAATAATGCAGCAGCGCCACGCCCTTTTCGTCGACGAGCAGATAGCAGCGTTCATACTGCCAGCGGCGATTGTAGTCGTTGTTGTCGACGCCCGTCCGGAGCGTATAGGTCAGCGCCGTGCCGTTCACCGCGGGCGTATATACGAGCATCCAGCCGGATTGGTACGGAGCGTCTTCGCGAACGGTGTTCATGCGGTAGCAGCGGATGAATTTTCCGAACGCGCAGACCAGATGACCGAGCCCCATTTGGGAGAGCGTCGCTTCCGCAGCGGCGCGGGCCTCCTCCTCCGAAATCTGCAGTTCGTTCTGCCACTGTCCGCCGTCCACGTCCTCCAGCTGATCCGCAAGACCTTCGCTGTCCCGCCAGTAATGAACGCCGCTGCGCGCAACGTCCGCGCCATTCGTGATGCTCAGGGACGATTTCGTTCCGTCCGCGTTCAGCGTCAGAAAGTGCATACTCTCGTCCCCGTAGGCTCTCTGCCCCGCTTCGGTCTGCCACAGGATCGGCTCCCATGCAAGGACGGGCGCAAACGTCTCAAGCGTTTCCGGCGCGTCTGCCGCCTTTTCCATCAGCCCTTGCAGCGCTTCGCGGAACTCCTCCTTTGTGTCGTACATGTCCCAGACCGAGGCGCCGTACTCCTCCCAATGGTCGAGCGCGTAGCTCCATTCGAGAATCTGCCGTTCGTACATGGCTTTTGTACGGTTCTCGTCCTCCGGCCGTAGGCATTTCGGATCGTCGCCCAAAAGCGCCTTCATAAACCGCTCTGCGTCCTCATCCGAAAAGCTGCGGGGCGTCACAAACACGATCGGCAGTTCGCCGCCCGGCACGATCACCTTCGCGTCCGCTTCCACCTTCAGCCGCCCGCCGTTGCTCGTCAGCGTCGCCGTGTACCGTGCGGGCGCGCCGAGCCGTTCAAGCCAGTCGACCGTTCCTTCCGTTTGCGCATAGGCGGGCTTTTCCTGCGCCTTTTCGACCATTGCGCTCTGGTCCTTGCCGATCACGACGGGTTCCTCCGGCGTCGGCATGCAGGCGCAAAGCAGCAGAAACGCCGCAAGCAGCAATATCAAGCAAGTCTGTTTTTTCGCGGTATTGTCCTTTCTCCGTCATCCGCGCACAATGATGCTGCCGTCGACGGCATTGATCGTCAGGAACGAGCGGGCTTCGTCGGTCGCGTATTTTTGAGAATCCGCCGATTCGAGCACGCCCATGAAATCCCACGCGGGCACCAGAAGCCCGCCCGTACCATACTGTTCCGGGATGCTGACCAATCCCAGGCGAATCGACGTGATGCGGTAATGCAGTTCATAGCCGCCGGGATCCGCGTTGTTGTCCACGATCAGCACCATCTTCTCGAAAATCTCTTTGATCTTATCGAACGGCAGCAGCGTCGCCGCGGGCACCGCGATCTCGCGAATCACGCAGGGATTGCGGTAGTTCAGCCCCGCAACGCCTTGCTCGTCCACCCACACCGCGCAGTATTCGGTTTCCCATTCGCGGGCGTAGTCGCTCGGCTCGGTGCGCGTCTGTTCGGTATAGGTCGCCGCCGCGCCGTTGACCGCAGGCATAAAGACGAGCACCCAACAGGCGTGATAGGGATTCCCTTCGCGCGCAATGCCGCCCGGATAGATGCGCGTCGGCTTTGCAAGGACGCAAACCAGATGATCGAGTCCCATTTGGTTCAGGACGGTCTCGGCCGTATGACGGGCGTCCCGCTCGCCGATCGAAAGCTCGTTTTGCCATGTCCGCGAATCGACCGCCAGCGGGAGGTTTTCGTATGCGTCGCGATTGTAGCGCACGTCGCAGCGCCCGAACTCCGAACTGCGGCTGATATCCAGTCTCGACTGCGAAAGATCTTCGTTGACCGTGAGCAGCGTCAGATAGCTGTCCTCCGTCTCCTGCTTTCCCGCCTCCGTCCAGACGTTCCATTTCTGCCACTCGTAGGTCGGCGCATGCGTCTCCGGTTTTTCCGGCGCGTTCGCCGCCTTTGCCATCATCTCGTGAAGGTACTTCTCGAAGTTCTCTCTGGTTCCGAAATTCTCACCATAGACATAATTTCCATACTCGTTCCAATGTTCCAGCATATCCTTCAGCCGAAGGATCTCAGCTTCATACGATTTCTTGGTGCGCAGGGATTCGTCCCACGGATCGTCGACACACTGCGGATCGTCGCCGATAAGCGCCGATACATAGCAGCGCACATCCGCATCGGTGAACAGATACGGCTCGATCTTCACGACCGGCAGCTCGACGTCGGGCAGTTCGATCGGCGCATCCACCTCGACGGTCAGCTTGCCGCCCGCGCTCACGAGTGACGTTTCGTACCGCGCGGGCGTGCCGAGCCGCGCTGCCCAGTCCGTGCCGGCTGCCGGATCGCTCGGCGCTGCGGCATATTCTCCGCCCGCCTCCGCCTTTTCGATCATGGCGCTCTGGTCCTTTCCGATCACGATCGGTTCCTCCGGCGTCGGTACGCAGGCGCAAAGAATCAGCAGGGATGCAAGCAAAAGGATGAAAATATGTTTTTTCATGGCTCAGTACCCCTTTGTTGCATCGATGATGGTGCCGTCGATCGCGTTGATGGAAAGCAAGGGCAGATAGCCGCAGGTTCCGGCGCTGAAGACGCCGCAAAGGTACGTGTGCGGCACGCCGTCCTCGCCGATACGAAGGTCCACGCCCCAGAAGTTCCACGTCGGCACCAACAGACCGTATTCGAGGTTGTCCTGCTCCGCAATGCGCTGCAAGGAAAGCGTGATGCGATCGATGCGAAACTCAACGCGATTGCCGCTGCCGATCTGGTCCTCGTGCAAAATCGGCAGCATCTTTTTCGCGATATCCAGAATATCGGAGAACGGCAGCAGCTTCGCGTCCTCCACCAGCGTAGTGACCGTCTCGATCGGCGCCAGATGATACAGTTCGCACACGCCGTCACTGCTGACGCGCACATACAGCTCCTCATACTCCCAGCTCGGCGCATAGGCGCCGTTCTCGCTGTTGTTAGAGGATGACGCAAAGAAGGTCGGCTTCACCACCGGGATGCCGTTGACCGTACGGCAAAAACGGACCTCATAGAGATACTGATACTCGTAATCCTCCGGCAGCAGGTAATTGATGCAATAGCCCTCGTTTCCTTCGTTCAGCACGCATTCGCGCATCAGGTACACGCGATCGACCGCCATATCCTTTGCGCCGATCGTCTGAATCAGCTGTTCGGCTTCGGTCTGTGCCTCAAGCGGCGTTTTCGTAAGCTTCGTTCCGGTCGGAATCGTCGTTTGTCCGGTTACATCCCGGTAATACTCATACAACGGCGCCTTGGTCTTCGGCTTCTTGCGCGCATCCTCGAACAGGACGGAGCTTTGGACGAACCGGATCTTGTGTCCGTTCTCCTCCTGCTCGCCGTCCAGACGGAACGTAAACTGCGCCTGTTCGTCGGTCGTCCAGACGCCCAACGGATAGTAGGACGGCACCTTGCTCCAATCGTAGTCCGCAAGAACGCGCATCGGGTTTTCCGGCTTGTCCTTTGCGACCTTCCAGCGCTCCTGAAGTTCTTTGATCTGCGACTTCCAATGCTTGATTTCCTTTTGCACGTCCTTTTCGGACAGTCCGTCGCGATCCATCGAGGGCAGTCCCGCGTCCACCTCCGCCTGCATCTCGGCAATCTGCCGTTCGAGATTCTCCTTGGTCTCCAACTCCTCGCGCGGGTAATAGTCTTCGCCGCTGCACAGGGCGTCAAAGTACGGCTGCGCTTTCTCCGCGTTGAATTCATCGGGTTTGACGCGAACGATCGGCAGCGGTCCGTCCGGCACGATCACATCGGCATCGATCTCCACCCTGAATGCATCCGTCCGCCCGGTAAACGATTCGGTGATATGCGCATAGCGCGGGGCGTCCGTGTTCTGCGGTGTCGCCGCCGGTACGCCGGATTCCTGCGTACCGTCCTCAAGCACAACGGTATCCGAAACCGGCGTTTCCTTCGCCTTTTCGATCATGTGGTCGAAGTCCTTCTGCACCACGATCTCTTTCTCCGGCGTCGGTACGCAGGCGCAGATCAGCAGCAACGCTGTAAGCAAAAGGATGAAACCGTGTTTTTTCATATGCCTGTCCTCCCTTCAATAGCCGAGCAGCGGATCGATGATCGTGCCGTCGATCGCGTTGACGCAGAGCAAAATCTCGTCGCCCTTGTAGCCGTCGCTGCCACCGCCAAAACCGTAATGGAGATACAGGGAATAGTCGTCGTCCTCGACCGCATGGCAGGTGCCGTAGAACGCCCATACCGGAATCAGAATGCCCTTCAATTGTTTTGCGTTGTTCTGCTCGCGCACGCGGATCAGCTCGAGCCGCACGCTCGTTATCTGCGTATCGACCGACCGGAGGCTGTCATGCCCGTTATTCTTTCCGTACAGGATCGGCAGCATCTTTTCCGCGATGTTTTGAATCTCCGAAAACGGCAGCAGATTGGTCGATTCGGAAACGGTGTCGAGCATCGTCAGCGGTTCCTCCCAACGGAGCGAAACGAAGCCCTCGCTGTCTATGATCGCGCGGAAGCTCTCCTGCTCCCAAGGGATTACAAAAAGATCGTCCATGCGCATAGAGCCCGTAATATTTGTGACCGTCGGCGCACCGTTGACCGTGCGGCGGCAAACAAAGCACAGCGCGTAATGCTCAGCCTTGCGAACTTCGCCGTCGACCGAACCGTTTGCGGCGTCGTCGATCAAATATACGCTTGCGATCTCGAACGGCTCGCCGATGAGATCGAACACCTCCTTGATCTTCGCGGCTGCATCCGCATAGGAGAGCCCGTCCGGCAGTTCGCTTGTAGCGTTGACCGGAACGGCGTTTGCCATCGTGAAATCATTGCGTGCTTCGTCGTATAAATGTCGGTAATAGTGGAAGTTTGAGCCGGAGCCGTCGGCTTTGAAATAGGATGTCGCGCCTATCGTGCGCTGATAGTTGTATGCCTCCAGATACAGACGTTCCGTATCGTACATGTTGCTTTTCAGAAGAATATACGTGCCGTCGGTGTCCAGATCCTTTTCGGGCGCCTCCTCCGGCGCGGCGCGGTACTTTTTCTTCAATTCCTCGATGGCGGCATTCCATTCCTCCTCGGTGAGGTCGGACTCCTTGTAGCTGCCGTCCTCGAGCTGATCGACCATGTGCTGAATCAGCTCCTCGATCTCCGCCTTGGTTTGGATCGGATTCATGTCCGGAATCTGATAGGACTCGCCGTTGCCGAAATACTCGAACAGGCGATAGAGAAGCTCCTGCGAGATTCCCTGCGAGCGTACCCAGACCATCGGCAGTGGCACGTCGGGTACGACGATTTGCGCGTCGGCGTGCAGCGTCCAGTTGTCGTCCGCAAAATCATAAACGAACCGTTCCGGCACTTCGGGCGGCGTGTAGGGCTGTTCCGGCGCCTGCGTCGCTTCGCCCTTTTGGATCATCAGGTCCTGATTCTTCGGCAGCACCGGCTCCTCGTCCGGCGTCGGTACGCAGGCGCAAAGCAGAAGCGCGGCAAGAAGGATCACGATCACATGCTTTTTCATAACAATGCCTCCTTTGTTTTCTGCGTTCAGCATACCGCGCGAACGTGCAAAAATCCGCACCAAACTGTAATGAAATTGTAATGAAACCGGTTTTCACAAAGTCTTGCCTTCCCTGTGCAAGGGAAGGTGGATCGCGAAGCGAGACGGAAGGGTTGTTTTTGACAATATTGTATGATTTACAACCCCTCAGTCTCGGTACCCTCGACAGCTCCCCTTACACAGGGGCGCCGGGAAATCACGGAAAGGTCACCGAAACCGTTGTGCCGACGTCCGGCTCGCTTTCGACCGTGATTGCCGCGCCGTGCGCATCGGCGATCGCCTTGACGAGCGCAAGCCCGAGCCCGCTGCCGCCCTGCTTTTTGCTGCGGCTCTTGTCCACGCGATAGAACGGCTCGAAGATGCGGCTTTGCGCCTCCTTCGGGATGCCCCGGCCGCGATCGGCAACCGAGATCGTTTGTCCGCGGACGGTCAGCGCGATCGGCTTTTCCGGCGCGTTTGCGTCGTAGGCGTTTGCGGCGTTGACGATGAGATTGGTGAGAAGCGAACGGATCAGATCGGGATTGCAGAGAAGCGTCTGCGTTTCGCACGCGATCGAAAGCGACGCGCCGCGCTCGATGAGCTTCGGTTCGACGCCCTCTCTGACCGTTTCAAGCAGCGCGGGCAGATCGACTTCGCTGCGTTCGATCGCCTCGTCGGAGGTAAAGAGCTTCAGAAGGTTCTGCGTCAGCCGTTCGAGCCACGCCGTCTGCATTTCGATGTGCGCAAGCGACGCGTCGCGCTCGTCCTCGGTGAGATTTGCGCGCCGCAACAGCCCGGTATGCAGCAGAAGACCGGTCATCGGGGTTTTGAACTCGTGCGTGACGCCGCCGATGAACAGGCGCTGCCGCTCGTTGCGTTCTTCAAGCTCCGAAATCTTTGTTTCGACCGCATCCGCCATGCGGTTGAAGTCCTGCCCGAGCGCGCCGATCTCGTCTCCGGTCTGCACGTCCACGCGCTTTTCGTACGCGCCGTCGGCGATCTCCTTTGCGGCTTCGGAGAGCGCCGCAACCGGTTTCGTGCTGCGCTTGACCAGCAGCATGACCGCGCCCGCGCCGATGCAGAGCGCAAGGATGCTGACGCCCGCATAGATCAGCGACATGCGCCGGATGCGGGTGTGGATGTCCGTGACGTCCTCCACGATATAGACGGTATAGTTCTCTGCGCCGATGCTCGTCATGCCGCCAGCGATCAACAGGTTTTTCCCGTGTACCTTGCAGGCGACGGAGTCGTATTCCGTTTGGTATGTGTCGTCCTTTTTGAGATAGGCGGACGGATCGATCGAAACGCCGGTATAGACCGGTTCGCCGTCGTGCATCAGCACGGCAGTCTGGTCGGCAAAGCGCGAGAAGCAGTAATCGATCAGCGAGGCGTGTACGATTTCGCTGTCGTCGGCTTTCGCATAATAGCGCGCCATCTCACTGAAGGACTTTCGCAGCGTCTGTTCCTTGCGCTCGACCTGCTCGGTCGTCATCGCAAGAATCGTCTGACGCGAATAGAGCAGCAGCGACAGCGATACCGCAAGGATCACCGCCGCAAGCACGATCGAAACGAGCAGCGTGATGCGTTGATGCAGCTTCATCTATCGATCCTCCAACCGGTAGCCGAGCTTCGGGATCGCGCGGATCGCGTCCTCCAGATCGAGCTTTTTGCGCAGTGCGGAGATCTTGACGTCGACCATGCGCGTCTCGCCGAGATAATCGAATCCCCACACCTCGTTCAGCAGCCGTTCGCGCGAGACGGTCATGTTCTTATGCCGCAGCAGCATCACAAGCACGTCGAATTCGAGCGGCTGCAGCACGACCGGCTCCCCGCCCTTTGTGACCGTATGCGTCTCGATATTGACCACGACGTCGCGCACGCGAAAGACGGCGTTCCACTTGCCGATGCGCTTCAGGACCTTTTCGATGCGCACCATCAGCGTCAACGGATCGAACGGCTTGACGATATAATCCTCCGCGCCGTCCCTCAGTCCCTTGATCTCGGACGCCGAATCCGTCTTTGCGGTCATGTAGATCACCGGAATGCCATAATGCTCCATCACGGAAAACAGCTCGAATCCGTCCATGCCCGGCAGCATGATGTCAAGGAGCGCAAGATCGAACGCGTGATCGTCCTCAAGCGCGTTTGCCGCATCGGCTCCGTCCTCGAACGCACGCGTCTCGTAACCCGCAAACTGCAGATTCAGAAGCACCGCGTCGCGGATTGCCGCGTCGTCCTCTACCACCAAAATCCTGTTTTTCATAGAAACCTCCGATTCTGCCTATAGTGTACCATATTTCGCGCAGGATGCGGGGGCGCGAATGTAATGAAATTGTAATTTCTGTGAAAACAAAACAAACAAAAGACCGCCCGAAGGCGGTCTCATGAATCATCATTTCTTTCTGCTGTACGGGGTGTCCGGAAGCGGGAGTCTGGTGCGGAACACGCCGTCGCGGTTGTAATACGCGTTCTGCACCGCGGGCGCCGTCGGAATCGAACAGATCTCGCCGATGCCCTTTGCGCCGCAGGCAAGTCCGTCCTTGGTTGCCTTTTCGACGAGGCGCGCCTCGACCGGCGGTGTTTTGTCCGCGCGGAACAAACCAAGCGTACCGTACTTCGCGGTCGGCTAGCCGTCCTTGAGCGGAAAATCCTCCGTCAGCGCATAGCCGAGCCCCATGATGACGCCGCCCTCGATCTGTCCCTCCGCCGAACGCGGATTGACCGCCACGCCGAGATCGTGAATCGCGGTGATGCGTTTGACCGTTCCGTCGTCGTTGAGCTCGACCACATGCGTCGCATAGCCGTAGGCGATGTGCGAAACGGGGTTCTGCTTGTCGCTGCCGAGCCTGTCGGTGACGCCGGTGTACTCGCCGAGGAACGAACGCCCCTCGAGCGCCTCCCACGAGCCCTCCTTTTCGAGCGCTTCCTTGACCTGCTTTGCCGCGCGGACGACCGCTTCACCGGTGAACAGCGTCTGGCGCGACGCGGTCGTGTTGCCCGCATCCGGCGCAAGCGCGGTGTCCGGCACGCAGTAGCGCACGCGATCGTGCGGAATGCCGAGGATCTCCGCCGCCATCTGCGTCTGCACGGTGCCCATGCCCTGTCCGATGCACGCCGCGGACGAATGGAGCAGGACTTCCCCGCCCCTGACCTCGATGCGGCAGCGTCCGGTGTCGGGGATGCCGACGCCGAGGCCCGCGTTTTTCATCGCGCAGGCGATACCGGCTTTCGGATCGCGTTCGAGGATCGGGCGCGCGGCGTCGAGCGTTTCGACCAGCGCCGTCGTTTCGTCGGCGACCTGTCCGTTCGGCAGCACCTGTCCGGGGCGGATCGCGTTGCGGTAACGCATTTCGAACGCCGAGATGCCGACCATCTCGGCAAGCTCGTTGAGATTGCACTCGGTTGCAAAGCAGCTCTGCGTGACGCCGAAGCCGCGGAACGCGCCCGCCGGCGGGTTGTTCGTATAGATCGCTTTGCCGTCGATGTCGATGTTCTGATAGTTATACGGTCCCGCGGCGTGCGTGCAGGCGCGCTGCAGTACCGGTCCGCCGAGCGACGCATACGCGCCGGTGTCGGACACGATCGTTGCCTTCATGGCGGTGAGATACCCGTTTTCGTCGCAGGCGGTGGTGAAGTCCATCTCCATCGCGTGACGCTTCGGATGCACAAGAATGCTCTCCGCGCGGGTGAACGCGACCTTGACCGGACGGTTCGTGTGCCACGCAAGCAGCGCCGCGTGATGCTGCACGCTCATATCCTCCTTGCCGCCGAACCCGCCGCCGACCATCATCGCGGTCACGCGGACCTTGTCCTGCGGAAGCCCCAGCATCTGCGCACATTCCTTGCGCGTCTGATAGACGCCCTGATCGCCGGAGAAGATGCGCATGCCGTCGCCCTCGCGCACGGCAACCGCACATTCCGGTTCCAAAAACGCATGGTCGGTGGGCTGCGTCGAATAGTGATGCGTGACGACATACTT
>JAEEGK010027834.1_pt1 | contig 11385 bp, 7 predicted proteins | sample 8958771 | NCBI WGS metagenome assembly JAEEGK01 (sample SAMN16246547, study PRJNA631951) | gut metagenome | biome: gut microbiome; feature: rumen; material: SC-attached | host: Bos | place: Iran: Karaj | collected 2018-10 | reverse complement strand
GCGAGAGGAGGCACAGGGGCGGGAGCGGGGAGGACCGCGAGGACCGCCGCGAGAGGAGGGACAGGCGCGACCGCGACGAGGACGATCGCAGGGAGCACAGGCCCCGCTTCGACAACGACGCCATCGAGAAGTACAGGAAGAAGAAGGACGAGACCGAGGAGGTCCCCGCCATCTCCGCCGGAGAGGCCCCTGCGATGATAGAGGCCGGAGAGGCCCCCGTCATGATCGAGGCTCCCGCCGCCGACGAGTCCGAGCCCGCTCCCGTCGAGGAGCCCAAGCCCAAGGCCAAGAGGACCCTCCGCGGCAAGAAGAGCTCCGACAAGGTCCTGAGCCCGGAGCAGACCCAGTACCGCGACATGCTTCTGGACCTCGCCACCACCCACAACGCCAAGATCCTGGGAGAGGGGAACTCCGTCATCAGGGAGGTCGCCGTGAAGAACCTCGTCAACTCCCTCAAGGAGGATTCCGAAGGGGTCGTCGCCATCGTGTTCGACGGCGTGATCTCCCAGAGGATCCTCGACATCTCCGCCGAGAAGGGCATCAACACCGTCATCGGAACCCGCAAGGGCAACATATCCAAGATGCCCGCAGAGATCACCATTTGGACGAAAGAGGACCTGTATTGAACGAGATTGAAATGACAGAGAAGAGAGCGGTGGAGACCTGGGACGACGTCGCAGGCATGACCTCCACAGAGGAGATCCTGATCCCGTCGGACCCTCTCGACAGGGTCCTCGGCCAGGAAGGAGCCATAGAGCTCGCCAAGATCGCCGCCCGCCAGCGCAGGCACCTGCTTCTGGTGGGCCCTCCCGGCACCGGGAAGTCGATGATAGCCCGCGCGCTGTCCTTGAACCTCCCCGCCCCCTCCCACGAGGTCAGGGTGGTCAAGAATCCCGAGAACGCCGAAAGGCCGTTCCTGGAGGTCCTCGACAGGGACGAGGTCGAGAAGGAGGAGGACCTGAAGAGGGAGTCCGTGGGCGTGCTCATGAAGCCTGAAGAGGCTCCCGCCAACGTGGCGGAGCATCTGGGATACAGATGCAAGGTCTGCGGCAAGTACTCCCTGCCCTCCGACCTGAACTGTCCGCACTGCAACTCCAGCAAGATGGACGGCGGCAGCAGGGGCAACCCGTTCCAGGACATAATGGGCAGCCTCGGCGGGATGCTCGGGGACGCCATGCCCCAGGTCACCGCCGGGAAGGAGAAGGTCCATACCACCCGCACCCGCAACGGGGAGGAGGAGACCGTCATATTCGAGCGCGCGGGGGACAAGATCCGCATGCTCGACCAGAAGGCCCTCGACAAGAGGGGCGAGCTCAAGCGCACCTCCAACGAGAAGGTCCTGGTGAAGCTGAACAGGAACCCGTTCGTTCTCGCCACCGGCGCATCCGAGACGGAGCTCCTGGGGGACGTCAGGCACGACCCCTACGGGGGACATGACAAGCTGGGGACGCCTGCCTACGAGAGGGTCGTCGCCGGTTCGATCCATGAGGCCCATGAAGGCGTCCTGTTCGTCGACGAGATCTCCCACCTCGGGTCGCTTCAGAGGTTCATCCTCACCGCGATGCAGGAGAAGACCTTCCCCATCATGGGCAGGAACCCGCAGTCCGCGGGAGCCAGCGTGAAGGTGGAGGACGTCCCCTGCGACTTCATCCTCGTGGCCGCATGCAACATCCAGGACCTGGAGAACATCCTGTCCCCGCTGAGGTCCAGGATCATAGGAAACGGGTACGAGGTCCTCGTGGACATAGCGATGCCGGACAACTCGCACAACCGCGCCAAGTACGCCCAGTTCGTCGCCCAGGAGGTCAACCTGGACGGGCATATCCCCCATGCCGACATCGATGCGGTGAAGCTCATCATCGACGAGGGGAGGAGGCGCGCCAAGGAGGACAACCAGAGGAACTCCCTAACGCTCAGGCTGAGGGAGCTGGGAGGGCTCATAAGGTCCGCCGGGGACATCGCGGTCATGGAGGAGGCCGAGCTGATAACGGCCGATCACATCCGCAAGGCGCTCATGAGGTCCCGTCCCGTGGAGGAGCAGATCAGGGAGAGGTACGGTTCCTACAACAAGGGCCTCTTCAAGGACGTGTCCTCCGCACAGAAGGAGCGCTCCCAATACTATTTCCAGACTGAGCATCTGGACGACAACATGTTTTCCTGAAACGCCTTACGCCCTCCCTCCAGAGGGAGCGGAGGGCTCATCCCGTCCTGCAGGACGATACGAACGCCGACATGCGGTAGGCGTCCCCGCCGTCGGCGTAGAAATTCTCCAAGTGTTCGATGACCGTGAAGCCGTGGGCCTCGTAGAAGCTCCTGGCCTTGAGGTTCATCGGCCGCACCTCCAGCTGCATGACTCCGACTCCCTCCATCATGCACCTCCTGCGGAAGGAGTCCAGGAGGGAGGTCCCGATGCCCTTCCCTCTGAACGCCTCGTCCACGGCGAACAACGAGATCGATACGCGGCCGGAGTCCAGCTTGGAGCCGCAGATGGCTCCGAGCAGGTTTCCGAACACGTCCTCGGCGACGATCTGCCCCGTCGGCCATTGGGCGAAGAAGAAGCCGACGACGAGAGGGGAGAAGTATTGGTCAAGGCTGGAGTTGATCAGCGCGCAGACCGCTTCGACGTCCCTCTCGGTCGCCTGCCTGATTATGGCCATCGGATCACTTGAGCTTCTTCATTATGGCTCCGCCCACCGTCGCCACTATCGCGATGGCCACCACGATGAGGTACATGAGGCTGGATCCCCCTTTCCCGTCGTCGGTGCCCTGTCCCTCCTCGACCACCACGTAGTCCATGGAGGCCGTGGCCTTCTGGCCCGAGGAGTCGGAAACGGCGACCTTCAGCACGTGCGCCCCGATGGTCGGAGTCACGCTGACGCTGGGGACGCTGGTGCTCTTCTTCTGGCCGTCCCCGAAGTCCCAGTCGTACGTGTAGGAGCCGGAGGGGTTCACGGAGACCTTGAACGTCACGCTCTTCCCGAGCTCGTAGGTCTTCTGGGTGGTGGTTATGTTGACGGAGAGCCCGGAGTACTCGTAGTATCTGGCGAAATCCTTCTCGAACACGCCGGCGAAATAGTCAGCGACGCCTTTGGACTGGATCACGGCTCCCGCCTCTCTGTTGTTGTTGAAGGAGTTGGAGGTCCAGTTCACGGACGAGACTATGGCCACGTCGTCGCACACCAGGCCCTTGTTGTGGACGTACGGCGAGGACATGTCTGCGGCCTTGATCAGGCTTCCAGAGTTCATCTTGGATATGAGCGAGGACGTGTTGTTGTCGTTGATTATGAGCCTCGCGTCCACGCCGGAGGATGCGCGGGAGTTCATCGTGAACAGCGGGGACGTCTTCTCGGTCCAGTCCTGGTAGCTGTATCCGATGTTCTGCTGCTGCACGTACAGGCGGGAGGTCGATTTGGACATCCAGTAGTCCTCCGTCGCACGGGAGTTGTCCGGCGACAGCATCGGCGACACCTTGGCCGAATAGGTCTTGAAGGATCCGCTGGAAGGCGCCTTGTAGTTCAGATTCTTATCGGCGGTCGCTTTGGGATAGACCTCGGAGAAGTTCCTGACATCCGGTCCGCCGAGGTCGTCCATGAACACGCTCGTCATGTACGAGGCGAATCCGGTGCTCTCGATCACGGCCCCCCATCCGCGATGCCCGTAGTCGGCGCTGTACGTGCCCTCGCGTATCTTGCCGTTGAGGTTGTCCGTGGTCCAGTTCTCGGAGGTCACTGTGGTGGTCTTGCCGTCGACCACGGCGTACTTGGCGTGGACCAGGCTGAACCTGTCGCCGGAGGCGTCTCCGATGAGCTTCACCTCTCCGCCGGCGTCGACCAGGGCTTTCATGCGGGACAAGGTGGCATCGTCTATGCCGTGCCCTCCTTCGGGCGCCGCCTCCATCATGAGGATGACGTCCACCCCTTTCTTCTCAAGGTCGCACAGGAGGGCGTACATGTTCTTGTTGGCGAACTGGTATATCTCGATGTAGACGGTCTTCTTCGCCTTGCTGACGGCGTCGAATATGGGAACGCCGCCGCTGTCGGGAAATACGAAGGGCGTCACCTGGGCGTCGTAGGAGAGGGAGGGGTCGAATCCCCTTCCCTGGTCCTTCCCGTCCGCGCCGGAGTCGGACAGCGCCGGGATCAGAAGTGCTATCGCCGCGACTGCTAGCGCGATGACGGCGATTTTGCTCATCGTGTTCATGCGGCGGCATGGTCGCAGGGCTAAAAACCAGTTTCGCCGACAGCGGCGCCTTATGAGGAACGCGACGGCCAGAACGGTCGCGGAGGACGCCGCGGCAAGGATCCAGAACTCCAAGGGAAGGCCGGGGACCATTTCGGATCCCCTTCCCGCCGCATGGTATTCGAAATCCGCCGTCTTGGGCTCCCCGATGTGGTCCGTGACCGTGACGGTCAGGACGTGGTCCCCTTGGGTCGGGCGGAAGGCCATCCTCGGAACCGTCGTCTCCCTGATCCTGCCGTCGCCCAGGTCCCAGACGTATCCGTAGCTACCCTTGGCGGACACCGATACCGATACTACCGCGTCCTCCCCGGCTATGTAGAACCCGTCGGCCTCCGAGAACGATATCTCGAAGCCTTCGTACAGGTAGTATCTCGCATGGTCCCTCAGGAACGCTTCGGCGAAGTACCTGGACACCTCTTCCGACTCTATCGCCACTCCGAATTCCCTGTTCATCCCGAACGAGTTCTCGGTCCAGTTGACCGACGACACGAGGGCGGTCCCGTCGCACACCAGCCCTTTGTTGTGCACGTACGGGGAGGACATCGAGGCGGCCTTGATCCCGGTGCTGGCGCATAGGGAGTCGCAGAACGATTCGGCGTCCCCTCCGAGGATCAGCCTGACGTCCGCCCCTCTGGCCGCGGCATCCGCCATGGAGCGAAGAGGCGACCCCTCCTCCAGGTCCCGGAGCGACGATCCTACGCTCTGCTGCTGGGAGTACACCCTGCCGACGGACGATTCCATGTAATAGGTCTCGGCGTCCATGGAGCTGTCCGGGGACAGGAAGGGCACCACGCGGGCCTCGTATCCCTCCAAGATGCATTCCGACGGCGGAACGAACGCCGGGATCACGTACGGCCTGGGGTTCGGATACTCCTTCTGAAGCGGCCTCACGTCCCCGTATCCGGGATCGGAGTCGTTGATGAACACCTGCTCCGCGAACAGGGCGAACTCCCTGCTCTCCACTATGGCCCCCCATCCGCGGTTGCCGACGTCGTCCTCGTAGGAGCATTGGCGGGGCGACCCGTTCATGTTGTCCCGGGTCCAGTTCTCGGAGGTGACTATCGTCGTCTTCCCGTCTATGATGGCGTATTTCGCATGCATGTAGGAGTAGCGGTCGTCCCCTCCCCCGATCAGCAGAACCTCCCCTCCGTGCGCCGTCAAGGCGGCCAGCATCGGCACGTAGTCTATCACGTCCATCCCGAGGGGCTCCGCCTCCAGCAGCAGGGTGACGTCTACCCCGCGGTCCTCCAGGCCGCATAGCAAGGCGATGACGTTCCTGCTTCCCAGATGGTAGAGGCATATCTCCACCTTCTCTTGGGCGGAGGCCAGGGCGCTGTATATCGGGGCCCCTCCGCTGTCCGGGAACAGGAACGGCGTGACGACGGCGTCGTACTGCCTGTGCGGGTCGAAGCGGAACTCTGTCACTCCCGGGCGGCAGAGGTACCAGTCCTCCGCCGTGTCGGTGTCCCCGCCGGTCCTGAGGGCGTAGTATCCCTTCTTGACATGCGCCGGGGGCCCGGACCATTGGGAGGCGTCGTCGATGGACTTGTTGCCGTAGCATACGGAGTCGACCGCCTTCCCTGACTTGATCAGGTATATCTGGTCCCCTGTGTTGCTCAGGATCAGCGACCCCTTTCCCTTGCGAAGCCCGTCCTCCCCCAGGACAATGATCGGAAACCTTCCTCCGAAGGCCTTGCAGTCGGGGTTCGACGAGAATGCCACCGTCTCCCCGGCGGGTATCTTGAGGCTTCCGGTGAACTCCCACGATCCCTCCCCGTCCGATATCGTGAACCCCTTCAGGTCCGCGGCGGCCCCGCCCGGGTTCAGGATGGCGACGGCCTCCTGGAACGGATCGAAGGCGGCGATCCTCAAGGGCTGTCCTTCCGCGCATACCGGAGGCAGGACTGCGACGGCAAGCAGGACGGCCGCCATCATGATGCAGACTGGACGCATGCGGCCCTCGACGTCTTGCATCAAGCCTTCCGTATCGGAGAAGGAATAAGGTTGCTAGACTCCGGATTATTATATGACGCGGTCGTTCGACGTCCGATGACAGGCATGAGACTGGGACGGCGTCCGCTGATGCTCCTGATACTGCTCCTCAGCATGTTCGGGCCGCTGTCCACCGACATGTACCTCTCCGGGCTCCCGGTGATGACGGTCGATTTCAGGACCACGGAGTCCGTGATGAACATGTCGCTGTACCTGTTCATGCTGGTCCTTTCCGTCAGCATCCTCGTCCTGGGGCCGATCAGCGACAAGTACGGGCGGAGGAACGTCCTGATGGCGTCGATGGCCCTGTACGCGGCGTCGAACGTCGCATGCTGCTTCACCGGCGACGTGCGCGTGTTCATCGCCTTGAGGATGGTGCAGGCGTTCGGCGGGGGAGGCGCCATGACCACGGCGTTCGCCCTGATCAAGGACTGCTTCGACGGGAACGACAGGAGCAGGGTGCTTTCGGTGACGGCGGCCATAGGCATCCTTGGGCCCATATTGGCGCCGGTCATCGGCACCGCCCTCATCAACGTGGCAGGGTGGCGCTCCACGTTCTGGTTCCCGGCTGGAGTCTCCGCCCTCTGCCTCCTGATGGGGTCGCTCCTTCCCGGATACCTCCCTGCCGACCGCTTCCAAGGCACCGTCCTCGGATCGATGGCCCGTCTCGCCGCCGTGACCCGCGACAGGAACTTCGTGGTGTTCGCGCTGATGATGTGCACGTTCACCGGGTCCCAGCTCGCATACATCTCGGTCTCGTCCTACGTGTACCAGGACGGGTTCGGTCTGGACCCCACCGGTTACAGCTTGGTCCTGGCCTCCGCGTGCGTCATGGGCCTGGTCATAGCAAGGGTGCTGTCCCGCGCCGTCTCTGCCCCCAGGAGGATGATCTCCTGCGTGTTCGCCCTCGGTTTCCTCAGCCTTCTCATGATGCTTTTCCTAGCTGGATTCCATTGGGCCCTGTTCATGATGTCCATAGTGCCATGCTGCGCGGTGACCATAACCGCCCGCTCGTTCGGATACGGGATCCTGATGAGCCAGCACGACGGGGACAACGGCTCCGTGTCCTCGGTGCTGAACTTCACGACATTCATGTTCGCGTTCGTGGGCATGGTGCTGGCGTCGTCGTTCCCGCCGGACCTGTTCATATACGGGGTCGCGGCGATGCTGGCGATAAGCTGCGGAGTATACCTGGCCGGATGGGCGGCGATACGCGCGAGGGGGTACCCCCTCAAAGGATTGGAATGAAGAAGAGGGGCCTCGCGGCGCCCTCAGATGTATTTGATGAGGTCCCTCAGGACGGTCTCGGGATCCTTGGCCTTGACTACCCCGGACGCCAGAAGGACTCCCTTCGCGCCGAGGTCGACGGCGGTCTTGACGTCCTCCCCGGTCTTCACCCCGGCTCCGCAGAGCACCTCGATCCTGGGGTCGACAGACCTGACGGCGTCCACGGTGTCGGTGACTATCCTGGGGTTGGCCGTCGTGACGGAGACGTCCCCCCCTATGAGCTCGGGAGGCTCCACCGCGATCATCCTCGGCGAGAACGCGGCCAGCTCCTTGGCCTTGTCGACGCTCTCGGCGCAGACGCAGGCGCAGAGGTCCAGGCTCTTGCACATGGAGACGCATTCGCCGACGCTCTCGGCAGGCTGCCTGTTCTCGGAGTGGTTGATGAGGGTGCCGTACGCCCCGGAGGCCTTGACCGCGGAGGGTGTGGTGTACCCGGTCCCCGATCCGGGCTTCCTGGGATGGACGTTTTGGGAGAGGACCGGGATGTCCAGCTCCCTGGCGACCAGGGACAGCTCCACCATCGGCGGGCAGACCGCTATGCTCACTCCGGACTCCTCGGCGACCTCGCTGCAGATCCGGGCGAGGCGGAGGGCCCCTTCGCCCTCCACCTCGCCATAGACCTTGAAGTTGACTATCACCGAGGGGGCTCTGAGTTCAATCAAGGTTCTCGAACCTCGACGTGAGCTCTTTGAGGACTTCGGGCCTGGAGGTGTACTCCATCTCCTCAGGACCGAGGATGGAGGGCATGAACGGGCCCTGGCTCCTGATGAACCTGCTGGCCTTCACGGCGTTCATGCGCGCGAGGTCCCAGGTGTTGCCCTTGAAGAAGTCGACGGGTATGTGCTCTCCGCCTTTCGCGCCTATGGGCTCGAGGCCCTGGAGCTTGCCCTCGTTGAGCTGGAATCCGAGACAGCAGATTCTGGGGGGACCGTCGAAGTAGACGGGGTCGGAGTCCTCGGGGGAGCAGGGGTAGAACGCCCCGTAGTGGGAGCCCCTCATCCATCCGGCGACCAGCATGGTGGTGTTCATGAACGGCTGGAGGTACTCTCCGACGGAGGGAAGGCCGCTCTGGGCACGGCATATGCAGACCGGGTCGTCCTTTCCGATGTATTTTCCTGCGGTGAGGTTGAGCTTGTCCGTGGAGACCACGCACGCAGGCCCGATGCCTGCTCTCGAGCAGATCCTCTTGATGGCGTATCTGGAGGTGTCTCCGAGCAGCGAGAGGATGCTGAGGGTTTCCTCGGGCGATTTCATGACGACCTTCTTGTGGCCGATGACGTCCTGGATCTCGACGTCGAATCCCTTCTTGGCCCTGGCGTCGACGACGAGGCCGGTGGTGGTGAACGGGTCGAGGAAAATCCTGCTCAGGGGGAGGGAGTACGCGGAGGGCTCGGTCTTGTCCGCCATGAAGAACAGGAGAGGCTCGGAGCCCCTCTCGACGAAGCTCATCTCCGCGGAGCCGGGTCCTGCGCCCTTGACGTTTCCGGAGAACGCGTCCGTGAGGATGTCCTGGCCTGCGGCGTAGAGCTTCATGGATTTGGCGATCTTGGCGGCTTTCTGGAAGCATTCCCACGCTGCGCCATGAACGTCCTTGCTGCCAACGCCCTTGTAGTGGGTCATGTAGAGGTTTATATCGTCTCCCACGCGGGTGACGTAGAAGTCCTCGATGGTTCCCTGCTTCTGCGCATCGGCGAGTATCTCTTTGCTTGCCTCGAGCATGGAGGGGTGAGGGCGTGAATGGCCCACGACGGATCCGACGTCCGCCTTGATGACTGAGACTGTGACTTTCTCTGCTGGCATGCTTTTCACGTTTCCTTGGTCAGTTTAAAGCATACTCGGTATTAAGCATTAGTGGGGACCGTCGATGTTTCTTAGGCGGCCCTTACGTCCGACAGTTATTTCAATAAACAAAGCAACACGGGTGCGGGCATCAACATGAAAGGCACAGGGTTGACCTTGACAGCCGCTGTTCTGGCGTTCGTCGCCGTTCTTTCGGCGGTCTGCGTCGCGGACGCGTCGGATGGCGCTTCCTCCGACGGCTATTCAGTGTATTCCGAGTGCGGAAGAACGGTCGGGGGCGGAGTCTCGTCCATGGTCGTCGGCGCGGAGGGATGGTCGGGAGCATCCTACCTGACCGTCGACGTGGAGTACGATGCCGACGTGATGACGCTGACGGAGCCAAACGTCCTGTGCGGCCTCGAGACTCGCGTGAACGAGGATTCCGAAGGTCTTTTCTCTATCACTTTGGCCTCGGGCGCGAGGCCCATCGAGGGAGACCTCTTCGAGCTCGTCTTCGACATCTCCGCAGACGCGGCCGAGGGCCAGTACCCCATGTTCGTGAGCGCGAGCGCGGTCGGAGGGGAACCCCGCGTGTCGTCCTCCGGATCCATGATGACCGTCGGACTCGCCCCCGGTGACGTCAACGGGGACGGCAGGGTCAGCGTCCTGGACTCATTGATACTCAGGAAGCATTTCGGAGGGGTTCCCGTCGAAGTCCCTATGAAGAATCTCGACGTCAACGGGGACGGCTCCTTGACCGATACGGACTCCCGGATTCTGAAGAGGCATCTTGCAGGTGCCGACGTGGGGCTGTCCGATCCCGATTCCGGGACGGTCATGTTCCAGGATTCCGACACCGCGTTCGCGGTTTCAGGCGCATTCGTCGGGTACAAGGTGTTCCTCTATGGGAAGATGGCCGGCAAGGAGGTCGCCGACCTTGCAGGGACGACGATCAAGGTCTCCGAGGACGGAGGCTTCGTCATGCCGGCGGGAGGTCTTTGCACAGTCACCGATCCGATACCCGGGCCTGTCGGCAGTGGCAGCTATATCTGTCTCAGTCTGCTTCAACCCGAAGGCGTCGCTATCAAAGTCGATGGGACGGTGACGAACAATTTCATCGTGAACGTCACGGGAGGCTCCTCCACAGTGCTCATATCCGGGGCTTCTTTCGACACTACGGAAAATGAAGGGTCGTTCATAGTGTCGAAGGAAGGCAAAGACTACATCCTGTCTTGCATCACCAATGCAAGTCCCAGGTATTCCATCGATGGAAGCGGCCTTTCGATCGAGCTCGAGGTGACCGAGAGTCTGTCCAGCTATCTGTTCATGCTGTTCGTTGACAAGGACGCGGACCTGGGAAGCGGATACGTTCCTGCGATCGGGGACCATGCGAAATACAAGTTTTACCTGACTTCGACCCTGCTTCCGCTTGCTAGCATAGATCTCGAAGTCGTCGAAGTCCACGACGACAGCTATGTCGTGGCGGTGAGCAGCAGCATACTGGACGGCACTTCGTTAGTCTTGATTCCCAACGGGGTGCCGATCGTGGCGAAGCTGAACACCACGGGAATGACGCCGTTTTCGACCGATAAGATCAATCGCAAGGCATGCAGCGGCTATGATGTCGATGTTCCAGGCCTGTCCAGTCTCAAGGTATGGGTGGAGGACGATTCGAGCGTCGTGGTCAAGATCGAGACCTCGTTCAACGGCAGCAAGGTGATTCTCACCTTGAGCGATTATAGGACACAGGGTTTGTCGTGATTCCAAACGCAGGGGCCGAGCCCCTGCCTTTTTCATGGTTCCTGCCCGTCCATGCGGGCGAACACCTTTCTTCTCACAGCCAGCGTCACCGAGAGTATCATAGATGCACCGATAAGGTGTCCCAGGAGCAGCGACCAGAATATGGCTTGGAGGGAATGCTGGCCGGCGAGAAGAACAGGATGACGAGGACGGCCTTCCTCAGAACCGCGCATGCCACGGCGACTCCCGGGCGGGCGCATGAAGGTATCCGGAGAACAGGGGATTGACAGAGAAGAACGGCGCGTAGAGGCAGAGGACGGTCAGCGGTATGCCATGTCCGGCCTGTAG
>JAEEGK010027833.1_pt1 | contig 11385 bp, 5 predicted proteins | sample 8958771 | NCBI WGS metagenome assembly JAEEGK01 (sample SAMN16246547, study PRJNA631951) | gut metagenome | biome: gut microbiome; feature: rumen; material: SC-attached | host: Bos | place: Iran: Karaj | collected 2018-10 | reverse complement strand
AATCCCCAATCCCCAATCCCCAATCCCCATGTTAAAAATTATTTTTTGAAGGTCTGAAATTTTTTAATTTAATGTTTTTTTAAATGATTTTTTTTTAAATATTTTTTATATTTCTTAAGGAATTTTTATTTATTTTTTTAGGTTAAATTTTTTTTAAAAAAGATTATATTTTCAAAAAATGAAATTAGAAGATAAATTTTTAAAAGCTGTATTTTTTCCTTATTTTTGTGGAGTTGCTTTTTGTTTTGTTGTTGTAACATATTTCCTTTTTCGATATTCATATAAATGTCTCGATCAATTATCATATGATAATGTCATAAATACAGAACATAATAAATCTCATATAAATTTAATGATTATTAATAATTTAGTGAAGCGTACAATTCTTCAATCAAAATTACTTTTAGAAGAAGGATATTCCCTATATGAATTTTTAGTAGAAAATTCAAATTTAAGTTCAATTTTAAATGAATCAACAATAGTAAATGGTTATGATTTATCAAAAAATTATTCTGATACAATGGGAAATAGACTAGAAAATGAAACTGCTATTTGGTTTATAAATCAAGAAAATCATTCCCCTGAAATTTTAAAAGAAAATAATAGTTTAGCATATTTACAATTATCAGTAATATCTCAATCAATACATTTATTATATTCAATATATTCAATATTAAAAAAGTCGATTAGAACAATTTATTATGCTTTTGATAAAACAGATTTATTTATAGTTTACCCAACTTCTGATCAATCTGAATTTATTCAATCAATTAATAATTTTGATGATAATCCAGTTTGGTGTACTGATGAAGGAGGAATAATAAAAAATTATTATTATTTTAAATGTAGAGGATGGTATAAACAATATCAAGATTTTTATGAAGAATCTAAAAATAAAAATAAATCTTATATAATTTTTCCTCCTTATATAAATATAAATAAAAACGAAGGAATATATAATAGTAATAATGATTTAATATATACTATTTGTAAAAGATTCATTGAGCCTATTGAAAAAATGTTTTCAAATGTAGAAAGTTATACTTTATTATGTGTTGATGTTGTTCCCAATGATTTATTTGATGTTTTAGATTTAATGAATGTTGAATTCAGAGGTCATTTTTTAATAACTGATGTTGGATTTACAAAACCTTTTTATTATCCTAAAATCATGCAATATACTAAAAATTCTCCCTTATGTGATTTTGAGTTTAATTGGGGTGATGATTATTTTTTAGAAGAAAAAATTAATTTTATTTCTAATGTTACTCAAATTATGAATAATGATTATATCGATAATATTTATGAACTTTTAAATGAGAATTCTGATTTAAAAAACCAATTTTTTGAAGTTAATGTTAGAATTAATAATTCTTATTTTTATAAAAAAGGGAAACTTTTAAATTATTCTATTTATCCTATTTATATTAGTGATAAAGACAATACATATCAACATATTTTATCTTTAATATATATATTTACTCAAGAAAGTTTTTTTGAGCATTTATTTAGTTATCAAAAAAAATATCAAAGAAGAATATATATTGAAATTATATTATTTATTTTTTTTGGTTTTACTTTATTATCAATGGTTCAATTATCAATGAATGCTTTAGCAAAATTTATTAAAATTCCAATTAAACATGTTCAATATATGTTAAAAGGAATTAATATTGGAGGAGAAAATAGATTAGAATATTTAAATTCATTGATGCTTAAAAAAGAAGATGAAAATTATAATAATCCAAATTTATTTAATCCTCTTATTGATAATGATTATGAAAATGATAATAATGAGCATAGTGAATTTTTTTATTATAAAAAAGTTAAAATTAAAATGGATAAAAAAAATTTAGAAAAAGAAAATCATTTTTTTGGATTTGATGAAAAATTATTACAATATAGACCAAAGGAAATTAATAATCTAGTTAAAATTCTTTTAGAATTAAAGAATACTTTACTTTTAACTTCTACAAATGGAAAATGTGAAAAAATTATAAATTATTCAACAGGAGAAAGTGTATTTTACACAATTAAAAATAGAGAAGGAATTTATATTTGTCAAAGTAATATTGGAAATTTAGAATTTCAAATTTTAAATTATGATAAAGCAATTTATCATCTATGTTTATCTTTACAGAATCCAAAATTAAAAAGGTTTTTAGGTAATACTTTAAGTGATGAATTAGATATGAATGATTATTTATTACATGTTATAAATAATACGTATAATAAAAATAGTAGTCAAGAACTTTCTAATCAACTAGTAAAAAAACAACAAACTTCATTACATACAAGTTTTAGTCAAAGAGTTTTAAGTAATATAATAAATAATAGATATAATAAATTAATACATTTTTATTATAAATTTTTTTCTATTCTTCAAAAAAGTGATAAAAAATATGAAGAATTATCTGGTTTATTTATGCATACATCATTTCATACAATCAATTATTATCATAAAGTTATCATTCAATATATTTATTTATGTTATGCTTCAAATGACTTAATTAAAATTGGAGAAAGTATTTTAGATTATATAGAATTTATGCTTAAATTTAAATTAAAAACAAATAAAAAATATAAAGAGTACTTATATAAAAAAAATGATTCAATACCTTTTTATCAAGAAAAACAAAATATAAAAAAAATATTTTTTGATAAAATTATTGATTGGTTTGATTTATTTGATAATTATATAAGTCATGTAAATGAAAATACAACTTTAGGAAATGATAAAACTATAATCGATGCCTTTATTCATAATAATGATATAAATAATTTACATGAAATTAACAGTCAAAGTGTATTCTTATTTAAGGTTCTAATTCAAAGAGGAGATTTTTTAAAAGGTAAATTTGCTTTAATTTGTCATGATTATACAGAAGCAATTTATTATTTTGTTAAGGTTTCTAAAAGTAAAAAAGTAGTATTAGATGGATTAATTAAAAAAAGGGCTCTTAAACATTTAATTAAAATCGCAAAGAAATTAAAAAAAAAAATTGTAAGAGATGATTTAATTCACGTTAATATTGATGAAGATTTTTTTAAATTAAATTTACAAACTAAAAATAATAATATTAACAAAAAAAACAATGATAAGAATAATATATTTTATAATCCCTATTTTGAAAATAGGAATAGTATTTTTAAAAAAATAAATTCAAATGAAAAAACAAATGATAAAATTGAAATAACATATGGGGAAAAAATATATAAAATAATGAATCAAATATCAAAAGATATTGATGAATGTAATATAAAACAATTAAAAGATATTTTAATTATTGTAGATGGAACTAATATTGAAAAAAATCCTTTTCAAACTTATATAGATGAATCAAAAACAATTTTAAAAAGTTATTTATTAAGAAATGATCGTTTTTCAATGTTTATTTTTAATTCTAAATGTAGATTAGTTTGCCCAATGAATCAAAAAAAAAATATAGATATAGTGAATTTAGTAGAATATATAAAAACTATTTCAAATAAATATGAAAAAATATATAATGAATCTTATAAAGGATCTTATGCTACAGAAAATGAAAGTGAAAGTTTAGAAGATTTAAGTAGTGAAGTTAGTAAAAAAAGTAATTCCTTTTATCAAATGAATTTAAAAGAAATTATTTTATCTTTAAATTATTGTACAAATTATCTTTTATTAAAAGGAGTTGAAAAGAATGAAAAATTTTTACTTTATTTTACTCATTTATTTTCAAGGCAAGATGGATATTATTATTTAAGTGAAGATTTTTTAAATGAAATTAAAAATATTAAAAAAGATAAAAATATTAATTTGATTATCATTGGGAAATACAATTCTGAATCACCTTTATTCTATGATAAAAGTAATATTATTAATAATTTATTTAATGGTTTTGGTGAAAAATCTGAATTTGTAAGTTCTGAAAATATGATTAAAATAAAATCAATATTATCTTGTAATAATATTACTAATGAAAATATTATATTTCCAAATGAAATTTATCAACCTAAAAAATAAATGTAATAAAAAATATTAATATTAAGTAATAGGTAAGACATTTATAAGTCAAAAATTTAAATTATTCTATTTTAGTCTATTTATTATATACTATTATATAAAATAATTCTTTGTTTTATATGAATTTTAAAAAACAAAAAGATATTTGATAATATAACAAAAATTGGAAAAATTTTTAAATAACATTCCTTGATAAAACAAAAAAATAATTATTCATCTTTTTTTTCTCTCCCACAACATCCTTTTTTTTTTTTAATTAGTTTTGTTTTATCTAATTTAATTGAACCATTTGGATTATTATTAAACTCATCTTTGAAATGTTCATAAGCTCTATTAGCAATATCATTGAAAGCTTCATGAACACAATCTCCTGTTTTTGCAGAAGTTTCAAAAAAAGGAACAGATAAACTTTTAGCAAATTCATTTCCTTCTTCAACAGTGACTTCTCTTTCATTTTCTAAATCACATTTATTTCCAACAATACAAAAGGGAATTGTACTTAAATTAATTTTACTTTTAGCAAGTTGAATCCAATCATTTATTTTTTCAAATGTTACTCTTTTACTAATATCATATACGAATAATATACCATTTGTATTTTTAACATATTGAGCTGCCATATTTCTAAATCTTTCTTGTCCTGCTGTATCCCATATTTTTAATTTTACTGTTATTCCATTTGATAATGTTAATTGTTTTGTTTGAATATCATAACCTACTGTTAATAAATCATTTTGTTCAAAATCTTTTCCTGTATATACTAAAGTTAATTGAGTTTTTCCTACTGAACTTTCTCCTAAAATTGTTAATGATATTAAAGTTCTTTGAACATCTAATTCATCAGTATCTTTCATTTTTTTTATTTTTTTTTTTTGTTTTTTTTTATTATATATAAGTAGTTTTTAAAGGTTAAAAATTGTTTTTTCAAATTTTTTTATTTTATTATGAATATATACAAGGTAAACATAAAGTTTCTGTTTTACATATTGGACATTTTATTTTTTCTTTTAAATTTCCTTTTTTAAATTTTTTTTTAATCTTTTCATAACTTAATATTTTATTTTTTTGTTTTAATATTAATCCAATCATACAATCTAAACAAAGTGAAGAGTGAAAACAAGCTTTACAAAAAACATTTCTTTCATTTTCTAAACATATACAACAATGATATTTATCGATGTCATTATTATTAATTTCATTTATATTTATAGTTGGTGGTTCAATGTCTTTTATATATGAATTTGAATCATTTGATTCATTATTTTCTTTTTGAGATGGAATGAAAATTTCTTGAACATTTGATTTATAAATTTTATGATTAAAGGTTGTTTCCTTTTTTATTAATTTTATTGTTTGAAATTGTAATAACAATTCTTCTTTTTCTTCTTTTAATCTTTGAATTTGATATTCTTGTTTTTCAAATTGTAAAAGTTGATTTTTTAATTCTTCTATTATTTTATCTTTTTCTTCGTTTTTGATTGTTAATTCTTCTAAGTTTCTTTTCTTTTTTAAACAACTTACTTCAAATTCAGTTTTAATTCTAATTTTTTCTTTTTTTAATGTTATTTTTTCTTTTTGTAATTCATATATTGTATCAGATAAATTATTACTTAATTTGAAATTAACATCTTGGATTTTGAATTTTTTGATAATGAAAAATAAAACATTTTCATTTTTAATTTCATTCAAAAAAAAACAATCATCAAGATTAATCTTATTAATATCAAAAGGTAATTTTTCAGAAATTTTTTTTGAAAAAATTAAATAAAATTTATTATTATTACTTTTCAACACGCAAAAATTTTTTTTAATTTCTAAATTTTCAACAAAATTATTTTTTGTATCAGTTGGAGGAATATTTAATTTAGCTTTAATATTCATTAAAAAAAGAAATATATCATAATAACTTTCATAAAAAGAAATAATTTCTTCTTCTTCAATATATCCTATTAATTCAATTGTAAAAAGTTCCATTATGTTTAAATCTTGTTCTTTAGCTAAAAAAAATGGAGTAATTTCATAAGAAATTCCATTTGACAAAACAATATTTAATCTTTCATAAGCTTTGACCATATTCATGAATTTATCTTTTAATGCAATATTATATTCGTCTTTGATTTTTCCTTGAAATTCATATATTTTAATTTTTTCCTGTTCTTTTTTTTTGAAAAACATTTGAATAAAAAATTTAAGAAAAAAAAGAATTAAAAAATAAAAAATCAAAAAAAATAGTAGATTTAGTTATAAGTTTTGTAAATAAAAAAATTAGATTCAGCTTTATTAATATATCTTCTTGATAATCAAAATATGAAGAAATATTTATCTTAAAATTCCAGATAAATAAAAAAATACAAGTATTTTATTATTAATAAAGGACAAATTGGTCAAGTTAAAATAATTGAATAATATAAATCTTCATGATAATAATATTGATTTAGGAAATAGTTTTGAATTATATTATAAATCTTATGTTTAATTAAATGATTATCCTTTGTTTGCTGAATAAAAAAATTTAACCCTTTTTACAAAAAAATGTATATTATAATTTAATAAAAATACTGAAAATTATAAATATAAAAAAACTAATAAATAACAACTGTTCAACAAATATTTTTATATTATAATAATAGTAGCAGGAATAAATATTTATTTAACTTTTAATAAAAAATATAATATTAATTGATGTATTTTACATGCATTTTCATTCAATTTTAAAAATAATGTTGATAAAAGAAAGAACTTATTCTTTTTAATTTTTTATATATTTATGAGAATTATAACTAAATTAATTCCTAAATTTTTTAGAAAAAATAAAAGATAATAGTTACAATACGTAGATTTAATAAGAAAAATTTATCTAATCTTTTTCATGTTATTAATTATAAAAAAAGAATTATATTTTAGTTTTGATATTATTAATTTTTCCTTAGAACAAATTTAATACTTCAAAAGAAAAAATAATGAAAGGAATAATCATATTTATTTTATATTTTTTTAAAAAATTTTTATAATACTAAATATTATAATAAATTCATAAGTTTATTTACATTATCATAATTAAACAATTTTTCAAAAGATTTTCTTTTTTTAAGGTTCAAAAATTCTAGATACAAATTATATATCATTTTTTTTTAATCTTATACATTAAAGTTTTTTTATTGAATTTAATTATCATTTCTTATTTACAATAAATTTAGATTTTTATTGGGTTTTGAAAAGTATTATTCATTAAATTCGACATCACATAATTTTGCTTTTCAAATTGAGTTGAAATGATTTTTTCAGATTCATTTTTTGATAAATGACATCTATTACACATTGTTCTAAAAGCAAAATTTAAATTTCTGCAATTACCACATATCCAATCACCATTTCTTCCAACAAAAGGTTTTCCTTTTTTATTTTTTAAATTATCATTATTATTTAAGTTATGATTTTTATTTAATTTTTTATCGTTATCATTTATTCCATTTAATGAATTATTTTTAAATAACTGATAAGGAATATAATAATTATTATTGTTATAATTATTATAATATATTTGTTTCTCAATAAAATTTTTATTGTTTATGTCAACAAAACTTTCAATTGTTTTGCTCAAAATTTTATCAATTCCAAAATAATAATAACAAATAGGAGAGGTTTTTTGTTTTAAATCATAAATATTTTTATAATAATCATTTTGGCATAAATATCCTTTTTTATTTAAATTATTTTGATAATTTAAATTAGAATTACTTTGAATATTTGAGGAAGAATTATTGAAAATTATTTTGTTTTCTAAAAATTTATTATATGTATCTGTTTCTTTATCAAAAACTGTGTTTTGAAAATTTTGATTAAATCCTAATTTTTCTTCATCATCACTTGTATCAGAACTTGCTTTAGTTTTTGTGTCTTTTATTGTTTCTTCTGTAATTCCTAAAAGTTTTGCCAAAGGAGATAATTTCTTTTTTCCATTAGTATTTTCTTTGTTGTTAATTTTAGAATCCATAATCAATAAATATAATAAATATCATTGCAAAAAACTTAAATATTTATTTTTTATGAATTAATTTTTTTTTTATGAGACAATTTTTTTTTTCATAATAATTTTAACTAAGAAATTAAAATGTAAATTAAAAATTAATATTATAATCATTAAAATTTTATAAATGGATTTTAAAACTCTCGAAGAAATTTCAGAATCAAATAATTCATTGGATGATGAACAAAAAGAAATACAATCAAAATATATTTTTGAAAGAGCTTTAGATAAATTTAAGAATAAACAATATAAAAAAACAATAATATATATTGAATCAAGTATATTCAATTCTCAAACAACATATTATTGGCAAATATTATTTTTAAAATTATGTTCAATTCAAGAAATAATAGAAAGAAGATTAAACAAATACTACGATTCAAATGATTTATCAAAAACAGAAAAATATTTAAAAAAATTTAATTCATCTATTAAAGAATATATGTCAACTATAAAGAAGAATTCATATGATTCAGATGATGATCCAAATATAGATAATAAAAATAAGTTTGAATGTTTAATAACATTAATATTAAGACAATGTCATAATTATGCAGTATTTTGTATATATCAAAATTTATTATTTGATTGTTTAGGATTTTTAGGTTTAGGAGAAAGATTAATAAAAAATACTTCAGATTTTTTTGTTTCACCTGACTCACTTCATTATACATGTAATATTTATATATTTTTATCAAGTCTATATATAACAAGTGAGAATTATGAAACTGCAAAAAGATATTTAATTTTAAGTCTAAAAGTTTCATTTAAAGAATTAGAATTAAGATTAGAAAATGATAGATTTATGAATTCATTAATACATTTATCAAACTTTAAAAATGATGAAGAAATTTTACAGAAAATTTTTTTAAATATAACTATTTGCTTTTATCATTTAGGAGTTTGTTATGAAAATGAATATGATTTTGAATCAGCTTATCAATCTTATAAACAGTCAAAATGGTTTGGAAATGTAATTCCAAATAATGATATTTTAGAATTTTTAATTACAATTAAACATATTGAAAAAAGAGAATTATTAAGAAGTCAAATGTCTGATTTTTTTAAAACTGAAGCTGAAAAAATTGTAGAAGAACCTAAATTTATAATGAAAAAACCTAAACCTTTATTTGTTGAAGAAAAAAATAATAAAAAATTTGAAAAATTACAAAATTTTTTAAATGGTTTAAATCTTATGGAAATTGATGATGAAGAACCTGATTTATTAAATAAAGTTTATGAAAAACCTTATTCTCAAAAAGTTGGAGTTCCAACAAAAACTGTTCATTTATTAAATTATTTAATGGAAGATAAATTTAAAGATGTAATTTATAAAATGAAAAAAATCGAGATTAATAAATTAGATAATAAAACTAAAGAAGTTGTACAAAAGCAAATTATAAAAATGAAAAATGATGAAAGAGCTCTAATTGATGAAAAAAAAAAGGAAAAAGAAAGAAGATTATTATCTCAACAAAGTCAAGCACCAAATTTAAATGTTTCTAATACATTTCATAACAAAGATATAGAACTATTGGATATTCAAATAAATACTAATTCTCATAAAAAAAGTAAAGAATACCCTCGTTCAAGATTAAGATTAAATTCAAATAATTTTACTTCAACAAGAAATACAAAAGGAAATGCTTCTTATATGAAAAGTAATTATAATAATATATTTAATAATACAGATTTTTCAAATATAAATACATATCAATATAAAACATTAAATTCTCATAATAATAATCATAATGATATAAGCAATAATACTAATACTAATATTAATAATAATAAGAATGATACAAATAAAAATAATTCTATTTTTAATAAAACGAATATTAATTTATCAAGGAAATTAAACATCAATAAACCAAATAAAAAGAAAAAAGATGAAATTGAAAAAATTGATTATGATTTTTATGTTTTTAGTAATAAATTTAGGGCAAAACAAAATTATCTTGATAAACAATTTTCGAGAGAATGCAAATTTCAAAAACAACTGTTAGCATTAAAAGTTCTTGATACAGATAATATGATAGAAATTTTTAATAAAAGAAAAACAATGACTCAATGTGAAGATTTTTTCAATTCAACTTTAAAAAAAGAACTAAAACAAGTTCAAGAACAACAATTAATAAAAGAAGAACAAAATAATAAAAAAAATAAAAAAGATAAAAAAATTATAATGAAAAATTTGCCAAGAATAGCAGATTATTTATCAAAAACTGTAGTAAAAAAAAAAAAAGAATCTAAATTATCTCCTCAAGCTAGAAATATGAAATTAATTGAAAATTTATCTACTCAAATTGAAGAAATTGATAACATAAAAGTTGTTTTACAAAATTCCTATAAAAGAAATTTAAAAAAGGAAATATATAAATCTGAAAGAGTTAACTTAAAATAATTTATTAATATTTTTTTATTGAATTTCATTTTATTGGTATTTAATATAATCAAAAATTTTTTTTCCTTAATATAACCAAACAATTAATAGAATTATATTAATATTTAATAATATTCAATAGGGAGAAAACCTATTAATTTTTTTTATGTTTTTAAATTTTTCAGTGTAAAAGAAATGTATTCAAGAAAATAAAAATTATATTATAAGATATTTAATTTAAAGAGAGCAATTTTTAAAAAACCAAATTCGAATTATCAAATCTACAGAATAAGAAGCAAAACTTTCATTTTTAACTGAATAAAACCTTAAATATGATGAATATGAGCATTTATAATTCTTGTATTAATTCAAAATAGTTAATGCTATAGATATTGATATTCATTCTAAAATCATTAAACTCCTTTATTTTGAATTAATTAATCAATACATCGAAATATGTTATCAAATATTGTAATTAGCTTTTTTATTTAATTAACAAATAATAAAATTGAATTTTCATTCATAAAATCTTTTCCATCATCAATCTACAAATTAAGTAATACTAACATCAATTCAGAAATATTATTAAATTTATTTAAATTTAAAATTATATTCCTTTATCTCTAGTAGACATTAAAAGAATTAATTAAATTAATTTTATTTGAATGAGAAAATATTAAAATTTTTTAATAATTATTATTTGCTTCTCTATATATTTAATTGTTTTGTCTTAAGAACATGACATTAAATTGTTATTTTTAAAATATATAAATTCTGTTAATAAATTTTTTATTTTCATTTTTAATTATTTTATTATTGAATAATCCATTAATTTGTTTTTTTTAAATTTTTATTCATTAGTCTTTTGAAAGAATAACAAAATTATTTTCTTCTTTAATTTCAATTTAAAGAATTATTTCAAGGGCCCTTAAAAGAATATTATCAGATATTAAAAAAAATCAACATCTATAA
>JAEEGK010027832.1_pt1 | contig 11386 bp, 4 predicted proteins | sample 8958771 | NCBI WGS metagenome assembly JAEEGK01 (sample SAMN16246547, study PRJNA631951) | gut metagenome | biome: gut microbiome; feature: rumen; material: SC-attached | host: Bos | place: Iran: Karaj | collected 2018-10 | reverse complement strand
TATTTTAAAAAATAATATAAAAATAACAATTAAGAAAGATAAATTAAAGAAATAAAAATTAAAAAAATCATAATTTTAGAAATGATATTAACTGATGGATTCAATTTTATAAATAATATATTTTTGTTAGAATAAACTTAATAAAAACAAATCTATTCATTGAAATTAATATATTAAATAATAAATTCAAATTTATTTTATTTAAATAATTTAATAGAATATTAACAGGATTATTTAAATAAAATAAATTGATTTAATATAATAAATAAATATAATATTAATGATATAATAAATATTTTTTTTTCAAATTAATTCTCCATTTCCAAAATATAAATATTTTATGAAATATATTTTTATAATATAAATGTTAGCAGAATTAGATTTTTATAATGAAAAAGTTATAATAACATTACCAAATTCGTTTATGGAATTTAAATTAAACATTGCTGAAAAATTTTTAATTGAATTAGATGATGTGAATGAATTATTATTCTCCTCTGAAAATTTGAAATTAACAAATGAAGAAGAATATCAAAAATTGTTATCCTTAAAAAAACGTATATCTATCAAAATAGAAATATCTGAAAATAGTAAAATGTACCAAAATGAAAAAAAAAATATTATAGAAGAAAAAATGGATAATATGAAAAAGATATGGAATAATTTAGAAATTGGTAAAAAAGTTGAAGATATTACAAATCAATTTAAAGAAAAATTCCAAAATTTAGTTAAATTTACTGAAGAAAAAAAAGAAGATAAAAATGAAGAAAACAAAAATGAAAAAAAAGAAGTAAACAAAGAAGAAAAAAAAGAAGAAAAAAAAGATGATAAAAAAGAAGAATTAATTATACACCATCATGTAAAATGTGATGGATGTAAGAAATCTCCAATTCAAGGAATAAGATATAAATGTACTATTTGTGAAAATTTTGATTATTGTGAAGAATGTGAAAAAAAATATGCTTTACAACATGGACATCCTATTTTAAAAATAAGAAAACCAGAACTTGCTCCAATTAGTATTCAATGTAGATTGGATAAATAATAATTTTTTTTTATTCAAATATAAAATTTTTTTTTAAATTTTTATAAAATGTTTTTTATAAGATATATTTTTGTAATTAATATCAAAAAAAATTATATTTATTAACGACAAATTATATGGATGAACAAAATAAAAATATTAAAACTGAATCAGTCTCATATAAAGAATTAATTTATTTTAAAGAAGAAATATTTAGTTCTTTAAAGCAATTAGAAAAAAAAATAATGGAAAAAACAAAAGAATCACTTGAACAATTTGATTTAAAAATTAAGGATTTAAAAACATTAATAAATAAATATCAAAATGAGACAAATATTTTTTTAACAAAAAATGATTTTCAAGAAGAAAAAAAAGATATAATAAATCAAGCAACAAATAAAAAAATGTTTGATGAAAAATTTACAGCAATTGATGTTCAAATTTCAGCAATAAGAAAAGATATGAGTGAATCAAATTTTAAATATGATAAAATATTTATTGATCAATTAACATTACCAGGAATAATTGGAAATAAATGTAAATATAAAAGTATAAGAGATTATATTAAACAAAATATTGATGATATGTCAAATGTTTCTACAATGAATTTAAAAGCAATGAGTGATTTAAAATCAACAAAAGGAAAATTAGAAAATAGAATTAAAGAATTTAGTTTTCAAATTGATAGTCAAAAACAACAACTTATTCATACTATTAATTTAAAAATTGCAGAATTAAATGAAAAATTAGATGATAGATTTGTTATAATTGAAGGTACTATTAAAAAAATGATTACAGGAGAACCAATTGAAATTAAATCTAGTAATAATGATTTGACAAAAAATAATACAACACAAATTTATACATTTAAAGGTATGAATAAAGTAAAAAAAGAATTAAATGAAGAAATGAATGAAGCAAATGAAAAAGGTAAAAAAAAGGAATTGGCTCTTCAGAGAGAAATCGAAGTTATTAAATCTGAATTTAATTATGTTAAAAAAACTTTATATGAATTGGCCAAAGTTTTAATGATGGAGTTAGAAAATGGAGAAGGTTTTAATCAAAATAAAGAAGAAATAATAAATAATTTCTTTGAAAAAACAAAATTATTAGTGAAAGAATCTAGTGGTAATATTAGAAATAAAAAAATAACTAGAGAAAAAACTCTTATCCCAAAAAGAAAAGAATTTTCTAGTCTTAGATTTCAGTATGATAATTTAAAAAGTTATATAAGAATGAAAACTGGTGCTTTTCATAATTATCAAAAAAAGAGTAGTTTTGCTTTAAATCAAAATGATAATTTAAGAAGATTTTCTAAAGAAATTGATATAAATGAAAATAATTTAATTGATATGAAATTTAATATTATGAATAAATCTGAAGGCAATAATCTTTTATATTTAAGACAAAATCAAAGAACCAAAACTCAGAGAAATAAATTAAATTCAAATATAAAATTAGAATTGAGAACTGATTCAATATCTACAATAAATAATATAGATGAAAAAAATGAAAATGAAAAAAAAAATATTATTAAACCTATTTTAAAACCAAGTACTTTAAATTTTAATAATAATCTAAAAAAAGAAAATGATAAAGATAATGAAACTATATCATCTCAAATAATTAATAATGAAAATATTGTAAATACAATTGATAATGAAGAAAAAATAATTATTGATGATTTATCTAAAAATATAAATAATAATTCAAACAACAATAATATTCTTATTTTAAAAAAACCAATAAATGACAATAATAATATAAATAATAATACATTGAGTACATCTTTGAATAAAATAGGTATAAATAAAAATAATTCAGAAAAAAAAATAGTAAAAATAAATGATAGTAAATCAATACCATCAAATCAAAGTCCTTTTATATATAAATTTCATCAAAGAAATATTACTACAAATAAATCATATAACAATAATAGATCAAATGGAAAACAGTTAGAATTTATTCATGATAGTAATTCAATTTCATCTATAAAAGAACCTTCTATGACAAATCCTAGTAGTTTTAAAAAATTAAAAATGCCTTTTACACTTAAAAAAAATGTTCAAAATTCCCATGAAAGATTAATATCAACTTTGGAATCAGTTCCTGATAGCGAAATAATAGATATACCTCTTATTCCATTTAATAAAAATGTATTGGAAATTGATAGTAATAAATCTGGTATTGAAAAAAAATTAATTGAATTAGAATTTTTCACAAAAAAAAAATTTGATGAATTAGTTAATGAAATTAAAAATTTTATTCCAATACATTTTAATTCATATATTAGAGACTATAAAATAATACAATCTCCATATAATAAAAGAAAAATCAAATCAAATCAGACTTCATTGAACAAAGAGCAATATTTTTATTCTCAATTTTAAAACGTAATTTTTTTTTCATAAAATTTTTGAAAAATTAAATAAATATAATTCTAAAATAAAAATATTAATAATTTATTTTAATTTATAAATATATTAAAAATGAACCTAAACTTTAATTCAAAGTAAAAATAAAATAAATACAAATATTATTTTTTTAGTTATCAACGAACAATAGTATATACTATTCCCTCATCTCAAAGACAATTTGAATTTCAAAGACCAAATACAATAAATACAGATTTATCAGGTAAAGAACTTCGTTATATTCCTCAAAAACCTTCTGAAGAAATTAAAAAATTTTCAAATATTTATCTTCATCCTCAACCAGATACAAAGAGAACTGTAAATCCTGAATATGCACCAAATCCAACAAGAAGATTTCAAAGTAAAAATAATTCTGATTTTAATAAGGAATCAAAAGAAGATAATTCACAATATTATTATAATTTACAAAGGAAAACATGTGATCCTAGAATTTTTAAAAGTTTTTCCTTTTCTGATGAATTCCCAGAAGGACCTTATCATAGAATAAGAGGTGAAACTGATTATTATAAAAAATATAATGATGAATCACAAATTGCAAATTTACCAGGTGGATTAAAAAGAGATGAAAATGAAATAAATGACAACTATTATAAATTAATCAATCAAAATCAAGTTCCTTTTACTAAAGAAAGTCAACAAAGAAAATTTTTAATGGATGTTCATTCTAATGTTGATTGTTTGAGAGGAATGAGTAAAGCAGATAATAATGATATTAAAAATGTTAATCCAAAAAAATATGAATCGAATAATATTTTTTCAAATGATAGAAATGAAAACACAAATAATTCAAGTTTTAATATATCACATAAAAAACAGTATATTGCAAATCATAATAGTAATTCTTTTAATAATAATTATAATAATGGAGATAATTTTGATGAAATATCAGTTGGTAGAATAAAAAGAAAAAATAGAAATGAAAGTCAATTCACAATAAATTAATGATATTTAAAGCTTTTCATTCTTTTTTATTTAAACATTTTAATTTTTTTTTTTAAATTTTTTTAAAAAATAATAAGTTTTAAAATAATATATTTATGGAATCAGAAGATGAAGTCTCAAAAGATGCATTATCAAAATATGTAAAAATAGATAAAGTTGGAGAAGGAACTTATGGAGTTGTATATAAATGTCAAAATAAATTTACTAAATCATTTGTTGCTTTAAAAAAAATTAGACTAGAAAATGAAGATGAAGGAATTCCTTCAACAGCTATTCGTGAAATATCTATTTTAAAACAAATGCATCATCAAAATATAATAAAATTAATTGAAATAATAAATGGAGATAAAAAATTATATTTAGTATTTGAATTCATGGATCATGATTTAAAAAAATATTTAGATTTAAATGGAGGACCATTACCGCCAAAGTTAGTAAAATCATATTTATATCAAATAGCAGCAGCAATAAGATATTGTCATGCAAAAAGAATATTACATAGAGATTTAAAACCTCAAAATTTATTAATTGATAATATGGGAATAATAAAATTAGCAGATTTTGGTTTAGCAAGGGCATTCGGTGTTCCTATAAAAACATTAACTCATGAAGTATTAACTTTATGGTATAGAGCTCCTGAAATTTTATTAGGACAAAAAGAATATTCTACACCAGTTGATATATGGAGTTTAGGTTTAATTTTTTATGAAATGGCACATAGAAAACCACTTTTTGCTGGTGATAGTGAAATTGATCAAATTTTTAAAATTTTTCAAATGTATGGTACTCCAACTGAAAAAGAATGGGTTGGTATTACTAAGTTACCTTATTATAAATTAAATTTTCCTCAATTTAAAGGAAGAGGAATAAGAAAATATAATACAAATATTGATGAAAAAGGAGTTGATTTATTAGAAAAAATGTTACAATTAGATCCTGCAAAAAGAATTAGTGCTAAAAGAGTTTTGACTCATCCATATTTTGATGATTTTGATAAAGAAGGTTTTGATGATGGATGTGTTTTTAATAAAATTTAATTTTTTTGTCAATTTTTTAAGCTTTTTACAAATAAATAATTAGTATTTTTGATGATTATTTTTTATTTTATATAATATTATTTTTTATTAAATTTTTATTTATTAAAGAAATTTAAATTTTTTTATTTATGAAAATATATTATTTTTATTACAAATATTTATTTGAATATAATCATATAGTTATTTAATTATGAATATACATCACAATATAATAAATATATTTAATATTAAAATGAATGATTTAACTTTTTGACTAATATTTAATTTTAAAATATTAAATAACTCTTTTATATTCTTTAAATTATTATTTTCTTTTCATATTGAGCAAATCTTTGAAAAAAAATTTTTTTTATTTTTAATATTATCAAATTTATGATTAAATGTTACACTTCAATATTTTATAAATAGAAGATAAAGATATAATTTTTGAAAAGTATCAAAGATTTTTTTTAATTCATAATTTATAAAAATCTAAAGTTTTAAGTTTTAAGTAAATTAATCAGATTATATTTCTATGAAATAATATCAAAAACTATTCTAAATTTCTAGAAAAAAAAAAAATTTTCCAAAACTAAAAAAATAAAATAAACAAATTAGACAAAACAAAAAAAAATAATTGAAAAAAAAATAAACTACGATATCTTGAATATAAATATCTGAATAAAAAAATTAATTAGTTTGCTATTTGGAATGAGCAGAAATCCAAGAAAGAGTCAAATGCAACCAGATCAAATGAACTTTGTAAATGGATGTTCAATCCTTCAGCGTGCCGTATGGCGTATGACCTATAGAGACCCCTTAAATGCCTTGTTACACTATCAATTTTTCACAAATTCAAGAGAGTTCCTCATGGCCTTAGTTTCAATTAGAGAAAGATGTGAAAGGTCACTCCTTAGATCATTTATAAACAGATGGAGAAATAATGTTATTGGAAGAAGAGAATTATGGAATAAACGTCGTGCGGCTTTGAGATTTCTTATTGCTCTTATGGATGCAAGGGCAAGGGCAATTATGTCAAGTAAATTTGCCAATTGGAAGAGAGTACTTCAAGTTAATGTTGATGAAGTTTTGGCAAAATATAGAACATTAATTGAAATGTTAACGAGATATTCAAATAATGTTTTAAGACCTACTAAAAGAGATTTCTTAAACAGAGTTTCCAGATATACTAATCCTAATTTTCAAACTAAAGTCCTTAAAAAACTAGTTAAAAATTATAGTGCTTCTCAAAAAAAACTTTTACAAAAATATATCAACAAATGGAAAAATCAAGCCTTACTTGATGAAGTACAAAGATTAAAAAGAAAATTATTACAAGTTGCAATTACAAATGTTCTTTATGGAGGTGACAAAAAAGATAGAATTAGAGCTCTTCATAGATGGAATTATATAGCTAGAACACAAAATCTTCTTGAAAATCAAGGAAAAGAAGTAGGAGATAAATTAAAAACTGTAAATTCTTCTCTTAAAAAAACAACAATAAAAAATTTAATAAATCATTTGGAAAGAGGAAAAAACAAAAGAGGTATTACTCGTTCTTTGGGAAAGTGGAGAGATATCATTAGGGTATTAGTTGAAAAAACAAAAGAACAAAACAATGTTGTAATCCAAAATTATATTATTGATGCCAAAAAGCATATGTTAAAACATAATATCAATAAAAACGCTGAGGATTTATTTAAAAGACTCAAAGTAAAAGACCTTCTTATGAGACGCAGAGTACTACTTAATTATCTTCTTAAAAAAAATAAAGACTTTACAAATAAAATTTTAAGAGATTATGTTCATAGATGGAGAGATATCGTTAGAGCCTCGAGACAATTAGATACAGAAAATGATTATAAAAACAGAATGATAGTTTTAGGAGTTAAACAACTTAAAAAAGCCCTTGAGAAAAAACCATGGAAAAAATTCAAAAGAATTGTTGATATGTTAAACTTAAAAATTCCTTGGGGAGTTAGTGTAATTGAAGCCTTGATAAAATATAATAGATATATTGCTCAAGCAATTGCTGTTAGAAATTTACAAACTAGACCAATATTCAAAAAATGGAAAAAGAAAGTTGATGATATGAAAAGAATGGACTTCCTCAGAGATATTTTCCTTAAACTTTTAAGAGGTCCAGTTAATAGCATTGATACAAGAGTTTTAAGAAAATATGTTAATAAATGGAGAGATAATGTTGGAAAATTAAGGGAAAGAGAATTACTAAAAAATTTACATCTTAGAATCCTTACTTCAATTTCAGGTAATAAAAAATCAGCTTATTTAAAAAAATATTTAAATGATTGGAAAAAAACTAGTGATTTTATTGGTCAACAAATTAAAGATACTGAGACTGCAACTGATTTATTGAGAAAAGCTGCTACACAACCTGTCATAAATCAAATCAAAACAGGTCTCTTAGGTCAAAATAAATTCGATCGTGTCAGAGCTATTTTAATCAATCGTCTTAGAAATAACGATCGTGATAATGCTTCATATATTCTTCAGAAATGGAATAGAATAGCTAAATTATTAAAAGAAAATGATACCAAAATTAGATTACTTAATGAAATATTGAAAAATAGACAACTTAAAAATAAATTTAGAGGAATGGAGAAATTAAAAGATAAATATAATACTATGAAAAATAAAGATCTTAGAAATAAAATATTAAAAATTATTGCAAACCATAATGACTTGAAAATAGCAAATGATGATAATTATAAAAAATTAAGAGCATTATTACATTGGAGAATCAATGCTGCACCAGATCAATCATTTGATAAAGTTAAAAATATTCGTGAAGGAGCTGAAACCCTTATTCAAATATTTAGAAATAAATATAATAAAGATGTTTTTGATGGAATTAATGATAGAAGTAGAAGTAGAGGTGGAAAATTACTTCTTTTGAAATTATTATCAAAATTAAACCCTAAATTTGAAAAATATCTTTTGAAAAAGGCAATTCAAACTTGGAGAGATAATTTAGGAGAAAGAGTTGATCCTATTGAATTTTTAAGAAATCTTTTTGATGATTATTTAAATACTGAAAATATTCACAATAAAATGTATGAGCCATATAAAGATTTAGTAAATTCTATGAAAACATATCATGAACAAAAAATTTATGCTGGAAGAGTTATAGCAGATTTTTGTAAAGACCTTACTGATGTCCAAAATCAAATGAGAAAAATGGACCGTTTATTATTATTAAATGATATTCTTATCAGAAATAGTTTAGCAGATAGAGCTTTACTTAGAACAACACTTACTGATTGGAACAGAAGAATAAGATATGTAAAAGCTGAAAAAGATGCCAAAACTATTCAAGATTTTGTTAGAAAGAAACTTATTAGATTAGGAGATATGAGGGATAAATTGGCCAATGGAATAAAACATATTAAACATTATATTTTTAGAAAATTCTTGAAGAAATTTGGAGATAAAGGAGAAAATGATAGAATATATCAATTACTAAGAAAATTTGTTTTGGGAAAAGATGCAATGAATAGAAAAATTTTACAAAAATATTTCCATAGGTGGAGAGATTTAATTCCATTATTAAGAAGAATTGACTGTGCCACTACAATACAATCTACATATAGAGGATATAAGACAAGAGAATTCTATAATAAAATGAGGAATAGGTTAACTAAATTAAGAGATCTAATTCTTAAAATGTCTGGAAAGAAAGAAATTATTTTAAGACCTGCATTTGCAAAATGGTTGAAACAAGTACAGAAAATGAAAGTTAAAGAAAATGCAAAAATTATTCAAAAGTTCTGTAATTTTAATTTGGATAAATATTTAAAAGACACTGCATCTAAAAAAATACACGATATTCTTAAAAAATATATTATTAAACAAATTACTGATCTTATTAAATCAATTGCATATAATTCTGCTTTAGATAACTTCAGAAAAACTATTTTAAAAATATATTTCAATAAATTAATGAATGATATGAAAAAGAAAATTATTATGGATAGAATTAAATGGTTGTTTGTAAAAATAGTAAATAATCTTGATGGAACTTTATCTGATATGATTTTAAGAAGAGCCATTACCATTTGGAATCAAAATGCCAAAAAAATAGGAGATAATGAAGATGATTCTACTTTATTAATTCAAAGTTTTATTAGAAAATATTTAGCAAAAAAGAAATTTGATAATATGAAAATGAAAAAAGATACACTCACAAATATTTTACAAAGATTAATTAATAAAATTAATAAAAGACTTCCTGTTGCTTTACTTAAATGGAGAAATAATGTAAAAAATTCAAAAATTAATGATGATGTAAGAAAAATTCAAAATTATTTAAGAAATTTAAAAAAGAAAATCATTACCAAAAAAACAGAAGAAACTACGGTTAAATATCATAATGGATTAGATTCACTTAAAAAAATTAAGCCTAAAACTACTGATGCACTCAATAAACTTAAAAATCTTACAAAATTCAGAATATTTACAATATTAGATGATAAATTAGATAAAAATAAAGATTATTTAAAAGATGCATTTGAAAATATTAAGACTCAAACATTAGTTAATTCTTTAAGAAAGGCATTCCCATTCTTTGAAAATTCAAAAAAGAAAATTATAAAAAATATTATTAATAAATGGTTAGATAATGCTAAAGATATTTCAAAAAATAAAGCAATAACTAGTATTCAATCTTTATTCAGAGGTAAACAAGGAAGAAATAAATATAAAGGATTAAATGACAGGCAAAATATTTTGGAAATTTTAATTCAAAAAATTTTAAGAAATTCTGATATGAGACTCCCTTCTGCTTTCCAAAAATGGCTTAGAGTTGTTAAAAAAATGAATAATGATGATAATGCTAGAATAATTCAAATTTTCTGTAGAAAGGTAAATGATAAAAAAACAAAAAATAAGGAAGATGAAATTAATCAGCAAATTACAGAAGGACTTAATGTTTTAATTAATATTGCTCCAAAACCAGATGATGCCTACAATAGGCTTAGAAATCTTATTAAATTCAAAGTTTTCGAAATAATTGATGATAAATTGAAAAAGAATAAAGACATTTTGAAAGATGTATTTAAAAATATCAAAAATACTGCAAAAGAAAATGCAATCAAAAAACTTATTCCTTTACTTGATAATAAACTTAGAAATATTACAATTAATATTATTAAACAATGGAAAGACACTAGTGATGATATAAAGAAAAATAAAGCTGTAGATATAATTCAAAGATTTTTAAAAAGCATTAAACCCAAAAATGAGAAAAAAAATAAAGATAAAATTAACACCATTTTAATTGATAGAATTACAAAATTAAATGATAAAGAAAAATTAAAATTACCAATTGCACTTACAAAATGGTTTAGAAATACAAAAAAAATGGGTGATAAAGATCATGCAGATAAAATCAGAAACTTTTTCAAAAAAATAATAATTAAAAATAAAAAAAATAAAGAAGAAACAGCTAAAAAAAATATTACAAAAGGATTAGATACTTTAAAAAATATTAAGCCAAAACCAAAAGATTCAATCCAAAAACTTAAAAATCTTACTAAATTTATTATCTTTAAAATTATAAATAATAAATTAGATAAAAATAAAGATTTATTAAAAGATGCTTTAAAGAATATTAAAGATAAAGCAAAAGATGAAACTTTGAAAAAAATATTCCCAATAACAGATAAAGCTAATGATAAAATTAAAGAAAATATTTTAAAAAAATGGAAAGATATAATTAATAAAGTTAAAGATATTGATGATAAAAAAGAAAAAACAAATGATTTATTAATAAATATTTTCAAAAGATTTGATAAAAGAAATACCCTTCGTATACCATTAGCATTAAGACAATGGCTTTCAAATGTTAAAAAAGAACAACCAAATAAAAATGCAAATATTTTAATTAATTTCTTCAAAAAAATGCCTAAAAAAATAAATGATAAAAAAGATAAAGAAAAAAATGAAAGAAT
>JAEEGK010027828.1_pt1 | contig 11387 bp, 7 predicted proteins | sample 8958771 | NCBI WGS metagenome assembly JAEEGK01 (sample SAMN16246547, study PRJNA631951) | gut metagenome | biome: gut microbiome; feature: rumen; material: SC-attached | host: Bos | place: Iran: Karaj | collected 2018-10 | reverse complement strand
TGGCAGCGCGAAAACGACTACCTCAAGAAAGGTCCTACAGCTATGCAGTGGGGTACATACTTCATGCCACCTCTTAGCACAATCAACGAAGCTGCCGGCGTTAACAAGATTATGCGCCGCACAGAGGCTAAAGAGCTTATCGTAGAGGACGGCAAAGTAACTGGTGTTAAGGCTGAGATGTACGACGGTACGCAGGTTACAGCACACGCAACAAAGGGTGTTGTTCTTGCTACAGGTGGTTACGCAGCTAACGTAGCTAAGGTTATGGAGACGAACGAGTACTGGGCAAAGGACAAGATTACAAACAAAACACAGACGACAAACCGCTCTTCAATGCAGGGTGACGGTATCAAGATGGGTGAAGCAGCAGGTGCTGACGTAACAGGTCTTGAGTATACACAGCTTATGCCTATCTCTTGGATTGACAACGGACAGCTCGCATTCGGCGGCGGAAACTACACAGTTTACATCAATCCTACGACAGGTAAACGTTTCGTAAACGAGACAAGCGAGCGCGACGTTCTTTCTCTTAAAGAGTTCGAGAACGGTATCGAGCGCAACAGCGTACAGGGTGTTTTCATCGAGATCGCAAACAGCAAGCAGCCTATCCAGGGACCGTATCCTTACGGAACACCGGGAACAGACGCTTGGAAGACAGATGTTGAGTGGAGACAGTACGAGCGCACAATCGACCAGCTCGGCGACCTTTTCAAAAAGCTCGGAATTACAGCTGATGCAAATGTAGTTAAGCAGGAAATTATCGACTACGATAAGGCTCTTATCACAGGTAAAGAAAGCAGCCTGCCAATCAACAAGACAGGTTGGACAGCTCTTATCGGTGATGCAGAGAAGAAAGCAGATGGTTCTTATGACCTTTCTACTTACAAACTTGAGGGTGTTCCGCTCAAAATCAGGATTATGGCTCCGTCAACGCACCACACAATGGGTGGTCTCAAAGTTGATACAAGCCGCCACGTTCTTGATAAGAACGGCAACATAATCAAGGGTCTTTATGCAGCTGGTGAGGTTACCGGTGGTATCCACGGTGGTAACCGTCTTGGTGGAAACGCTATCGTTGAGATTTTCGTTTCTGGCCGCACAGCAGCTAAGGCTATCAAAGCTGATAACTAATAGCTTTTGCTAGGAAGCCGCATAAAGCAATTCTTGCTTCCTGCGGTTTCCATTGTATAGCCCGTCGTGCTTTATTGAGGTACACCTCAATTATGCGGCGGGCTTTTTTTATTACATCTGTAGTTTTTTATCAGATACATCAAAATTTTATAAATTTTACATTTTTCTTGTCATGACAATAATTAAGAAGTATAGTTAAAAATATAATAAGAAGTTGATAAGCTAGGGAGTTTTTAGCTTCAATTTTTTTTTACAGAGAGTAGATTTTATGGAAAACCTTAAACCCGTTATTTGTGTAGACCCTGAAAAATGCGTCAATTGTCACAGATGCATTTCTGTTTGTCCAGCGAAGTTTTGCAACGATGGTTCTGGTGATTATGTAAAAGTTAACGATCAGCTTTGTATCGGTTGTGGTGCATGTATCTCTGTATGTGCACACGGAGCGCGTCGCGGTCTTGATGATTTTGTTCCGTTCATGGACGCGCTTAAAAATGGAGAAAAAATCATCGCTATTGTTGCCCCTGCCGCAGCTGCTAACTTCCGAGGTAAGGACTTGGAGCTTAATGGTTTCCTTAAGTCACTCGGCGTTAAAGCCGTTTTTGACGTTTCGTTCGGCGCGGAGCTTACAACAAAGTCGTATATCGAAGATATAAAGAAGAAAAATCCGAAATTGATGATTTCGCAGCCTTGTCCGGCACTTGTAACGTACATTGAGCTGTACTACAACGACCTTCTTCCGTATCTTGCTACCGCAGACAGCCCTATGGCGCATACGTTCGCTATGATCCGCCGGTTCTATCCGGAGTACAAAGAGTACAAGATGGCGGCAATTTCACCGTGTTTCGCTAAACGCCGTGAATTCGACGAAAACGGACTTGGTGACTACAACGTAACGATGAAGTCGATATCTGACTATTTGGATGCGAACAATCTTTCTCTTTCAAAATACCAAAAGACACCTTACGACAATCCTCCGGCAGAAAGAGCCGTTCTGTATTCCACTCCGGGCGGACTTATGCGAACAGCGGAGCGTTTCATTCCTGGTATAGCCAACAAGATTCGTAAGATAGAAGGTCAGCCGACGATGGCTACGTATTTTTCAGAATTGTCTGATGCTGTAAAAAACAAGAAAGAACTTTCTTGCCCTGTCGTTGACTGTCTTAACTGCGAGCGCGGATGTAACTGCGGCGCAGGAACTGTAAACCAGAATCTTGGACTTGATGAGCTTGAAACATTCATTGAAAACAGAATGAAAAACCGCATTAAAAACTGGAAGTCAACTACGAGGTTCGGACGGCGAAAACTCGACAAAACAATCGACAAATACTGGCGTGAAGGTCTGTACACACGTTCATACACAGACAGAAGCAGCATATACCACGCAATGATAAAGCAGCCTTCGGAAGAAGAACTTAACGAGATATTCCAGCAGATGGGAAAGACAGATAAGAAAGACTTCCTTGACTGTGGTGCATGCGGTTACAATTCTTGCCGTGAAATGGCTATCGCTATTTACAACAACATCAACAAGAAAGAAAACTGTCACCATTACCTTATGCATGAGAACGTTAAAGTTCATGAGCGCATTCTTTCCGAGAAGATTAAAGAGACGATTAAAGAAGTCAGCAACGTTAGTGTCACCAAGCTCGAAGAGAACGAAACGAACGTTGACTCACTCGTAAGCCAGACAAAGGTTATGAGCGATATCGTCGTAACTTCTTCTTCGGCTATAGAGGAAATGATAGGAAACATCAACTCAATAACGACTACGTTGGAAAAAACTTCTGCAGTTGTCAGTGAGCTGGAGAACGCGACGGCTAACGGAAACGCTAACCTTGTTGACGTTACGACGCTTGTTGCTGGAATTGAGCAGGATTCTCAGGGACTGGTCGAAATGAGTAAGATGATTCAGTCTATCTCAAGCCAGACGAACTTGCTCGCTATGAACGCTGCAATTGAGGCTGCTCATGCAGGTACAGCCGGAGCCGGATTCGCGGTTGTTGCTGACGAAATCCGTAAACTTGCAGAGAATTCGAGTGTTCAGGCAAAGAACATCCACAAAGTTCTTGATAAAATCAAGAAGACGATTGATTCCGCCTATGCAAAGACAAAGACGACACAGGAAGAGTTTGCAGAGATTGTAAGGCTTTCTGACAAAGTTAAAGATCAGGAATCAGAGGTTCTTGGTGCGATTAACGAAGAGAATAGGGGAGGAGCCCTTGTTCTTCAGTCTATCAGCAAGCTTAAGGAATCGGAGCAGGCTGTTTCTGTTGCGGCGGATAACTTGCTCAAAGGCACGATGCTCATTAAGCAGAACATAAAGGAATTAGCAGAGTAAGCTACAATCTTGCTCTCGCCGTCTGCCTGTGTGGAATGTAGGTTCCTCACACCGACGCACCACGTATCATCGCTACGTAGTACGTCGGTATCGTTCGTCAATACATTCCACACAGCCTGACGGCTACGCAAGATTGTACACTACACGCACTTTATGTTCTTTAACCTACGATGATGAGGCTGTGCTTAACTTGTAATAAAGCCCGCGCTTTTCCATCAGCTCCTCGTGAGAACCTTCCTCCGCGATGCCTTTATCTGCTATGTAAAGAATCCTGTCCGCATTGCGGATTGTGGACAGACGGTGCGCAACAATGAACGTCGTCCTGTCTTTAGTGATTATGTCGAGCGCGTCCTTTATCAGCATTTCAGTAGCTGTATCGATGGAGCTGGTTGCCTCATCAAGGATTATGACAGACGGGTTTTTCAGCACAATCCGCGCAAAACTAATCATTTGCTTTTCACCGGCAGAAAGCCCCGCGCCCCTTTCATCAAGCTCGTGCATGTAGCCTCCGGGAAGCTTGTCAATGCACAAATCAGCGTGAATCTTCTTTGCGGCCTCAATACATTCCTCGTCGGTCGCGTCAAGCTTTCCGTAGCGTATGTTTTCAATCACATTGCCTTTGAAAATAAAAGGGTCCTGCATCAGAACGCCAACGTTTTTCCGGAGGCTTTCGAGCGTCACGTCTTTTACGTTATGCCCGTCTATGCAGACGCTACCGTCCTGCACGTCGTAAAAACGCGTCAGCATGTTGATTATCGTCGTTTTCCCGGCGCCTGTAGGACCAACGAGTGCAATTGTTTCGCCCGGTTTTACATGCAGGTTTACATGCTCCAGTATGTTCACACCCTTGTCGTATGCGAACGTAATATCATTCAGGTCAACGCTTCCCTTAACATCCGTAAGCGTTTCGGCGCCGGGCTTGTCTTTAATGTCTACCGGTGAATCTATGGTATCAAAGACGTGCTCCAAGTCGCTCGTAATTTGCGCAAGCTGCTGTATAATCTGGGCAATTTGCGTTATAGGACCGGAGAAGATGCTCATGTAGCTTGTAAAAGCCACGACCGTTCCAGCGTTCATTGACATGTCGCCTTTAAGAACCGCCGCAAGTGCAAATGCGAACATGGCGAGTGTTCCAAGATTCCAGAAAATCTCTGTGACTGGAGTGTTAAGCTGGTTTACCTCGTAGATGTGCCGCCACTGGTCAGCGCAAATCTTATGAATGTGCATAAGGATGCGGCGGTTCACGTCACCCCTGTTGCTGTTTTTTATGATTTTTTCGCCCATAATGGACTCGACGCAGAACGCCGTCCTGTTCGAGTTGTATGCCCTGAGTCTGGAGAACATCTTTTTCACTATGGAGCGGAGTAGAATTACAATCGCCATCATCGGGACAACTGTGCATATTACAATCAGCGTAAGGCGCGGGCTTATTGCGAGCATAAAGAAAATAACGGTCACAATCTTCACAACGTAGATAAGAAGCTGTACAACCGTATTCGTAAAGAAGTTCGCTAGGTTGTTGACGTATTCCGTGACGCGGACAACGATTTTTCCATTCGGTTTTGAGTCAAAATAATCGAACGAAAGCTCCTGCAATCTGTAGAACACGTCTTTGCGGATGTCCGCAATTATGCCGTGGCCCAACTTTCCCATCAATATCTGCTGTACGTATGTAATGGCAATTTCAATGCCGGAAAGGACGACCATCCCGATTATGATTACAAGAAGTTCTTGCGTGTCTTTGCTGTAAACCGTTTCGTTGATAATGCGGCGCAAAAGTACGGGTGGAACCATCGACACGACGGCCGCGCAGAGCATCAAACCGAAAACAAGCATAAAAACTTTTTTGAACGGCAGTATGTAGCGGATTATGCGCTTGAACTGATGGATATCAATTTTTGTGTAGATTATCTCATTCTGGAAGTATGTGTTTTTCTGCGCCATATCAGTCATTCCTCCGTCCGATTCTTTCGCTGAAAGACTGATAATTATGCGCATCCACAACGGAGTCGAAGTTCATTACGGATTTGTTCTGCTCTTCCTGAATGTTGTATACACCGGCAAAATATCCGTTAAGTGCCATAAGCTCGCTGAAAGTTCCTCGCTCGACAATCTCGCCGTCTTTAAGGTAAATAATCTCGTCACAGCCGACAACAGATGAAAGCCTGTGCGCGCTTATAAGTAGCGTTTTTTCCGGATAGTTTTCCGTAAGGCTTTTTAAAAGGGCTTTTTCGGTTTCTATGTCGAGCGCACTTGTTGAGTCGTCAAGGATAAGTACAGGCGCGTCTTTGTAGAGTGCGCGTGCTATAGAAAGCCGCTGCTTTTGTCCGCCGGAAATACCTATTCCGCGTTCCCCGACGATTGTTTCGTATTTGAGCGGCATGCTGCTTACAAATCCGTGAGCCTGCGCGTTCTTAGAAGCGGTCAGCATCCTTTCTTCCTCATCGCCTTTTGACTTGGCGTAAGCGTCGTCCGTGTATTCTATGTTTGACTCTATCGTGTTGGAAAAAAGGAAAGCTTCTTGGAAAACACATGCGAACTCGCCTCTCAACGTGGCTAGAGGAATCTCGCGGCAGTCTTTATCGCATATCGTTATTTTTCCGTCGGTAAGCTCAAAGTTTCTTAGAATAGCTTCCAAAAGCATACTTTTTCCGCTTCCTGTATTTCCGGCTATGCCTATCTTCTTTCCATAAGGAATGTCGAGTGATATGTGTGAAAGTATCTTTTTATTGTCTATTTCAAGTGAGATGTCGTCAACTTTTATATCGGGTTTGGAAAGCTGCTCCGGCGAGAGCAGTCCCGCACCAGAAGCCGAACTGCCCGCCGCACCGCATGTGCCCGCGCCTTGCAATCCCACATCAGTGACTTTCGACGGACGCGCCATAAACTCCATCATCTTAATTCCGGCGACATTCATCTGTTGCATTATGAAAATCGAGGTGTTTATTTGCGTCAGATATTGTACAATCTTCATTACGTAGTTTGAGCACGCAACAAGAAAGCCGACGTAGAACTTGCCTTTTATGACAAGAATCGCGCTTATTGCGATTGTGCCGATGTAAGCCAGCTGCTTAAGTGCGCTGAAAAGCACTTCGAACTTTGCGGAAAGCTGAATCTGGTTAAGGTGCGATTTTTTCAGTGTTTCGTTCGCTTTGTCGAACTTTTGCTTTTCAAACTCTTCGTTCGTGAACGCGCGTACAAGGCGCACCGCCTCAATGTTCTCTTGCACGGTAAGATTCATCCCGCTGTTGTTCCGGCGAATCGTAAGATAGTTTTCACGCGCCTTTTTCTTGAATTTCTGCAGCCCGATGACAAAAACTGGCGTCAGACAAAGCGGTACAAGAAGCAGCCATGCGTTCATGCTGAAAAGCACCGCGATACTTATGCAAAGCACAAAAATCGCGTCAAGGATGTTCGGGTATATGTGGCAGAAAAGATCCTTGTACATTATCGTGTCGGAGTTTATTGTCTGCAAAAGTTCGCCGGAGTTGTACCCGGAAATCGTCTGCGAATCGAGCTCCATCAGCTTTTTGTACGTAACTTCGCGAAGCTTTGTTTCAAGCCTGAGTCCAAGAACTTGGTTCACTACGTTGCGCACATAAACAAGAATAAGCCGAATTAGCAAAAGCCCGCCGTAAAAAAGCGCGATGTGCCAAAAAAGCTCGAATGTGTGAACTTCGCCGGCGCGTCCGTCAAGCAGAAAATAAAACATGCTTGTGCTGTCCGGAATGTTGTCGCATATCACGTAATCAATGAAAAGCTCCATTATGAGCGGCAAAAGCAAATCCGCCGTAAGCGCGACAAAGCTTAAAAGCTGGCTAAAAAGCGCCAGAGGAACATTACGTTTATAGTAATGCAAACCAAAAGAAAATGGCGTCATATATTAATGTTGTTACTATGCGTTTTCCTTAGCTACCGCTTCTTTTATTGCGTCTAAAAGCTGGTTGTACTCCGTAAAAGCTGGTACGTCCGGGTTGTCTTTTATGATATGCTCCGGTGCGCGGAACAAAAAGCCCTTCTGCGACTGTTTAATCATCGCAAGGTCGTTAAAGCTGTCGCCGGACGCTATCGTCTTGAACCCGATAGACTGCAACGCTTTAACTGCATGGAACTTTCCGTTTTCCTGACGCATTTTGAAGCCTGTAATCATGCCGTCTTTTCCGACAATAAGCTCGTTGCAGAAAATTGAAGGCATTCCAAGTTTGCGCATGAGCGGCTGGGCGAACTGCGTAAAAGTGTCAGAAAGAATGACGACCTGGCAAGTCTGGCGAAGCTCGTCCATGAACTCTTTCGCGCCCGGCAGCGGGTCAATTTTAGCGATAGTGTCCTGAATCTGCTTAAGCCCAAGCCCGTGCTCCTTAAGAATGCCGAGCCGCCAGTTCATCAGCTTGTTGTAATCTGGCTCGTCGCGTGTCGTGCGGTGAAGCTCTGGAATGCCGCTTTCTTCAGAAAAAGCAATCCATATCTCTGGGACGAGAACGCCCTCTAAGTCAAGACAAGTTATATACATATCGTTTACCTCTTCAGTTTTTGGCATTGTATCATACAGGGGCGTGTTTCGGCAACGGATTTGCACTAATCTTCGGCTTTTGAGTTCGCGCGGGGCGAATTACGCAGAGGGGAGACAAAAAAAACTCCCGCCGGTGGCTTACTTCCCGCGGGAGTTCAAGAAATGAGGGGTATCTACAAAACAGCTAATACGAGTGTGTCATATTTCTGGTAGTTAGCCTAAGCTAACTATATTATATAGCATATATTTTGTCAAGTATAGGAAAGGGAAAACGACACCTTCGCACGGCGGAAGGTTTCTTTTTCCCTTTCAATCCCTTTTTCTTCCATTGTACAGTGGGTGGGGTATGCAATTATGATGCGCGTACACTCATAATATGCGCGCGATTGTAAACCTTAAACTTGTAAGAGGGTTACAATACTGTCAAAAACTGATATATTCTCCGCATGAAAAACAAACCAGCTCTTTATTCGTCATTTATAGCGTTGTTCGCAGCCATTATTTGCGTTGGTTGCTTTATAAAAATCCCTCTAGGGGTTATTCCTATCGTCTTACAAAACATTCTTTGCATTTTAACTGGCGTTCTTCTGGGCGGTTTTTTGGGTGCTGCGCCCGCCGCTTTGTTCCTGCTCGCCGGGCTTATCGGGCTGCCTGTGTATTCGGGCGGAAGCGGCGGCATTGCTGTTTGGCTCGGACCTACAGGTGGCTTTTTGCCGGGTTATTTGCTTGGTGCGCTTGTTGCGGGCCTTATTGCTGGAAAACCTTCTGTTAGCGAGAAAAAGATTAGTGCCAAAAGGGCAGTGCGTATTTCCGCCGCTATTGTCGCCGGCATGGTGATTCTGTACATTCCGGGCGTAATTCGGTTCGCATACTGGGCTTTAGGAACAGGTTACGTTCCGGCGGATAAGTCTGTCGTTGCTTACACGATGGGCGCGTGCGTAATTCCGTATATTCCAGGCGACTTAATTAAGACTGTTGTGGCTGTTCCTGTGGCTCTTAAACTTCGCCCTGTTTTGGCACAATATTTGTACTCTGAAAAGAAGGACGGTCGGTAAATGTCTGCAGATACTGGCAGCGTTTCGGTACGGAACGTAACGAAAGCTTTTAGTACTGCCGCCGGAGAGAAATTTGCGCTAAAAGACGTCAGTTTTGAGATTGCGGAAGGCTCTTGCACCGTTCTTGGTGGCGAGAATGGCTCAGGAAAAAGCGTGCTTATGTCTATTGTAGCGGGGCTTATCGAATGCGATTCCGGCTCTGTGGAGTGCGGCGGCAGGGCAGGGCTTGTCTTTCAGGAAGCTGAAACGCAGATACTTGGCGAAACTCCAGCCGAGGATGTCGCGTTCGGCCCGAAAAACTTGGGCTGGAAACGCGAACGAATTGCCGCGGCTGTAGAGTCTGCGCTTGAACGCACTGGACTCACTGAAAAAGCCGATTTTCCGGCGCGTTTCCTTTCTGGTGGCGAAAAGCGGCGGCTTGCTGTCGCGTGTATGCTCGCCATGGAACTTCCTGTAATCATACTTGATGAGCCTTATGCGAACCTTGATTATGGCGGGGTAAAGCAAGTTAATGCCCTTGTACGTAGCCTTAAGGAGCAGGGAAAAACCGTAATTATCCTGACACATGAAATAGAAAAATGTCTTGGGCTTGCTGATCATTTTATTGTGTTGTTCCGTGGCGAGAAAGTGTTCGACGGAACTCCGGCGGAAGGGCTTTCACAAAACTTGGAGTCGTGGAATATTCGCAATCCGCTTGTGTCTTATTCAGTGGTAAAGGATTTACAGTGGTGAATAATTGCAGAACCGGTATGAAGCGGCGAAATGATGCGAAACGTTCATACAGCAAATTTGTACTTCGAAAGCGTCAAACCGCAGATTCCGGTTCTGCTTTTTCTTATAAGCAAGGAAAGTCGCTCCTTCATCGGTGTCCGGCGTGGATAAAAATACTTGTGCTTCCCGCAGTGAGCATTGCCGTGTTTGAGCTTCCGCCAGTGTGCGCCGCCACCTTGCTGCTTGTCCAGACAATTCTTGCGTTCTGCCTGCATTTTACGCTACGCGAACAGCTTTCAGATCTTCGTGCGGTTCTTTATTATGCCGCTATGCTTTTGTTTGTGAAGGGTGTGGCATTTGTCGCGGGATTGTGGGCAAGCGGTAATGTTGGCGCGGAAGTGTCGCAAATAGGAGTGTCGGCGGCGAATGCGGCCGAAGTGTCGGCGGCGGCGACAAACTCAAGTGTGGGCGCGGTCGGTGGGTCGGCTGTAGAAGTGGCGGCTGAGGCATCGGCAACAAACTCAAGCCTTCTTGACACGGCGTTTATGCTGCTCCGGCTTTTGTGCGTCATGCAGACTGCTTCAATTGTATTTAAAACTTCGACTTCTCTTCAGCTTCGTGAAGGACTTGGCGCGATTGAGCTCGCTGTTCGTCGGGTATTGCATTTTCGTCCAGTTACGCCTATCGCCGATGTTATTTCTCTTTTCGTGAACTTCATCCCACAAGTTTCAAAAAACTGGCGACAAGTAAAGCGTGCGTGGAAAGCTCGCGGCGGCAAAAACTCAATCCGCATGTATTTGGTGCTTCTTCCTGTTCTTTTTTCGGTCGGCATGAAACAAGCGTACACGACATCGCGCGCCATTACTGTGCGAAATTCGCGGATTTAAGCGTCACTTCGCCCGAAGAAAGCGTCCGTAGCGTGCCGTCCGCTAGTTTGACAACGAGCCCTGCGTTATCGTCGATGTCTACAGCCGTTGCCGTATAAACAGATTTTTCATCGCCGATTATCGGGTGAACTTCGAGTGTCTGGCCGATTAAAAAGACAAGGCGTTTGTATTCTGCCATTACTTTTTCCGTGGGTTCGTCGTAGATGCGGATAACCTGGCCTGCAACTTCCGAGGCAAGACGGCAACGGCTCACAGTCGCGCTTGCAGAGCCTGCCGCATTTCCAATGTTCGTGCCCTCCACGTCTGCGTCGGCGATAAACCCCGCGATCTTCTGCATTTCGCCTGAGACAAGCTCTTTTGACGGCTTTATGTTAAGCCCAATTCCGATTATCGCCGACTCAATCTGACGTGTCTCAAAGTTTGTTATGCCTTCCGCAAGAATGCCAACAGCTTTTTTCCTCACGCCGCCGTTATTTACAAAAATGTCGTTAATCCATTTTATAGAAAGCTCTGCATTATAAAGACGCTTGATTGCCCTGCAAACTGCAACGGCGGCAAAAGCCGTGATGCGTGCGGGCTGCGTTATTCCGCCGGACGGCGCGTAAATTACAGAAAGGTAAACCCCTGTTTTTTCCGGCGAAATAAAAGTGCGTCCAAGCCGTCCGCGGCCTGCTGTCTGGCTTTCAGCAACGATTAAGGCTACGTGGTATTTCCGCCCTGCCGGAGTCCGCGTTCCGTCTGCCGCCCTTAACCCG
>JAEEGK010027827.1_pt1 | contig 11387 bp, 8 predicted proteins | sample 8958771 | NCBI WGS metagenome assembly JAEEGK01 (sample SAMN16246547, study PRJNA631951) | gut metagenome | biome: gut microbiome; feature: rumen; material: SC-attached | host: Bos | place: Iran: Karaj | collected 2018-10 | reverse complement strand
TAAACCGTTCCTTTTCCGCGTGAAGTTCGAGAAGGTTGCCGCCCATACGGGTGTCAAGTGGAACGAACGCGTGGATGCGCTCGCGAAGGCTGCCATAGAGAAGCTGAAGGCCGAGGGCAAGGCTAACGCATAATGACGCTGCAGGAATTTATCCAGGAAATCCCGGCCGGCTCGCTCTCGCTTTTCGCGGATGCGGGTAACGAGGCGATACACGTAAACGGGGCCTCCATCCCGCTTGCATCCGTGATGGTGGCGAAGCGCTTTTTCGACCGGCCCGGCAACATGCTCGTTGTCGCGAAGGATTTCAAGAGCGCCGAAGTCTGGATGGAAAATCTCCAGAGCCTCGTGGGCGAGGATTTTGTACGTTTTTTCCCATCAATAGGGCTCAAGCCTTACGAACAGAAGGTTCCGTTCGAAGGCGTAGTCGAGGAACGCCTCAAGTTTTTCCGAGACGTGGGTGATGTACAGAAGCCGATTGTTGCCGTTTGTGCCGTAGATGCGCTGCTCGCGAAGCTGCCCGCTCCCGGCGGCTTTAAACGCGAAATGCGCACGCTCAAGGTGGGCGATGTGCTGGAACCAGCAACACTTCGCCCATGGTTCTTGGATCATGGATTCGTGGAACAGCCCGTAGTGAGTTCGGTGGGCGAGTTTTCGGTACGCGGTTGCATCGTGGACGTGAACTGTTTCTTGTACCCGCACCCGATACGCATTGAGTTCTTTGGCGACGAGATTGAATCTATCCGCAGTTTCGATATCTTCACGCAGCGTTCCGTAGAACGGATGGACCGCGTGACTCTTTACCCGATGGGTGAGTGGACACTGCCCGACGCGGAACTGGCAAAATACGGTGGTGACCTGACGGGGCTATGGTGGAAGCGCGCCCGGTACGAGAAACTGAACTGCAGCCTGCTTGATTACCTGCCGGGGGCAAGCCTCGTGTTCGAGGAACTTTCCGCCATTTCGGAGGCGGCGTCCCGGATGAATGCCGCCTATGAGAGTGCTTACGGAGAACTTCGCGCAACACTCCCCGATGTAATGCCCGCAAGCGAAATCTGGTTCAAGTTCAATGAACTTGCGATGATGTTTCCGGGACATGCCTCGCTCGATATTACTCGTGTGGAGACGGAAGCCTCGAACTGGTACAAGGTTGAATCGCGCCCGCAGGATTTTGCGAGCGCAGGGACTGCCGAGGTGGCAAAGAAAATCGAGGATTTCAGCGCAGGCGGTGGCGAGGTATATGTAGTCGCGCCTACTCCGGGTGCTCTTGCCCGCCTGAAGCACGTGTTTGAGGGATTGCCTGTTGCAGATTACTTTGTCGGTAACTTGAGCGAAGGCTTCTGGCTCGATAATGAAAAGATTGCCTTCCTTACCGAGACCCGCATATTCAACCGCCATGCGACCAAGTCCAGGAAGCGCCAGATTGCGGGCTCGGTGACGAGCGCCCTGATGGTGGAATCGCTCAACCGCGGGGATTTTGTCGCACACGAGGATCACGGCGTGGGCCGCTACCTCGGGCTTGTGCGCGTTGAGGTAAACGGCGGTCTTGTGGATTGCGCCCTGCTGGAATACGAGGGCGGGGACCGCCTCAAGTTCCCGGTTTCTGACCTGCAGAAGATAGAACGCCTGGAGGTTTCCGAGGAAAAAATTCCGAAGCTCGACCGCCTGGGTGGCAAGAGCTGGGAAAACCTCAAGAAGCGCGTGAAGGAGAAGGTCGTAAAGATTGCCCGCGACCTCGTGGAACTCTATGCGAAACGCGAACTTGTCGAAGGTTTTGCCTTCCCGCCCGACGGCAGAATGCAGCAGGAATTCGAGGATGCCTTCGAGTACGAGCCTACGCCTGACCAGGTGAAGGCTACTGCGGAAATCAAGCGCGATATGGAATGCCGCAAGCCCATGGACCGCCTTGTTTGTGGAGATGTTGGATTCGGCAAGACGGAAGTTGCCATGCGGGCTGCGTTCAAGTGCATTACCGCCAAGAAGCAGGTGGCGATTCTCGTGCCTACGACAATCCTTGCCGCCCAGCATTACGAGAACTTCCGCGACCGTTTTGCCGCATTCCCGGTGAATATCGCGCTCGTGAACCGCTACAAGACCGCGAAGGAAAAGAAGGAAATTTTCCAGCAGCTCTCTGAAGGGAAAATCGATATCGTGGTAGGGACGCACGCGCTCTTGAGCGAGAAGAACCAGTTCAAGGATATCGGTCTTCTTATTATTGACGAAGAACAGAAATTCGGTGTGAAGCAGAAGGAAAAATTGCGCGAACTCCGCATGACGGTGGATACGCTCAGCATGAGCGCAACCCCGATTCCGCGTACGCTGCACCTGAGCATGACGGGTGTGCGCGATATCTCGCTTATCAATACGCCGCCCATGAACCGCCTGCCGGTAGAGACGAAACTCCTGAAACGCGACGACATGGTTTTGGCCGGTGCCATCCGTGACGAGCTGGCGCGGGGCGGGCAGGTCTTTGTGGTGAACGACCGCGTGCAGAACATCAATACGCTTGCCGAAGAAGTGGAATCGTGGGTGCCGGAAGCCCGCGTGGCCGTGGCCCACGGGCAGATGAATGACCGCGACCTGGAACGCGTGATGGAAAGCTTCCTCTCTCGCGAATTCGATATCCTCGTGAGTACGAGCATCATCGAGTCGGGCCTGGACGTGCCGAACGCGAACACCATCATCATTATGAATGCGCACCATTTTGGCATAAGCCAGCTTTACCAGATGCGCGGGCGCGTGGGCCGTAGCGACGTGCTCGCGAAGGCTTACCTGGTTACACCCGCAAGGGGCGAGATTTCTCAGGAATCCATGCGCCGTCTGAAGGCGCTGGAACAGTTCAGCGACCTCGGGAGCGGCTACCAGCTCGCCATGCGCGATTTGGAAATCCGCGGTGCGGGTAACCTGCTGGGCCAGGAACAGCACGGGTTTATCGCCGAGGTGGGTTTCGAGACGTATGTGCGCCTGGTTCGCGAGGCGGTGGAAATGCTCCGCGGGGGCACAACCGAAAAGCCGGTGCAGCCGCGTGTGGAAATCGGCGTGGATGCCTACCTGCCCGAGGACTACATCCAGGATGGACTTACCCGCATCGGGATGTACCAGCGGATTGCCCGCATCTCGAGTTCTGCGGAGGTGGAAAGCGTTCGCCAGGAACTTGTGGACCGCTTCGGAGAACTTCCGGTACCCGCGAACATGCTTCTTCTCGTAACCGAAATCGGGCTACACGCCGGAAGGCTCCGCATGCAGGGCCTGCAACAGCGCAAGGGAATCCTGGTGGCGACGTTCGTGGAGTTCCCGCCTATAGAAACTCGTGTACTGGGGGAGATTGCCGGCAAGAGCACTTGCCCCATGCGCTATGTGGGCACGTCGCCCCTGCAGGCGGTATTCGAACTCGGTACGGCCCCCGCAGAAACGCTCGCCGAGCGCATTGCAGAACTGTTCCGGCAGTTTGCCGACATCACGCCGACGCCTGCGAAGGCGGAACCCGCAAACCCGCTCTTTAGGGACACGAATATCCTGAACTAGGCCGGCATCTCGTCATTCTCGCGAAGTTGCCCGCATCGTCATTCTCGCGAAGTTGCCCGCATCGTCATTCTCGCTATACGATACTTGGCAACTTGTTGCCATAGTAGAGTTATCCTCTTTGGGGAGACGGCGAGAATCTAGTGAGCAGGCGAAAATCTTAATTAAACTGCGTCACGTCATTCTCGCGAAGGCGAGAATCTCGTGGAGATGTCTTTGTGCGATTCTTCGAGCATCACGGCGACATCTTGCGGCGTGATGGCATCTCCTGATCCGCGCGTGGCGACAAGCGTTTCGATAAACGATTCGTCGGCGTCCGTCTCGAAAAGGAGATGCTCCCGCGGGATTAGCGCGAGGGCTTCCCGCGTCGCCTTCTTGCGGAGAGTATCCGCATGAATGGAGAAGAATGCGCCCAGCGAAAGGCCCGCCTTTACGATGCCAGCGTCGCCGCCGAACCTGTGGAATACGGGGCGCGGCCGTTTAATGCTTGAATCGGGGCGTGCGCATTTTAAGCCCGCGGCGAACCCGGCTTCGCGCAACACCCTGATGATGCGCCCGTAGTCGCCCACGCAATGGATTTGCAGGTCTCGCCCGAGTTCGAGAGCCATTTCCGCCTGCTTGCGAAAAACCTTCTCTTGCACTCCGCCTGGTTCATAGCCCGCATACCGTCGGTCCAGTCCCGCTTCTCCGACTTGCGCGTTCGGGTCGCTCTCCAGCAGCCGGTGCAGTTCTGTCCATAAGTCCTCTGGCCCCCCGTTGATCGTTCCTTCCGCAACTTGTGCTGCAATCATCGGGTGCAGTCCGTAACTGCGTCCGCATCCCTCGAACCAGCCGGTTTCGGAGGCTCCTGTCCATATCCCGTCAACCGCCTTCCATTCCCACGGTTCGCATGCCACGGCCCTGTACCGGTAACCGCGTTCATGCAGTTCCCGTGCCAGTTCAAGGGGTTGCGGTAGTCTTGCGAGGTGCAAATGTGAGTCAAAAATCGCCATTTTCCCAATAAAATACGAAATTTTGAAAAAAGTGCTTGTTTTTTCGCCTTTAAAAGTCTAGTTTAAGGTTCGTGGGCCGAATTAGCCCCGATATTTCATTTTTTGTATTTAAACTAAAGGAGTCCCTATGCGCGACCTGCTCGAGAAAGCCTTGAAGAAAGGTCTTGTCGTCACTTTTTCTAACGAGAATGGCTATGCCGTCATTCGTATTTCCAAGGACGGTGAAGTCGTCGCAAGCTGTAGCCTCGGTGCTGCAAACTTCCGTGATTCTGTAGAAGACTCCCTGCAGGCCCTGCTTCTCGACCTGGAGCGCAAGGGCATCTAGTTCTTGGTAGAATCTGCCTTTTGGGGCTGCGCATCGCTTTCGGGCTGCGCGGCCTCTTTTTTTGTTTTCTTCTTGCTAATCATTACTGCTGCGAGAGCCTTTCTCACAAAGCCTCTCACGGTGTTTATCGCGATTCGCGGTTCCTTCACGTAGCGCCCACGCAGGTGACTCCTGGTAAAGTAGCCCACCTCGCGGCTGTCGAGGCAGAACGCCCCCTTGGTGCAGGCGAGAAAATAGCAGTCTTCCGGTACCACAAGTTCGGTAATTTGCGTGGAATCTTCCTCGTTGTAAAACTCTCGGCGAATCTGGATGGGGGAGTCGCCCGGTTCGGTATGGAAAATCTGTTCTTCGAGCAGGTAGCGGTCCTGCCAGGGGAGAAAGTCGATTTCTTGCAGGCTAACCTGGCGGTTCCCGAGTTTTGTGGAACCGAGCCGTTCAATCCCGATTTCGCGGTCGCCTTGCCAGAGGGTCGTTTTCACGTAGAACTTCCTGCCGGATTCAATCAGCAGGTTTATCATGTAGTCTTCTTCGATGTCGTTCAGTTGGGCAAAACGGAGCGTGTCGCCCTTGCGGGGTATGTGAAGGTGGCGCCTCTGGATAAACGCCGTCTCGTCTTTCCACTTGAAGTTCCCATGCGGGGTCTTTACTCGCCCGCGGTCCGAAAAGTCAATCTTGTCGCCGGGCAGGCCAATCACCTTGCGGATAATGCTTTCCCCGTTGCGCAGTGTTGCCCAAACGGTCTCGTTGTAGGCAATCTTGTCGGTACACTGCGGTAACTTGCACATCCACAGAATTTCTTTTTCCTTGTGCCTCGGGTACATCGAGGAATCCGTAATCTGTAGCGGCTCCAGCACGCGGATACGCAAAGCCATCGCGAAGATAAAGACAATTGCAAGGATAACGACAAGCACGGCCAGGCATGCTTTTGAATTCTTCCATTGCAGTCTCTTGACTTTAAACTTCAGGCTCGACATACAGATTAACAAATTTAAAACAAACTATTCGCCACTGCTACTGGAATCGTCGCTGAGCGAAAGCACGGCGAGGAACGCCTTCTGCGGCACTTCCACCGAGCCGATGCTCTTCATGCGCTTCTTGCCTTCCTTCTGCTTTTCGAGGAGCTTGCGCTTGCGGGTAATGTCGCCGCCGTAGCACTTGGCGAGCACGTCCTTCCTAACCGCCTTCACGGTAGAACGGCTGATAATCTTCCCGCCAATCGCACCCTGGATAGCCACGTCGAACTGCTGGCGCGGAATCAGGTCCTTGAGCTTCACGCATATTGCGTTCGCGTAGGTATGTGCCTTGTCGCGGTGGATAATCACGGAGAACGCGTCCACCGGGTCGCCGTTCAATAGGATGTCGAGCTTCACCAGGTTGTTCCTGCGGTATTCGCTCGGGGCGTAGTCGAGGCCCGCATAGCCGCGGCTCACGGACTTCAGGCGGTCATAGAAGTCGAACATGATTTCGGCGAGCGGCAAATCGTACTTGAGAATCACCTTCGCCTCGTCGATGTATTCCATCGTCTCGAATTCGCCGCGCTTCTCGTCGCAGAGCGTCATGAGCGCACCCACGTATTCCTTGGGCGTGAATATCTGCGCCTTCACGTAGGGTTCCTCGATGTGGTCGTAGCGGCTCGCGTCGGGGAGCTTGGAGGGACTCTCAATTTTTACCATCGTGCCGTCGCTCATGTACACGTGGTATTCCACGTTCGGCACCGTCGTGATGATGTCCACGTTGAATTCGCGGTCGAGGCGTTCCTGCACGATTTCCATGTGCAACAGCCCGAGGAAGCCTGTACGGAAACCAAAACCGAGCGCTTCGGAGGTTTCCGGTTCCCAGCTGATGGCGGAATCGTTCAGGCGGAGTTTCTCGAGGGCTTCGCGCAGGTCCTTGTAGTCTTCCGGGTTGATGGGGTAGATGCCGGAATAGATCATCGGCAGAATGTCCTTGTAGCCCGGGAGCGGCTCTGTTGCGGGGTTAGCCGCATCGGTGAGCGTGTCGCCGATTTTTACGTCGCTAATCGTCTTCACGTTTGCGAGCACGTAGCCCACCATGCCTTCCGAAAGTTCTTCGCGCGGGTCACGGTGCATACTGAACGTGCCGACTTCGGTCACCATGTATTCGCCGCCGGTCTTCATCATGCGGATTTTCGTGCCCGCCTTGAGCGAACCTTCCACGATGCGTATGTAGTTGATGACGCCGCGGTAGGAGTCGTAGACCGAGTCAAAAATCAATGCCTTGAGCGGTTTTCCGCTGTCGCCCGTGGGGGCCGGAATTTCGTCTACAATCTTGTCGAGCACCTGTTCCACGTTCAGGCCCGTCTTGGCCGAGATGCGCGGGATTTTCTCCGGGTCGTAGCCCAGCAGGTCGCCTACGAGTTCTGCCACGTGGTCGGGCTGTGCGCCCGGCAGGTCCACCTTGTTCAAAACCGGGATAATCGTAAGGTCGTTTTCGATGGCGAGGTAGAGGTTACTGAGCGTCTGCGCCTCGATGCCCTGGCTTGCGTCCACCACGAGAATAGCACCTTCGCAGGCGGCAAGCGAGCGGCTCACTTCGTACGTGAAGTCCACGTGCCCCGGCGTGTCGATCATGTTCAGGATGTATTCCTTGCCGTCCTTCTCGTACACCATGCGGATGGCGTGCGCCTTGATGGTAATGCCGCGCTCACGTTCCAGGTCCATGTCGTCCAGGAGCTGGTTGGTCATCTCGTTTTTCGCGACGGTCTTCGTAAGTTCAATCATGCGGTCGGCGAGGGTAGACTTGCCGTGGTCAATGTGCGCGATGATGCTGAAATTTCTGATATTGTCGTTTTGCGGCATATGGGCGATAAAATTATCGTGGAGTTGTTCTATTTTCGGGGGTAAAATATAGAAAATGCGCAAATGGTGCTTTACAAAATTATCTATATTCTCGATACTAAATTGAAATGAGCCATTAAATCCATGGTTGTTATGAAAATGTTTCCTAGATTCTCTGCATCCAAGGTGCTTGCTTCGGCTGCACTTGTCTTATTTGCTGCTACGGGTGCCTTTGCCGAGGGCAAGGTGTTCAACAAGGACTATACGGGCATTACCGCTATCGAAGCGACTATTACCACGCACGAAGGTGTAATTGTCGTTGATCTCAACTTCAAGGCCGCACCGAATACAGTTGCGAACTTTGTCGACCTTGCGCAGAAGGGTTTTTACGATGGCCTTACCTTTCACCGTGTCATCAACGGATTCATGATCCAGGGCGGTGACCCCGAAGGCAACGGTCAGGGTGGCCCGGGTTATACCATCGACGACGAACCGAACGACCTGAAGCACGAGAAGGCGGTCATTTCCATGGCGAACCGCGGCCCGAACACGGGTGGTTCCCAGTTCTTCATCACGCAGATGCCCCAACCGCACCTGGATGGCAAGCACACCGTTTTTGGAAAGGTTATTAGCGGCGAAGATGTCGTCTGCCGCATCGAACCTTTCGACCCCATTATTAACATCAAAATCGTGGAAAAGAAGTAATCTATGAGTTCTAAGAAAGTAGTGTCCAAGGCAACCAAGACTCCGGCAAAGAAGCCTGCGGCAAAGCCTGCCGCGAAGAAGCAGCCTGCACCCGCCAAGAAGGCTGCTCCGGCGAAGAAGGCGGCTCCCGCAAAGAAGCCTGCCGAGGCGAAGAAGCCCGCTGCGAAGAAACCTGCGGCTAAGACCGCTCCGAAGGCTCCTGCAAAGAAGCCCGAGAAGAAGGTTCTTGCATCCAAGGTCCAGCCTGCGAAGTCCGCCGTAAAGACGGCGAAGCCCGCTGCTGCAAAGCCCGCGAAGGGCACTGCAAAGAACGACACGAAGTCCAAGTCCACTGGCAAGAAGGACGTGAAGACTACCAAGACGGGAAAGTCTGCTACGACTGCTGCCACGAAGGGCAATGACAAGAAAACTCAGACGACAAAGAATTCTAAGGTCACGAAGTCTAACGTCAAGGACAACAAGGACCAGAAGAAGGTTAATTCCGGCAAGAACACTGCCGGGACGAAGGTCACGGCTGAGCCGGCTGTTGATTCCGGCAAAAAAAATATCAAGAAGCCTGAACCGCCGAAGGGTGGCAAGAAGGGTGCTGCGAAGCCTGAACCCGTTGTCGATGACGCTCCGGTAACAAAGCCTGAAAAGCCGGGCAAGGGTGGCAAGAAGGGTGGGGCGAAGCCTGAACCTCAGCCGGTTGATCAACCGGATAATGGTGACGAAGCTCCGGTTCCTGCTCCCGCACCTGCGCCTGCATCGGGTAAGAAGGTTGTTGCGTTTGCTCTCTTGCTCCAGGGGGGCAAGAAACTTTCGAAGACGCTGCTCTTCACGGAAGCGAAGGACGAAACTGATCACGCGAACCAGAAGAAGGTGAGCTCCGAAACCAGCAAGACAGAGAAAAAGCCGACGATGGCCATTCGCCGCAAGATTTCCCTTGCCGAAGAGACTCAGGAAGAACTGACGGAACGTATCCTTAAGGAACTTGAGGAACAGAATGCTGCGTTCACGCGCGAGGCTGCCACGCAGATGTGCACGCGCTGCAACCGCAATCTTGTTTCTCCGGAATTCTGGGTCGACAAGCACCTCGGCTACTGCGAAGAATGTGCGATGATTCTCAAGCTTGGCCAGTCCAAGGAAGCGCGCAAGGTGGAATACACGCTCGGTTCCATGGGCGGTGACTCCCTTGACGAGGCGGATGACGAGGATTTCGAGGGACCGGACGCCGCCGACCTGAAGGAAGCGGAAGAAGATCTCGCCGATTTCGACGAATCGTAATACAACAGCGTTGTTGCCTGAATGTTCCGCTATGGTAAACGATTGGGCAAGTTCTTTGCGGTAGGTGGTTACCTACCGCGTATTTTGCTTGCGACCGTAATCGGGCTTGTGACGGGCCTGGTGGCGGTTGCCTTCCATTATGTGCTGGAACTGGCGTGCAAATTCGTACGCATGCCGTGGATGGGCGATGCTGCTCTCCCGTGGTGGAGTTTCGCCTTCGTGCCTGTAATCGGCGGGCTTATCGTGGGGCTTGTCATCTACAAGTTCACCCGCACGCCCGAGGCCGCAGGGCAGGGAACCGATAACATGATCCGCGCTTTCCACTGTGAGGGTGGTGCGGTACGTGCCCGCGTGGCGCCGGTCAAGTTCTTCACGAGTATCGTCACGCTTGCAAGTGGTGGCAGTGCAGGCTACGAGGGCCCCATCTCGCAGATCGGTTCGGGCATCGGCTCGAGCATGGCACGCTTCTTCCGGTTGCCGAAGGCGATGCGTGGGCAGTTCATGCTCGCGGGTACGGCGGCCGGGCTTGGCGCAATATTCAAGGCGCCACTCGCGGGCGCACTCACTTCGGTGGAGGTGCTCTATCGGGAGGATTTCGAGTCCAACGCCTTCATGACGAGTATAGTCTCTTCTGTGGTTGCGTTCACTGTGTATATCGCCCTCGTGGGCACGGAGCCTGCGATTGCGGGTGTTCCCGCCTTCCCGTTCACGAGCGTCGTGGAGCTCCTCGCGTGCGCCGCCCTCGGCATTCTCTGCTTCCCGTTCTCGTTCCTGTACGTGCGCTGCTACGGCCTGTGCGAGACGCGGTTTGCACGCTGGAAGGCGCCTGACTGGATTAAGCCTGCGGTGGGCGGCGCGTTTGTCGGCGCCATCATTCTTGCTTTCCCGCAGGTGGCAGGTGGCGGGTTCGATTTCATTAGCGATGTCATGCGGGGGCTGGTGCCGCACACGCTTACGGGCGTATTGCTCCTGCTGGCCATAGCAATCGCAAAGATCGTCGCGACCGCGTTTACGGTGGGCTCGGGTGGCTCGGGCGGTGTATTCGGGCCCTCGCTCTTCATCGGTGGTGTGCTCGGGGCGATGTTTGCGGGTATATGCGAACTTCTGTTCCCTGGGGCGGTTCGCGTGCCTGAGATGTTTATCCTGGTCGGGATGGCCGCCTTCTTTGCGGGTGCGGCGAAGGCGCCCATCGCGGGCGTCGTGATGGTCTGCGAGATGACGGGCAGTTACAGCCTGTTGCCCGGGCTCATGATTGCGGCTGTCATGCATATCGCATTCTCGCGCCCGTGGACCATCTACAAAAGCCAGGTCCTGAATAAGTTTGCAAGCCCCGCGCACCGCTGCGATATGGATATCGATGTGCTGCAGGTAACGAGCGTGGGCGAGGTGATGGAACCTCGCGAAATTAAGCGGCTCGATGCGGGTAGCCCGCTGAGCGATGCGCTCAAACTGATTGACCTGAACTGCGTGTACCCGGTCTATGACCGCGATGAGTATGCGGGCATTCTCGATATGCATGCCGTGAAGTCCACCTTCCTGTCGTCGCCGGAACTGGCGCGGCACCTGCTTGTTTCGGACTGCACTGTGCGCGCCCCGATGCTTGCCGAAACGATGGACTTGCACGCCGCCCTGAAGGTCTTTACCCAGATAGAGATTGACGAACTCTGCGTGAAGGATAGGCAAGGAAACCTGGTGGGCACGCTCTCGCATTCCGCCATATTCCGCGCCTACGAGACCCTCGTAAACCGCAATCAATAGAACGTTTATACCTGTAAGTTCTTT
>JAEEGK010027826.1_pt1 | contig 11387 bp, 7 predicted proteins | sample 8958771 | NCBI WGS metagenome assembly JAEEGK01 (sample SAMN16246547, study PRJNA631951) | gut metagenome | biome: gut microbiome; feature: rumen; material: SC-attached | host: Bos | place: Iran: Karaj | collected 2018-10 | reverse complement strand
ATAATACGAAATTGGTGATTGTATCTTGACCCAAATCCCAAATCCCCAATCCACAATCCACAATCCCCAATCCACAAATTAAATTCAATATATTAGAATTATATTAAAATTAAAAAAAATTAATTTTTTAATTTAAAAAAGAAAAAATTTTATTTAATATATTAAAATAATATAATAATATATATTAGAATTTAATATATTATTGTCAATTATTTTTTATTCTTGTTGAATTAATTTTTGTAAATGATAAATTATTTTTTTTTGTATTACTATTTTTACTATTATTTCTAGTACTAATATATGTTGATTCAATTTTTTTATTTATGTTATTTACTTTTTGATTATATTGTTTTATAGGAATTTTTCCTTTTTCTTTATAATCTTTATATATTTTATTAGAATAAAAAAAAATTTTTTTAATTCTATCATTTTCTGAATTTAACCTAAAACTAGTAGGAATAGTTTCATTTGTATATTCAGTTTTATAAATATTATTCCCAGTAGTTGTAACAATATTTGAATTATTTGAAGTAGTATTAACATTTGTAGAACATCTAATATATGAAGAAGGTGATTTTCTTTTTGATTTTGATAAATAAAAACTTCTATTTTTATTTAATTGTCTTTGTGATTTATTTGAATTTTGAATTGGGGATTTTATTATATAATATTTTGGAATTGTTCTTTTACTTTGAGGAAGATAATTTGAATTTGTTGAAGAATTATTATTTGATGTATATGAAGTTAATTTAGTATAAGTATTTGTTTTTGATATTTTATTATTTTGAAATGATGAATTTCTTTTATATTTATTATAACTATTATTTTTTTTATAATTGTTATTTTTATTATTTATAAAACTTTGAGAATATTTTTTTTTATTTGATGGTATTTTTCCTATTAATTTTAAATTAACTTTTTTATTATTTGTATCTATTTTTTTATATTGAGAATATAATCCTTTTGTTCTATTTGAATTATTTATTGTTGTACATATATAATTATTACGTTTTTTATTTGGATCAAATGATAAATTTCTTTTTTTTTTCTCTGTTAAAAATGGTTTATAATTAATATTTATTTCTTTTTGATTATTAATAGTTAGATCAATTTTACTATGAGGTATTAAGTTCACATTTTTCTTTTTTTTTTCTTTTGTTTTTTCATTTTTAATTTTTTGAATTATGTCACTTAAAGGATTTTTATTTTTATCTTTATTAACAGTAAAATGATATATGTTTTTTATTTCTTCAATTGCTGATTGTTTACAATAAGGATTAACAAATTTAACTGTAAATTTTTTACAACTTAAATTCCTTTCATTACTATAAGATTTTGGTCTTGAATTTTTTCCTTTTCTTTTATTATTATTATTATTATGAATAAAACTATGATTTTTAGATTCTTTTTTAATTGATTTTATTATATTATTTAATTTACTTCTATTTTTTTCATTTAATTTAACTTCAAAAAATTCTTTTTTTTCATTTTTAGTATCATTTTTTGGAGTATTTAAATAATCAATTATATTTTTCTTACAGTCATTATTTTCTTTTTTATATTTATTTTTTTTTCCTGTTTTCATATTACTTTCACTTTGTAAATAATAATTACAAAGAGTAGAAATTGGAGTATAATTTTCAATTGAATCTTTTCCTTTATATTCCTTTTCTTTATTTATATTATTTTTAGAAGGTGTTACATCAATATTTTTATTATTATAATCAAAATTATTTTTTGAAGTATTATTATGAATAGATTTAACTGAAATATTCATATTATTTTCAGGTGAATTATTATTATTACAAAAAGAGGCACTATTATCAAAATTTGAATTTTTAAATTTTGAAAGTGATACATAATTTTGAAATATTTGATCATTTTGTTCTGTTGTTGTTAAACCGTCATAAATGTCCCCTGGGCTTTTTTCACAATTAAGTTCAATTGGAGTTAAAACATTTGAATCAGGACTTTCTAATTCAAAAGCAGAAAATTTATTAATTGTATTCATTTTTTTCAAAATTTAAATTTTAAATTTTTAACATTAAAAAATAATTATATAATAAATAATCTCAATACTAAAATGAATATAAACCAAATAAAAACCCAATATTCAAAATAATTAAAAAAAATATAAAAAAAATAAAAAAAACAATCTCTTAATTCAAAAAAAAAAAATAAAGATAAAACCCAGAAAAAAAATATAAAAATTCATATAAAAAAAAAAAAAAATGAAACTTAAAATAAAAAAATCCGAACGTCACACAGATGTAGTATGTTCATGTTGTTGGTCTCCAGAAAACAAGCTTTATTCCTTAAGTAACAAAACAATTCTAACATGGGATTACAATGGTGAATACATAGATCAATTTATGGAATTAGACACACCATGCACATCAATAGAATGGGGTCCATCATCACATACAAGTGATAATATAGCATTAGGAACATCAGATGGAACACTTAAAATAATAACAAAAACAGGTAAAGTTGATAAAATTGTTGAAGGTGCTCATTCAACTGCAATTATTTGTATTAAATGGAATAGTGATGGTCAAGCAATTGCAACTAGTGGTGAAGATGGTATTGTTAAAATATGGAGTAGACAAGGAGTTTTAAGATCAAAATTAGTTGAAAATGCTTCTCCTGTTTATTCTATTGCTTGGTCACCTGATGAAAATTATATGCTTTATACTAGTGATAAAAATCTTGCTATTAAACCTATTTTTAAAGGAGGTAATAAAACACTTTCTTGGAAAGCTCATGATGAAATTGTATTATGTGTTGATTGGAATTTTTCTAATAAATTAATTATTTCTGGTGGTGAAGATAGGAAATATAAAGTATGGGATCAATATGGTAGAAATTTATTTGTTAGTTTACCTTATAATTATGTTACTACTTCTGTATCATGGGCTCCTAGTGGTGAATATTTTGCTGTTGGTTCTTTTGATATGATGAGATTATGTAATAAAACTGGATGGACTTATTCTTTTAATAAAATTGATTCTGGTAGTATTTTTAAATTAAGTTGGAGTGGAGATGGTACTACAGTTGCTGGTGCTGGAGGTAATGGTTCAGTTGTTTTTGGAAGTATTATTGATAGAGCTGTTTCATGGAAAAATATTGAAGTTAGATTAGATGAGAATAATAAATTAATTGTTACTGATTTTCAAACTGATGGTTTTGCTGATATTGATTTTAATGAAAGATTAATTGATATGACTCTTGGTTATGATTATTTAATTGTTGTTACTAGTAATCAATGTCATATTTATAATGTTGATAATTTAAAAGTACCATATAAATTTGATATTAAAGAAAAAGTAAAAATGATATTAATGTGTCCAAAATATTTTGGTTTATTAGATGATATGAATGGATTAAATATTTATACATATGATGGTAAACAAATTCAATCACCTCAAATTACAGGAGTTAGATTTTCTTTATTATCAAAGAAAATGATTGGTATATCAAATGATATTATTGCAATTTTACCACCAAATAATCCAAAAACAATAAAATTATATGATATTCAAAGTGGAAAACCATTAAATGTAGAAATAAATCATTCAATGGATATAGTAGAAATTCAATTAAATCAAAGTGATTTAAGTAGAGATAGGAAAGTTTGTTTCATAGATTCAAATAAAGATTTATATATTAGTAATGTATACATGCCAAAAATAGTAAAAATAACAAATATGTGTGATTCATTTGCTTGGAATGATTCAAATGATATGTTATGTGCAATTGCAGATGAAAAATTTTATGCTTGGGTTTATCCAAATGCAGTTTATTTAGAAAAAGAAATTTTAGATGGATGTAGATATGAAAAAGATGCAAGTAACATAGGAAAAAATTGTCAAATATTAAATTTTACTGGTTCATTTTGTAATATTTTAAAAAGTGATGGTTCATTATGTTCAAAGACAATTACACCTTATGCAGGATTATTACTTAATTTATTAAATTATCAAGATGGTATTGAAAGAGGTTTAAAATTATGTAGATATGTTAAAGATAAAGTATTATGGACTGCATTTAGTGCAATTTGTATTAATTATAGAGAAATTCAAATTGCAGAAACTGCAGTTGCTTCAATTGATGAAGTTGATAAAGTTAATTTTATAGAAAAAATATTAAAATTAAAAGAACAAAATTATAATGAAAATTTAATATCAGCATATGTTTTATTATTATCTAATCGAATTGATGATGCAGAAAATATTTTAATTCAAGGTAAATTAATTTATAGAGCTATTAAAATTAATATTAATTTATTTAGATGGGATCGAGCTTTGAATTTAGCACTTAATTTTAAAACACATATTGATACTGTTTTAGCTTATCGAAAAAAATATTTGGAAAGTGTTGGTTTAGAAGAAGTTAATTCTAAATTTATTGAATTGTCTAGAGATAATACTATTGATTGGGCTAAAATTAAAGCGAAAATTGCTGAAGATAAAAAACTTGAAACTCAAAAGTAATATTTTTATTTTTGAGTTGAGTTTTTTTTTTTGTTTTTAAAATGGAAAAATTTAAAAAGTTTAATTTTTAAATTTATTTCTTGGGTTTTTTTATATAAAAATTCTTTGTTATTTTTTGATATTTATTTTTTATTAAATTTAAAACATTTTTATTTTTTTAAATAAGTTTTTTTTTTTAAAAATTTTTTTTAAAATAAATAATAACCTAAATGCAATTTGAACCACATCAATATTTAAATATTGATGATCCATTCTTATTTAATAATTTAAATGATGTGGGAGGATTTAATTTTGAACAAAATTTTGATGATGCTGTAATTGATGATGAATTTAATATGTATCCACCTAATTATAATTTTTATCAACCAGAAATGAAAAATAAAGATTCAAATTTTAATCCAAATATACTAAATTTAACAGAAAAAACAAATGATAATTCAGATATAAATCAAAGTGAATCTAAGAATAATAAAAGTAAAATTAATAAAAGTCAAAATTTAAATAAATCAAATATTCCAATTTTAAATAAAGAGAATAACAATCAAAATAATGAAATTAAAAAAAATAAAACTCAAACACAATTATTTTTTCCAAAAGATTCATCTCAAGTTGATTATCATTTATTTCCAGAATATTTATTTAATAATTTAAAAGAAGAATATTTACGTCATAAAGGTTATGATCAAACAAATTCTGATGAAATATTTAGATTTTTTTTAAATTATCGTGTACAAGAAAAAAAAGGAATAAAAATAAATAAAAAAATTGAACCATTAATGAAATATTCAAATGAAGATATAAATTATAGTATTGAATATTACAGTAAAATATATTTGGATAATTTACAAAGTCAAATAAATAGATATTCTGCAAAAACAAATATAAAAAAATATCAAAATAATCAATTAAAAAATAATCAAAATATAAATAAACCAAAATTTACTAAAGAAACAATGAGAAGATTATATCCTAATCAAATAGAAATTGAACAAAATGAAAAAAATAAAATGAATATAGTTGATTTTAAAAGTTTTTTTATAAAATTATTAGATAATTACGAGAAAAAAAATGGAAATTTAAGTAATGATGAAAATGAATTATTAAATTATTGGAAGAGTTTAACAATATTAGAAAAAAATAAAAAAGGATTACAATGGGAAAATGGAGATAAAAATTTAGAAAATGAAATAACATTATTTTTATCTGATAATGAAATAATAAAAAGATTATGTTTATTATTTAAAAAATCAACAGGAACATATACATTTAATCCAAAACCCTTAATTGAATATTGGGAAAATCAAATTAAAATAAGAGATAAATATTATAAAGGTTTATATAAATATGATAAAAAAACACTTTATAATATAATTGAATTAAGATATAATGAAGAAAATGAAGAAATGGAAAGAGAAATTGAAAAAGAAGAAGAAGAAATAATGAGATTTGAAATTGAAGATAGAGAAAATAGAAAATTAACAAAAGAAGAAGTTGAAAGATTATTTAAAAGATATGATGAACTTTCTAAACCAAAAGATAAATATAAGACTGGGAGAGTTATGCTTAATTTGAGAGATCAATTTAAATATGATAATATTATTAAAAAAATGATTAGATGGGAATTTAGAGATTATAGAGAAATTGAGTATCCTGTAAAAAAAGAAGGAAAAAATAAAGAAAATGAAGATAAAGATAAGAATAAAAAATTAAAGAAAAAATCTACTAAAAAAGAATTATCAAATAATGAAATAATAACAAAACATGAACAAAAAATAAAAGAATATATGATAAAAAGAAATAATATAGATATAAAACAAGAAGAAAAAGATAAAAAAATATTAGAAAAACAAATTAAAGAAGATGAAAAATTAAATAAATATATTAAAAGAATGGTAATAAAATATTATAAAAATATGCAAAAAAGAATATCAAAAAAAGAAAATGATTCAATATCAAAATTTCTAAATCAAATGGAACAATATATAAGAAAAAATTTTCCAGAAGCAGTAAAAAGAAAATTTGGTAATAAAAAATCAATAAATAATCAAAATTCATTTAAATATAAAAAACTACACAAATATTATAGTGATGGATTAAAATATTATTTCTTTAAATTACTTCGTCGATTAGGAGTAAATGAAAAAGGAAAATTTATATTTGCAAAAAGTGACAATTTATCTTTTTGGGGTCCATCAAAATCAAATAATTGTAAAGTACATATAAATAGTTGTCCATTATATTGTATTCATAATTCACATAATAATATAATATTAGAACAAAGAGAAAAAAATTTTAATGAAGTTTTTAATAATAATGAAGATAAATTAGAAAGAGATCAAAAATTTAATATGTGGAGAAGACCAGAAATAAGAAAAGAAAAAGAAAAAATTTTTATGTGTTTAGATGATGCAAATCAATGTATATTTGAACCAAATATTAATAAAACTAAAAAAGATATTCAAAAAATTAATTCTATGAATATAAATGAATTAATTAATTATAGATTAAATAATGATATTTGGGTTAATGAAATGGGAAAAAATTTTTTAGATAAATTTCCAATTTTATATAAAGAAGGAATTTATAGAAAAGCTAAAATATTATTTAATGAAGGTAAATATGATGATACTATAAAAATATTAGAAGAAGCGTTTAATTTAGATGAAATTAAAGCTTATTTTAATCCAAAATTTGCAATTTATTTAAATAAAAAAAGAGAAGAAGAAAAGAAAAAAGAAGAAGAAAAGAAAAAAAGAAAATTAAGTTTAAGTGAATTACTTGAAGAAGAAGAAAATAAAAAAGAAGAAATTCCAAAAAAAATAATTATACCTGATAATTTTAATAATGCAAAAAATAAAGAAATATGTACTGAAATATATTCAATGATAAAAACAATTGAAGATTATAAAAAAAATAAAAAAAAAGAAGCAGAAAAATTAAAAAAAGAATTATCAATGATAGAATATAATCAAAAAATATTAAAAGGAGAAGACATATTAGATCCAAAAAATTTATTTAAACCAAAATATACAGATGATAATCCAGAATTTAAATTAATAAAAGAAAAATATTTTAATTCTTTCAAAGATAAAATTTGTCCTTTAAAAATTGAATATCCAATTCTTTATCAACATTTAATTGAATTATATATGAATTCACCTATTTCATTTAATCAAAAATGTCCTTATGCTCATAATGTTAAAGAACTTAAATTTGAAAAAGAAATAAGTGAAAAAATTAAATTAAAAAAAAATTTATTAGAAGCTATTGAAAAAGATTCTGAACCTTTTATTGATAAAAAATGGATTCCTTCTGGTCCACTTATTCCTTGTCTTGGTTGTGGTAAAAAAAAGACTTTGTGTAATTATTGTAAATATCATAAACAAACTGATGAACTTACTAAAAAAGAAAAATTAGAAGCAAAGAAAATAAAAGAACAATCATCAAAAGATAAAAATAAAACAAAATAAAAATATAAATGTATATTAATTCAAAAAAAAAAAAATAAATTTAAAAAATCATATAAATTCTTAATATTCCTTAATTTAATTTAAACAAAAAAAAAACGATTTTTTTTAAAAATATAACTTAATCAAAAATCCAATAAAAAACAAAAAAAACAAAAAACAAAAAAATCAAAAAATCCCAAAAAATAAAATAATCTCACTTATCATTTCTCCACTCATCATAAGAAACAGTAGTTTTAAGAGATTGATATCTTTCAGTTTGAATATTATTAATAATATCATCTAATTTTCCATAATAACCAGCTTTCTTAACTAAATATTTCAAAGTCGTTTTTTGATCCCATCCTTGATCCTCAGCAACTTCAGGTAAAAAAGTAGCAGAATATTCATATTTACTTTTATCAGTAAATGTAATATCAATTCCATGTTTTCCAACTTCCCAATCAAGTGGATTTTCAACTTTTTCAAAATTTACTAAAAGTGATATTTCACAATTTAAATTTGGTATTTCTTTTATATTTATTGGTGGAAATCTATCATCTTTTAATGCTGAAATTAATGCATATCTTTGAACATTTATTTCTAATTTTTCACTTGCAAATGTTCCTATACATCCTCTTAAATCTTTTTCTTTTCCTGTTGTCCATGTTACAAATAAAGGATATGATTTTCCTATGAATTGTTTTGGAAATTCAGGTGGTTGTTCTTTATCATCGTTTTTTAATGCATATGTTAATACATTGAAACAGTATTTACATAATAATTTTAAATCTTGTTCATTTTCCATTTTTTTTTTTAAATGTGATTTTTTTTAAATTTGTTTATAAATAATTTTTTAAATGAATATAATTCAATATTTATTTTTTTTAAATTAAAAAATATTTATTTTTCATTATAAATATAAATAAAAAAATACCAAATAAATCAACACAATAATATTCTATTTTTCCCTTTTTTTTAAAAAAAAAAAATAAAAAAACCCAATAAATTACAATAAAATCACCACAAATTAAAAATAATAAAAAAAAAAACTAATCACAACATCTATTTTGATTTTTAGTCCTTAAAATTTTTTCAGTATCATTAATTCTCTTATTAGTTTTCTCAAGTAATTTATTTTTATTTCTCTTATACAAAGTTTTATAAAAAGATTGAAAAATCTCTTCAACATTCTCATTAGTTTTAGCAGAACATTCAGCATATCCTTGTAAATTATATTCCCTAACAAAATTAACTGCTAAACTTTTATTAACCATTCTTCCTTGTTCATAAATTAAATCAATTTTATTTCCAATTAAATAAATAACAATATCATCATCAGTAGCTTCTTTAATTAAATTATACCAAAAAGGTAAATTAGTAAAAGAAGTTTCATTAGTAACATCATAAACAATATAAGCACCATCAGAACTTCTAATATGACTTGTTGTTATTGCTCTATATCTTTCTGCTCCTGATGTATCCCAAATTTGTATTGCTAAACTTTTTGTTGGATCTTCTTCATCTATGTTGTCTTTTGTTAAATATGCAAATTCTACTCCAACTGTTGATTCCATTTCACGAAATTCTTCTCCCATTAAACGATGAATTATGTTTGTTTTTCCTACATTTATATCACCTATTACTACTACTTTTACTAAGTATTGGTTTTCTTTTGGTGTAAATTTTTGGGTTTTTTGTTGCATTTTTATTTTTTATTTTTATATTTTTATTTATTTTTTTTAATTTTTTTTTTTTTTTGAAAAAATTATATTTTTAAATATATCATTATTTTGTTGTAAATTTTATAATTTAAAAAATGAAGGGTATGTTAATTATTTTATATTGCTTCTATTTTGTTTCTGCATCTACTTATTCTGATTTATGGACTAATTTTCCTGCTTGTAAAATGGGAAGATTACAATCACCAATAAGACTTAATGTAACTCAAAGTGTTTATAATTCAACTTTTTCAATTGTATATCAACAATTTACACAGCATACATATGAATGGGCTAGTGTTACTAATTCATCTCCAGTTTATCAAACAACAAATGAAATAACTGGACAATTTATTAATTTTCAAAAAGGTGGAATGATAAAACAATATAAATTGGAAAAAATTCAACTTTATCAGGGATTACATAAAGTAGAAAATATAATTTCTGAATTTGAATTACATTTAATATTTAAAAAAGTTCTTGGCTTTACAACAAATCAAAATCAATACCAAAGAATTCAAGATGCAAACAATTATTTAGCCCTTGTTATTAGATATAATAGAACTTCTTCAACAATGAGTGATAATGGATTATATTATTGTTTGATATCTAGTTCAAGTTCCAGTTCAAGTTGTAATATAGGACAATTTCCTATATTCCAAGATAAAAGAGCATATTATTATGAAGGTAGTTTTATTTATAATCCATGTCAAGAAGATGTTAATTATATTGTTTTAAGAGATGTTTTTTATTCCAATATTACAGATCCTTATACTGATGAAAGTTGGGCAAAAAGAGATTTTGCTTATTCTTATGATAGACCAATTTATAGGAATTTTATGAATTATTCAGAAACAATGTCATCTGGTTATATAAAATTAAGTTTTGTTTTGCTATTTTCTTTATTCTTTCTATTATTCTAATTTAATAAATAATAATAAATTCAAATTTTTTTTTTAAATTGTTTATTAAAAACAATATATTATTAAATTAATAAAAAATATAACTTAAAAAATATGGAATATTTACCAGAAGACCCAAATGAATTAGATGAAAAAAACAAAGAAAAAACAGAAAAAAAATTAAAAGAATTCAGACAATATATAGTAGATAAAGGAGTAGTATTACTTTTTGTAAAAGTACTTCTAAGTTTAAAATATTCAGAACAAAAACCAAAAAATCCAATAAAAGTAATGAGAGAATTTTTTGGAAAATACAAAGATCCAAGATGGGATGAAATGGGAGCATTAAAAGAAAAAATAATTTTATATCAAAATGAAAATGGGAAATTATTAGAAGAAGCATTAAAATTAGAAGATGAGTTAAAAACATTAAAAAGAGAAAAGAGATTAGATGAATTATATAATACAATTGAATTAGATAAAAATGGTTTAATTAGTTCTAAAATGTTAATTGAAAAAATGACTGGTAATAAAAAATTTGATGTTGATGAAAAATTTGAAAAAGATGGTTTAATTAAAATGATTGAAAGTATTGTTGAACCACATTCTGATGAAGAAAATGAATTATTAAGTAAATTAGAAGAAAGTATGGAAGGAAATATGGTTTTTAAAGAAGATTTAGAAAATCCACTTTATTTAAAAATTGTTCAATATTTTAGAGATTTAAAAGAAGCAAATAAAGAAGCTAAAAAAAATGAAAAGAAAAAATAAAATAATTATTTAAAATATTAAAATTTTAAATATTAATAATAAAATAAATAAAAA
>JAEEGK010027817.1_pt1 | contig 11390 bp, 13 predicted proteins | sample 8958771 | NCBI WGS metagenome assembly JAEEGK01 (sample SAMN16246547, study PRJNA631951) | gut metagenome | biome: gut microbiome; feature: rumen; material: SC-attached | host: Bos | place: Iran: Karaj | collected 2018-10 | reverse complement strand
GTTCAAGTACCTTGCTGAGAAGGTCTGCGGAACCTCCGTCATCACCTACAACGGCATCCAGATCGACTTTGGCAAGCCCTTCGAGCGCATTACCATGATCGATTGCATCAAGAAGTACGCAGGCGTTGATTTTGACGTCGTTAAGACCGATGAGGAAGCGAAGAAGATCGCTGACGAGCATCACATAGAGTACGAGGCGCGCCACACCAAGGGCGACATCGTAAACCTCTTCTTCGAGGAGTACTGCGAGAAGAACCTGATCCAGCCGACCTTTGTCATGGATCATCCCATTGCCATTTCGCCCCTCACCAAGAAGAAGCCCTCCGATCCCGAGAAGGTAGAGCGCTTCGAGCTCTTCATCAATACCTGGGAGATGTGCAACGCTTATTCCGAGCTGAATGACCCCATCGACCAGAGAGAGCGTTTCGCCGCTCAGGACGCTGCCTTCGCAGCAGGCGATGAGGAAGCAAACCACACCGATGAGGACTTCCTGAACGCCTTGGAGATCGGTATGCCTCCCACAGGCGGCATTGGCTACGGCATCGACAGACTCGTGATGCTCCTGACCGACAGCCCTGCAATCCGTGACGTACTGCTCTTCCCTACGATGCGTACTATTAAGAAATAAACCCAATAAAATCAAGGGTTTCGGGACTCGAAAATCATTTTGACCACAAAATGACTACAAGTCAAATGGCATTTTTCGGTATTAGTCGGTTTACTTTTTAGCGTGGATTTTAAAATTGATTATTTGTACCAGCCGTTTTGGCCACTTCCTATGTTACATAGAAAGTGGCCTTTTTTTGTTTGGAAAGTACTTTACCGTCAAATATGTTTCGAAGGGAGACTAAAAGCATGAATTTGGAACAGGGAGATTTCTTTCCGGAAGAGAACCTGAATGAGGTTCGGGACAAGACGCGCATAATAGATCAACCAAATAAAGATGACTTTGTTCGGAAATATATTCGGAAGGATATCAAATACAAATTGACATCCTTCCGAATAATGTTTATACTGTAGGAGATGATAGATGAAAAGGGGTATGTTCATATGAAATCCTGCAAGCAAATGGCTGTGGTATGGGGAATATCGGAGCGTAGAGTGACGGAATTCTGCAAGGAAGGTATGATTCCCGGAGCTGTTAAGGTAGGTAAGAGATGGCAGATACCGGATGATGCAAAGCGTCCGGCTGATAAGCGTATCGTTACAGGACGATATATCAAGTCGGGAGTAGAGAATGAAAAAAAACCACTTCCGGTAGGAATATCGGATTATATCCGTGCACAGTCAGAATACTATTATGTGGACAAGACACTCCTGATCAAAGAGTTTCTTGATCGTAAAGCTTTTGTCTCATTATTTACAAGACCAAGACGTTTCGGAAAGACCCTGAATATGGATATGCTTCGGGTTTTCTTTGAAATATCCGATGAAGATACAAGCAGGTATTTTACCGACAAAGAGATCTGGAAGTGCGGGGATGAGTACAGAAAGCATCAGGGGAAGTATCCCGTGATATTTCTTACATTTAAGGACGTTAAATATGATTCCTGGGAAGCAACGTTTGCAAAGATCTCCGGGCTGCTGCAGGAAGAATTCGGAAGACATTCTGAACTGCAAAACAGTGATAAACTCGAAAAGTATGAGAAAGACTATTTTGAGAAAGTATTAAACGGACATGCGAATGAAGTAGAGCTTTCGGCTTCTCTTCAAAAGCTTTCCAAAATGCTTGCAGCTCATTACAAAAAAGCCCCGATCATCATTATTGATGAGTATGATACTCCGATCCAGGAAGGGTATTCGAAAGAGTTCTATGATGAGATCATCGGATTCATGAGGAACTTTTTTTCCGGGGCGTTCAAGGATAACCGTAATCTGTCATATGGTTTCCTGACCGGAATACTCCGGATAGCGCAGGAGAGCATTTTCAGTGGTCTGAACAATCTTACGGTTAATTCGGTAATGGACGAGGAGTACGACGGTTTCTTTGGCTTCACTGAATCCGAAGTGGGTGAAATGCTTGCTTATTACGGAGCATCCGACAAGGAGGAGGAACTTCGGAACTGGTATGATGGATATTTCTTCGGGAACAGGGAAATATATAACCCGTGGTCAGTGATCAATTATCTGTCGAGAGGATGCCTGCCGCAGGCATACTGGGTGAACACCGGAAAGAACGAAGTACTGGAAGATGTACTGAAGGCTGCAACGGGCGATATCACGGAGAAACTGTATTCCCTTCTTCAGGGCGAGCGCGTGATTGCCAGGATCGATCAGAACGTGGTGTACAGATCACTTGCAGAAGATCCTGCGAATATCTACAGTCTGCTTCTGGTAGCCGGATATCTGAAGACACCAAAGAAGGAACTTCAGGGCGATGGAGCATGGCTGTGTGAGGTTTCGATACCGAACCGCGAGATAGCTGCAGTATATAAGAGTGAGATCCTCTCACATTTGATGCAGATCGGCGCAATGGGGAGAGCTACAGCCAATAAGATCGCTGAGAGTCTTTTTTCACAGGATACAAAGAAACTGCAGGACGGAATCGGAGAATACTTAAAGAAGAGCATCAGCTTCTATGATGCCGGTGCGGAAGGGTTTTATCATGGACTTGTTCTTGGGCTTGTTGCTTTGATGGATAACCAGTATCGGATCAGGTCCAACAGAGAGTCCGGCGACGGACGATATGATATCAGCCTGTTCCCCAGGGAAAATAAATATCCGGGAATGATCATGGAACTGAAATGGGATAAAGATCTGAATGATGAGGAACTGGATGCCTTATCTGCAGAAGCTTTTGATCAGATAAACGACAAGGGCTACGATACTGAAATGCGTGAGGAAGGGGTAACTCAGATCATAAAATTCGGAATAGCATTCTCAGGAAAAAGAGTAAAGATAAGAACGGAATAAAACAATGTGCCCTAAATCTTATACGAGCAGACTTAGAACTAAGGAAGCTAATTGGCTTGGAGTTGATTCAGAAGTTGTTACCAAAGGATTTATACTTGATTAAAATTAGCAAATGTAATAGTATTGTATAAGCGAATGATTCGGAAAGAAGAATACATATGACGATTGGTGAAAGAGTATTACAACTTGTTCATGACAGAGGGATGACTCAAAAGGAATTCTCTGAAAAGACCGGTATACCCCAGAGTACGATGAGCAGTTGGAAAGGGAAGAAACAGAATCCGTCCATTGATAAGTTAAAAGTCATATGCGATACGTTAGAGGTGGATCCATACTACTTAGTGTCCGGATCCGAGAGTAATGAATCATTGAACAACGATTATCTTACGGTATACCGGAAAGATGAAGAATATGAGATCCTGGTTGAATACAGGAAAATGAACCGGGATTGCAGAAACCGGCTTTTGGGATACATTTATGCTTTGAATGAAAAAAAGAAATGATATTTTTTTGCTTCACAATTCGACAAACCGAAAATATCGCGTGAGCGATTATTGTACTACTGGTACAATGACAAGTAATTATATGGAAATTAAAATGATAAGGAGAAATGTCCTTATTAGGAAAAGATGGTATTGATATCCCCAAGATTCTACGCAGTTGGTTAGTTACGGTGAGGGAATTCTGGGAGAAGATTCCAATGATAGAAATGTGACGAGGTGGTGATAAGAGTGGGTACGAATTATTACATGTTCATAAAGAATAAAAAGGTAGCCAGAGATAATTTCGCTGAGATAGATGAATATGGGAATGTAGACCCGGAGTATGAAATTGTCGATGAGCCTGAGCTGGGATACAAAATTCATTTGAATAAGTGTAGCTACGGATGGAGACCATTATTCCAGATACATAAAGCTTTTCGGTCATTTTCGGAGATGGAAAGCTTTTATAAGAAATATGCAAAGGACTTGAGGATTTTTGATGAATACGGCGAAGAATTCTCGTGGGATGGCTATAAGCAGAAAATGATAGATCATGCAGATCGAAAGCCGGAACCTGAAAAATGGGTTTATGAAGAAGAAAAAGTATTTGGCGATGGAAGGAAATGCCTTCATACAGAAAGCTGTGATCCTGAAGAAGCTGATATATGGATTCCTTTTGATCATCTGGAATATTCCAGAACGCAGAAAGAAGCAGCATTAAGGTTAAATTGCTATGTCAGAGCGTTGGATGATGAGGGGGATTTTTATAGTCATAATGATGAAGAGTATCCCTTTGATTGGTCAAAAGGAGAGTTTTGTTAGGAGGTGAGGCAGGTGCGGTACTATATTGCGGATCTGCATTTTTGTCACAGTAATCTGAATCAACATATGGATCGACGCGGATTTGAAAGCGGCAAGGTCATGAATGAGTATATGATAAAGCAGTGGAATTCCAGAGTTCGTCCGGGTGATGAGGTGGTGATTCTTGGAGATTTCTGCCTGTCGAGAGATATAGCAGAGGTTAATACACTACTTGGGCGACTGATGGGAAAGAAGTATCTTATCATAGGTAATCACGACAGATATCTGGAGAATCGCGAGTTTGATCGCAGGGCTTATAAATGGATCGGGTATTACAAGGAGCTGAATGATAACAAGAGAAAGATCATTCTCTCACATTATCCGATCATGTGCTACAACGGTCAGTATCGAAGGAACGGAGATGGTGAGCCGAAGGTATATATGCTTTATGGGCATGTTCATAATACTTTTGACGAGTACCTTGTAAATGAACATATGAAGCAGCTCGGACAATACAAGAGACCGGTGCGAGGATCTTCAGAAATGGTCGAAATCCCGTGTCAGATGATCAATTGCTTTTGTATGTTTTCAGATTATGTTCCGCTGACACTGGATGAGTGGATCCAGCTGGACAAGAAGCGCAGGGTGAAGATTTCCATTTCTGATTATGATGTTTCTGAAGAGATGGAAGAAGAGGATTGATGTATGGTACACCGTCACCTTAATACGGACGTGGTTGAGAAATAAGATAGAGTCCAAATTTTGGATCTTGCCGTAATAGCTAGATATACAAATGGGAGGTTGTGAGAAGATGATATCAACATTGTATGAGCCATTCCGGCATTGGTCGGAGAAAGGAAGCGTATATATATTGTCAGATCTGCATTTTGATGACAGCGATTGCAAATTGATGGATCCGAACTGGATCACTCCGGAAGAACAGCTGGAGATCATCAATAAAAGGGTGTTTAAGAGTGATACATTTGTATGCCTGGGGGATGTAGGTGATCCGAAATATGTGCCGATGATCAAGGCCGGGAAAAAGATTTTGCTTTTAGGAAACCATGATGCGAGAGGAGCATATAATGATCTGTTTGATGAAATCTATTCGGGCCCGCTCTTTATCTCAGATAAGATCCTGTTGTCTCACGAGCCGGTGTACGGTCTGACATGGTGCCTGAATATTCATGGTCACGATCATAACGGGATGGAGGCATACCATGAAGGATGTAAGCATATCAATCTTGCGGCAAATGTGTGCGGTTATACTCCAATCAATCTGGGAATGATCATAAAAGAAGGGATCCTTTCGGATATTGACAGCATCCATCGCCAGACGATAGACAGGGCGGTAGAGAAGAAACAGAAAAGGGAGGCAGAATGGAAGAATGAATGTACTTGTAATACCTGACATCCATCTGAAGACCTGGTTATTTGACAGGGCAGAGGCTATCTTAAAAGAGGGCAAGGCTGACATGGCTGTGTGCCTTATGGACATGCCTGACGACTGGGATATGGAGTTACGGATAGACCGATATAGAGAGACATTTGATCGTGCGATCGCTTTTGCGGTGTCATATCCGGATACATTGTGGTGTTATGGAAATCATGATGTCAGCTATCCGTGGGGGAAGCTTGAATCGGGTTATTCTCCCTATGCAGAGCGGACAGTGATTACGAAACTTATAGAACTGGAGAATAGCCTTCAGGATCATTCGAGGATAAACATAATGCACCGTATTGATAATGTGCTATTTTCTCATGGTGGTCTTACTACAGAATATGTGAAGCGGCTTGGAAGGGACCTGCTTGATGCGAATATAGATGATGTTATAGCCGCAGTAAATGATGCTTCATATGATCGTTTGTGGAATGACGAGTCTCCGCTATGGTTCAGACCGCAGTACAAGACGAGGGAGGTATTCAGAGCTGATCTATATAAGCAGGTCGTTGGCCATACACCGGTTAAGAAAATATATGAAAAAAATGGAATCATATCAACGGATGTGTTCTCTTCGTATCGTGACGGAACCCAGATCGGAGAGTCGGCAATGATCGTTATAGATTCTAAGACCGGCGAATACAAAAAGATAGATATAAAAAAATAGTATACATTCCTAATAAAATGCAGGAGATGATCAGATGTCGTGGTATATTTCATTTTACTGTGCAACAAGAAATAAAAAGACTAAAATGCTTTATCCTCTCGGGCCATTTGATAATAAGGGTAAGTATTATGATGTTCTTTGCAAATCCCGAACTTCACACATATGGGATCAGAACGAAGGAGTAATTGAAAAAGCAAAGCTTGAAGAAGTTTCTGAAGAGCTTAGAACAGCATTAAAGCCTGAAACTTATGAAAATTATTTTACGGAAGAAGAATATGGAAGATATGGTGGCTGGATATATATACTTCCTTACCATGAATTAGGCGCGTCAAATTACATCAAAAAAGGATACGTCCTATTAGAAGATCTGGAAAGATCGGAAGATGAGAATAGTTGGTTTGATGGTTTCTCCGATGTGCTTACTCCGGTTACTTATGCTAAGAGGTTAGAAAATGAGATGAAGTTTGGGCCGCCTAAACCGCAGAAAGATTGTGAAGGATATGATATAACTCCTCATTCAGTAGCTGATTATACATATCATTGTTGGCCTGATTATGACAGCCTTGAATGGGAAACACATTGTATCAGGCAATTCATGGAGATGTTTTTAGAATATCCTGGTCTGCCTGATGATTTTGAACCTGTAATCTTGATAACACAAGGGTAATTGTATTATTGGTTGGATGATGAGGATAATGATCAGATAAAGGTCCTGTTTTGTGTCATGAAATCAGAAAGGATGAAAACAGCAATGATACCTGAGATTTCAATTCAAGAGTTGGCTGACAATATTGAGTTTGAGGACTTCAGCAGAAACTTTGGTAATCCTGTTAAGGTGAAGTGTGGAGAAAGATGCGTAGTACTGATGTCCTTCGAATTATATGAGCGCCTGTTTGGCAAAGCTGATCTGACCAGGGAAAATACTATAGAGATGGATGAATTTGTGGCGGATATAAGGGGAAAACTTTGAAGCCATGGATAAACATAACAAGGAGCGACAATATGGGCTATACTACGGAATTTATCGGAAAATTTACATTCAACAGAGAACCATCGCAGGAGTTGAAAGATTATATAAACTGCTTCGCAAAGACCAGGCATGTTAAGAGAGATGTTGAAGCGATTCAGAAGATTTTTCCTGATTGGGAAAAGAGAACGTGGAAAGGAAAGCTGGGAAGAGAAGCGGAATTCTTTCTGCAACCGTATAATGAAGTTAATTATCAGAGTGATGACAGGCTGGATATGACAGGTTTTTATCAAAGGAACGGAATTGTGGATGATAATTACCCTCCGGAGTCGCAACCGAGTCTATGGTGCCATTGGATTATAAATAAACATGGGGAACTGGTATGGAGCGGCGCGGAGAAGTTTTATGAGTACGTGGAATGGCTCGAATATCTGATAAGGTATTTTTTCGAGCCTGAGGGGATTGTGTTATCTGGAAAGTGTTTTTACTCCGGCGAAAGAATGAGTGACTGGGGATACATATGCGTTGAAAATAATAGAGTAGAGAAGATTCCGAGCGATATAGTTGTTACGAGTCCTAAAGAGGATATGATATGCGTCAGGATGCCGGAAGTTGTAAAAGATGAACTGGAGAAAATCGTCGCATATAAGCATGGGATCAGTCTGGAGCAAGCACTTCAAAGATTCATTGTATGGTGTGTCGAGGAACCGGAGAAATTCACTTTCTGGCACAAGAATGCGATGGCAAAAAGTGATGATTATGAGAAAAGAAATGAATTCATCAAAGTTATGATCGAAGAACTTGATAAGGCGTATGGAGATCGGGCGTTGATGGCTGGAATCAGATTTGGTGTAGACGAATTCTGTAAACGATTTGATGTCGATGAGAAATATAAGAAGAGAATTGAAGAAATAAAAAGGAGATAAGAGGTTCATTATGTTTTTTGAAGACGAAAACAAAGATTATAAAATGGTGGCGCCGGATATAGATGAGTTGATAGCATACTTTGATCATATATATATGTCGTCAACAAAGTCTACGACGACCTTGTTAGCTGCTTTAGAACCCATATTTGAAATATTGAAGCCCTTGGCTCCGCTGAAGAAAAATCGTGAGGTTAAGGAAATTTGGATTCGAATACCGAGAGGAAACATTGAGGATTTTGGCAGCTTTGAGGAAATGAGGTCATGTGGACAAATTGAGACTTATGAAGAATATGTGCAGCTTTGGAATCGAGAGTATCCGAATGAATTCTGCTGGTATCAGTTGACGGTGGTAAGATCATTAGATCAAAACGGTTCATTACGATTTTATGGTATGGCATTAGGAAATGAAAGTATCATTTCTGCATCGTTGGAGGACAGAGTATTTAAGAGGGAAGAATACTATGCGGAAGGAGCAGCTGTAAGGCTTTGCGAGCTGATCATTCCGGCGGTTAAAGATTCTATGAATCTTCTGTTGGAAAGAAAATATAATGATTTTGTTCAGAAAGAATTGCCATATCAGTTTCGTTATGGAGTCATCAAGCGTTGTGACATATGGGAAGCTGAGCAGGAAAGCAAAGAAGAGACATATGGCGGATTATCTGAGGCGCTGGTTCAAAGATTCATAGAACGGATCCGGTCAGGGGTAAATGATGCAGAGAGGATAGGAAGGATAAAAGATTTTACTGCAAATGATTTTTTTATGGCATGCAAACTGGGATATGAGGCTGTAGGAAAGGATTGTAATGGTTATACTCTTTCGGATCTTTATATGAGATATGCTGATGGGAGAGATGAAGGACTCACCGGGAAAGGTGATGGTCTGAATGAAGGACCTGGAATAGATCCCGATGATCCCAAAGCCTGGAATGAATGGTATTTGCACCGAGAGCATTATGGTTGTGGACATCCATGGGAAGTTCTGGGCCTTATGTGGCTGCACGTTGACTATGATGAATCGGGATATTACTTTATCGTCTCCGGAAGTCATCGCCAATTTGAAATGGTCAACTTTTACATTGCCCTGTCAGATGCCGGGATTCCGGTGATCATCGGTGGGGCAGACGAACTTGTTGCCAGCTTTGAAGGAAAGGATTATGTCGGGATCGTACCGCATCATATGTACACAGAGCATTGCGAGGAATGCTTTCCGGAGGAATATGGAGAGATCATCGATTTCATATATGCATACGAAGGAGAAAGCGGATGGTTTGACAAGGTGATATGGTTACCCGAGCATCTGGCCGAGGTACAGTGATTTTTTTTGTCCACACAATTCGATAAAGCAAAAAATTTGCATAAACATTAACGGAGGATTAAAAAATGAGAAAATTAGCGAGTATCCAGAGAATATGGAAGACGGGTCCGATCGAGGGAGCTGATAGGATTGAACTTGCGAATGTTCTGGGGTGGCAGTGCGTTGTAAATAAGGGCCGGTTTCAGCCTATGGACCTGGCGGTGTATTTCGAGATTGACAGTTTCCTTCCGATCCGTCCGGAGTTTGAGTTTATGAGAGCGTCAAGTTATCGTAAGACGGATATTATGGGTGAGGGATTTCGCCTCAGAACCATGAAGTTCCGGGGACAGATATCCCAGGGGTTATTACTTCCGATCAGTCAGTTTTCGGAGTTGCCTTCAGATATTGAACTTGGTTCAGATGTAACAGAGATCCTTGGAATACGTAAGTGGGAAATCGAGGAGAAGGTGACTACCGGCGGAACCGTGATCGGTACGCTTCCAATCGATGTACCGCATACCGATGAGACCAGGGTTCAGGCTGAGCCTGATCTGATCGGGGATTTTGCCAATATGGAGTATTACATCACTACAAAGATGGATGGTTCTTCTCATTCGGTATCCATAGATGAGGACGGTTTCCATGTGACTGGACATAATTATGAGTATAAAGATGATGGTAAGAGTGCATTCTATGATCTGGTCAAGCGCGACAATATTAAAGATAAGGTGCGGAAGTATTTTGAAGAGAACGGATTAAAATTGATTACTCTGCAGGGAGAGCTTTGTGCTCCGGGAATCCAGCAGAACAGGCTTAAGCTGACAAGGCCGGAATGGTACGTGTTTACGATACGTATCAATGGGAAGAGAGTGGGACTTCGTAAGATGCAGGAAATCTGTGACTCTTTAGGATTGCTGATGGTTCCCGTTGAGGAGGTGGGAATGGATCTGCCATCAAAGTATCCAACGGTGGAAGCATTGCTTGAAAGAGCAGATGGGGAATATCCCAAGGGAGGCAAGAAAGAAGGCATCGTGATCCGCCCAACAGAACCGGTATTTAATGAGAGAATCAGCGCGGCTCTTTCAATGAAGGTGGTGAGCAACAAATACCTTTTGAAGAATGAGGGGTAACAAAAGAGTTCTATGTCTTCAAAGCTTTTCTTCGACATGTACTTGGCCTGTTGAAGCGGGAGAAGTGGTTGCCATTTATCCGGAATACCAGGCACGGACATCAGATGAAATTTATTTTGAAGATAAATTTGCTCGAGAGCACCCGGAATTGTTTTGACTCAGGAGGAGATAAACGCCCTTTTTAGAGATTCAGCACTGGGAGCAGAGAGTTACTACGCCACCTAATTATCTGGTGGCTCTTATTTCTCGTGTAATGAAGAATGATGGGTATATCAGTAACGATCTGTCTCCTGTTGAGATTGATGCAATTCGGCAGACAAAAGCCACATTAGCGATCGAGCAGTTACAGCTTAACGAAGAAGGGCTATCTGAGATAGAGAGTCTGGTAAAGGGCGATATATCTCGTGAGGAATTCCAGAGGAAACTGAAGGAGAAGTATCAAACTCATGAAGAGCGTTGATAAATACGTTTATCCTGATACGAACATTCTGATAAATAAGTTTGATTGCTGTGATGAGAACAAATTTAGGGAGATTGAGGCTTTATCTACCGGTGGTAACCCTTGCATACCTTCAGTTGCATCCGATCAAAGGTAATTTTGATTTCAAGCATCTCAAGGATATTCTCCATTTTATCTTCCAGGATATATTTGATTGGGCAGGGCAGATTCGGACTATAGATATAGGAAAGGGTAATCTGTTTTGCAGAGCCCAGTTTATTGAATCATACGCTGAGAGTGTTTTTGGAGATTTCTTTTCTTCTTGTTTTG
>JAEEGK010027811.1_pt1 | contig 11391 bp, 9 predicted proteins | sample 8958771 | NCBI WGS metagenome assembly JAEEGK01 (sample SAMN16246547, study PRJNA631951) | gut metagenome | biome: gut microbiome; feature: rumen; material: SC-attached | host: Bos | place: Iran: Karaj | collected 2018-10 | reverse complement strand
ATCCTCGACGAACTTCAGAATACGCGTCGCGCATACGTCGAAGCCGCGGTGGTTCGTCTTGCGCGTCCAGTCGTCGTTTTTCTGGCGCGGACTCTTGCCCGCGACGGAATCGTATTCGTCAAAGAAACGAACGAGATCGCCCATATGGAAGTTGGAGCTCCATTCTTCGAGCGACTTGCTGTCCGTGCCGCGCACCCAGATTGCCACGATGACCTTGATTTCTTCCTGATAGATTACGGTCTTATGCCCGATCAGGATCTCGCAAAGGTCGTCGTCGCCGTAGGAATCGAGCGTATAGTCCACAACATCCTCGTAACCGAACACCTGCATCAGCTGTATGCCGTGGACCTTGGATGCGGTGCCGTTTTCCCATGTCTGCGCCGTGTCGAAGGTGAAATACGTGTTCGAGTAGTCCGCCGCATAATAGGCAAGCGCTGCGCCCATAATGGAGAAAGAAGCGAGCTCCGGATGATAGATCGTGTTGTCGCCGAAGAAATTGCGATAATCCACGGTAAAGCTGACCGTGGTTGTGCCGTCGTGACCGCTCTTCATTTTGCCGGTAAAGACGTTGCTGGTCGGCGCGTTGTCGTACGTATCCGGAATGCCGTCGAAATCGGTATCGGGAAGCGTCGGATCGGAACGGAAGGCGTAAGCCGTGATCTCGATTCCGTCGCCGAGATCGATCACGTGGGCTTCGCCGACCTCCTCGCAGTCGGGGACACCGTCTCCGTCGGTGTCGGTATCGCTGCTTTCATTCAGCGGCGCGTTGAGCGTCACATAGTGGAAGTCGTCCAAAAGGATCCGATTGCTGCCGGCGTGCTGCAGGGAGCCGCCCGTAACGCCGAGCAGCGTCAGCAGCTTGTTCGTATTCATCACAAAATACATGCCGCTTTCCGTCAGCGGGACTCTGAGTTCGTCGCCGCTGCGCTCCGCGTCGAGACGCACGGTTCCGTTTTCGCCGAGACGGAAGACGGACATCTGTTTGACCGGCTCGGTGACGGTGAAAATCAGCGTCAGCGAAAGCCCCTCCGGCATCGTGATGCGCGCCGCCTTGCCGATCAGCGCGGGATTGCGGCGGAAGGATTCCGCATCGTCACAATCGACGCGCAGCACGTCCGCAAGCACGACGTCCGCGTAGCCTTCCACGGTCGGCACGGCGGCGTTGCCGGTCAGCAGCATGCCGTCGATCTGCCCTGCGCCGAACGTCTGCAGCGCGGTAAAATCGAACGCCGGCGTCGGTTCCGCGTCCGGGTCCTCGACCGGATCATCCGCGCTTTCGGGCAATTCCGCGTCCGGATCTTCGCCGTCCGTCTCTTCGACCGGATCCTCCGCGTTTTCGGGCGATTTCGCGTCGACAGGCGCGTCCTCGTTCGGAGAGGATTCGGGCTGTTCGGACGCATTTTCCTCCGGCGTCGCTTCGGGCTCCGCGGTTTCGTCGCGATCCGGCGCCGAAGGTTCGACGTCTTCCGACAAAAGACGTGCGGCGACCGGTTTTCCGGCGCCGACGGCGCCGAGAGCGAGCATCAGGACAAGCAGGAAAGAGAGGACACGGCGCAGGCCGGATTTCTTCATGGGAGACTCCTTTCGAGGTGCAGCACCAATCGGTGATTCTTCCCGTTTATCTTAATCGACCGCGGCTTTGCTTGTCAATCGGAATATGCGAAGCGCAAAAAAAGAACCTCCGAAGAGGTTCTTGCTGTACAATGTTTCATGGGAGTTTTCCGGCGCGGGATTCGAAGCCGTTTGCCGCGGATTTGGCGCGGCGGATCGAAGCGGGAGCGCTTACCCCCAGATCCGGTACGCCATCAGGAAGTGCTCCTGCCAGTACGTACTCTTGAGGATCGATTTGTCGGTGATGCGTACCTGACCGGCGCCGGAGGAGGCGTCGATCATTTTGCCGTCGCCGAGATAGATGCCGACGTGACCGGTTTCCATCGACTTGCCCTTGAATACCAGCACGTCGCCGCGCTTGAGATCGCTCATCGAGTTGATGCGGCGGTACTTCGAGCAGTTGCGCCATGCGATACTGGTCATGTAGCCCTGCTTGACGCCCGTCTGTTTGAGACACCAGAAGACGAAGCCGGAGCAGTCGAAGGAGTTCGGTCCCTTCGCGCCGCGCACATACTTGCAGCCGAGCTTGCTCTGCGCAATCGAGATGAACTTCTCGACGCCCTTTGAGGAGGACGAGGAACCGGACGACGGCTTCGGCGTCGTTTTGCCGGGCTTCTGCGTCGTGCCGGGCTTCGGCGTGGCCGTCGGTTTCGGCGTTGCCTTGGTCGGCGCCGCTTTCGCCTTGTCGCTGTTGAGCTTGTCCAGCGTCTTATCGTCGATCTCGCCGCTCTGCGAGATGCTGTTGCGCTTCTGGAAGGACTTGACCGCTTCCTCCGTCGTTTCGCCGTAATAGCCGGTGACCTGACTGCTGCGGAGATATCCGAGCTTGTGCAGCCGCGACTGTGCGTTCTTGATGTTCGAGCCGCTCATGCCGAGACGCATCGCATACTCCACCGCGTGCTTCGACAGGATCTGTTCCATCGTCGCGGGACCGAGGCAGCCGTCGCGCACCAGACCGTTCGCTTCCTGGAACGTCTTGATCGCGGAGACCGTCTTGCTGTCCATCTTGCCCTTGACTTCATAGGAGGACGGCAGATAGCCGAGCTTGATCAGCCTCTGCTGATACTGCTTGATCTGTTCGTCCGTGTCGCCCGATTTGAATACGTTGCCGACGACGTCGCTCGAGTAGAGCGCGTTCAGCGTCTTGGAGCCGACCTTGCCGTCGACCTTGAGCTTGTTCGCGCTCTGGAACGCGCGCACCGCCGCCGCCGTCTTTTCGCCGAACGTCGAGGTGCGGCTGCCCTTGTCGAGGTAGCCGAGCTCATAGAGACGGTCCTGCACTTCCTTGACGTCGTCGCCCTCGTCGCCCTCCTGCATGACGTATTCCTTCGCCGTGCCGTCGAACAGGCGCGCATAGGTCGTTTCGCCCAGAAGGCCGTCCGGCGTCAGGTCGTTGTGCCGCTGGAACGTCGTCAGCGCGTCGAGCGTCTGGTTGCCGAAGTATTCGGTCGGCTCGTCGGAATCCATGTAGCCGAGGTCCATCAGCGCGGACTGCACCGTTGCGATCAGCGGATCGGTGTCGCCCTTCTGATACGTCTTGCCGTTGAGCAGGTTCGTCGTGACCTCGACCGGCTCGGCCGTCGGCGTGTCAAGCGGTTCCGGCGTCTCGTCCGGCGCGGTTTCCTGCGCCTGTACGGGCGGTTCCGTCGGCGCTTCGGTCGGTCTTGTCAGCGCAACGTCCTCGCTCAGTACGCCGGGACGCGAAACCACGCTGTCGATCGGCTGCGACGCGTTCTGCGCCGGCGCGGCGTCCGCGCGGCAGGTTCCGATTGCGATACAGCCGAAGATGATGCCGACGATCGCTGCGCACAACAGCAGAGCGACGCAGACAATCAGCAGGATCCGGAGGATCCGGCTCGGCACCTTTCGACGGAATTTTTCTTTGAGGCTCGCGACCAATACTTCGCCGGAGCCGGGTTCCTTTCTTTCCATACGGTTACACCTCTGTCATTACCATACCATAAAGATGTGTCATATTTGCGGACAAAATGAAAACGTTTCACTCTTGCGGATAGGTGGAGAGCGCGCTCAGCAGTTCCTCCCGCATCTGTGCGCGCCGCCATGCGGGCGCAAGCAGCGTCGCGTGCTTGAGATGGTTGCACAGAAACCGCCGGATCGGCTCCCACGGCGCGTCGATCTCGGCGCGGATCGTTTCGCCCTCCGGTTTCAGACGCACGGCGTCGCCGAACGCGTCGATGAGATCGCCCGCAAGATGCTCGGCGCACTGCACGGTGTGCGTCTCTTTGACGTCGGTGTGGTAGATCGTGCGGTTCACGTACGCCGCCACATCGAGTCCGTTCATGCATTCGACCATCGTGCTGCTTTCGCGCACGGGCTGATCGGTGAGCTTCAGATCCTCCATGAGATCGCAGCGGTAGTGCAGCAGTCTGCCGTAGCCGGAGACGGACACGATCACATAATAGGAACCTTCCGCGAGGAACAGCGCGTACGGCGAAACCGAAAACGGCGTCTCGCGCTGCGGCGCTTTTTTGCCGTTCGGCTGCACGACGAGGTAGCGGAACGACACCTGCATGCCGGTACGGATGGCGGTTTTCAGAACGGAGAGTGCCGCAAACACGCCCGCGTCCTGCTTGGCGCGCTCGGCGTCCGCGACATAGATCGGGACGTCGTCCTGCAGCCGCGCGATCGCCCGCTCCGTCTGCGCGGAACGCGGCGCGCGCAGATACGCGTCGAGCGCCGCCGGATCGAACGGCAGCGGCTGTTCCGGCGCCGCGGGCGGTTCGCTCGCGATGAGATAATAGCCCTTGCCGTTTTCCTGATAGGTGGAAAGCGGGAAGCCCATTTCCTGCAGCAGAAGCAGGTGCCGGCCGACCGCCTTGCGTTCCGCGATCATGCCGAAATCGTCCTTCAGATATTCAATGATGTGCCGTGTAGACAGCGGCTGCGCCTTGCCCGCGTGCTGTTCGAGCACCCGCAGAATGCAAAGCGACAACGCTTTTTTGCCCTTCGTCTCCGTCATACCCGTCCCCTCTTATTCCTCGTAATAGTCGCCGCGGCGGTAATCGTACAGCACGCCTTCATACTTCTGCGGCTCCTCCAGAACCTTGCCGCAGCCGATCGCCACACACGCCACAGGATCCTCCGCCACATAGCACGTCACGCCGGTCTGCTCGGAGATGTACTGATCCAGTCCGAACAGCTGCGCGCCGCCGCCCGTCAGGCAGATGCCGCGCGTCGCAATGTCCCCCGCAAGCTCCGGCGGCGTCTGTTCCAGCGTGTCCTTCAACGCTTCCGCAATGCTCAGAAGCGGCTCGGCAAGCGCATAGGTCAGCTCGTTGCTGCCGAGCTCCAGCGCGATCGGGAGCCCGCCGCCGAGCGAGCGTCCGCGCACGTCCATTTTGAGCTCGTCCTTTCGCGGGAACGCGGAGGCATACGCGATCTTCAGCTCCTCCGCCGCGCGAAGTCCGATCACGACGCCGTGCTGACGCTTGAGATACCGTACGATCGCGGCGTCGAACTTGTCTCCGCCGACGCGGATCGAATCGTGCTTGATCGCCTTGCCCATCGAGGTCACCACGATGTCGCAGGTGCCCGCGCCGATGTCCATGACGAGGTTCGCCTTCGGCTCCAGAATGTCGAGCCCCGCGCCGATCGCCGCCGCGACCGGTTCCTCGAGCAGGAACGTGTAGCGCGCGCCCGCGCCCTCGGTCGTTTCGATGACCGCGCGCTTTTCGACCTCCGTCGCCATCGACGGGACCGCCACGACCGCACGCGGCTTGAAGAAGATGCGGCTGCCGACGATGCGGTTGAAGAACAGCGTCAGCATGCGCTCCGTCGCGTCGAAGTTCGCCACCACGCCGTCCTGCATCGGACGGACGATCATCAGGTTGTCCGGCGCTCTGCCGACCATGTCCTTCGCTTCCTGTCCGACCGCGACAAGCTTGCCCGTGCCGCGCTCGATCGCCGCAACGTTCGGCTCGCGCAGAACGATGCCCTTTCCGCGCACATAGGCGAGAATGTTGCTCGTCCCGAGGTCCAGCCCGATATCCGATGAATGAAACAGTCCCATTTTAATCCTTTCGCCGGTGACCGGCTTCTATACTTGTACCATAATTGTACCATGCCTTGCCGGAAAAGCGGTTAAGAAAGTGTAAACGAACATATTGCGAAATGTGAATTTTCACGATATACTGAACGATATGGAAGAACAATTTGTCATCAAACAGGCGGAATTTGTCGCGAGCGGCGGCGTCGACGGACGGTATCCGGCGCCGCTTCCGTGCGAGATCGCCATCGTCGGCAAATCGAACGTCGGCAAATCGAGCCTCATCAACCGTCTGACCAACAATCAGAAGCTTGCCCGCACGTCCTCGCAGCCGGGCAAGACGCGGCTCGTCAATTTCTTTCTGCTGAACCGGTCGTTCTACCTCGTCGACCTGCCGGGCTACGGCTTTGCGAAGGCGTCGAAGGAGGAGCAGAAGAGCTGGGGCGTACTTTTGGACCGCTATCTTTCGAGCGGGCGGGTGAAGCATCTTCTGATGCTGATCGACATCCGGCACGAACCGACGCGCGACGATCTGCAGATGTTCCGCTATCTGATCTACTACGGCATCCCCTATACGCTGGTCGCGACCAAGGCGGACAAGATCGCCAAGTCGAAGCGGCAGCAGGAGGCGAACGCCCGCGCAAAGGCGCTCGGCGCGCCGCCGTACGCGATCCCGTTTTCGGCGGAAACGGGCGACGGAAAGGCGGAATTGCTGTCCCGCATCGGGCAAGTGTATCTGGATGCGCAAAATTCGCAAAAAGATTGTCCGGAAGCGTAAAAAAGGTCTTGACAGAAGCCATGGTTCTTTGCATACTATGCTTTGAAATCCACACGCGAGGTGTCAAAGAAATCCATGTTGAAAAAATGCCCGATCTGTGAGCTGAATTATCTCCGCGGAACGGAAACGATATGCCGCGTCTGCGCGGCTGCCCGCGCAAGGCGTCACGCGCCGGAAACCGCGGAAGAAGAGGCCGTCATGTGCAGCGAATGCGGCGAGAAGCCCGCGCTGCCCGGTCACGACCTGTGCGAAGACTGCCTGAAGGAGCAGAAGCGTCAGGCGAACCTCGAGGTGCTTGCGGATAAGATCCGCGCCGACGAAGCGGAGGATCCGCTCGAGGAGGACCTTGAGGAAGAGGACGAAGAGGAGTAATCCACGGAAAGCGAGGCGCGCATGCCCCACGTTTACGCCATCGGCGACCTGCACCTGAGCCTGTCCGTCCCGAACAAGGCGATGGACGTGTTCGGCGCGCATTGGCAGAACCATGCGGACCGCCTGAAAGAGGCGTGGCAGGACACGGTTGCGCCCGGGGATCTCGTGCTCGTGCCCGGCGATATCAGCTGGGCGATGTATCTGGACGACGCGATTGCCGATCTCGGCTTTCTCGGCGCGCTCAACGGCACCAAGCTTCTGCTGCGCGGCAATCACGATTACTGGTGGCAGAGCGTCACCAAGGTCCGCGCGGCGCTGCCGGAAGGCATGTACGCCCTGCAGAACGACGTGTTCCGCTTCGGCGATCTCTATATCGCCGGAACGCGCGGCTGGACGGTGCCGGAGTCCGCGCACTTCAAGGAGAGCGTCGACCGCAAGCTGTACGAGCGCGAACGGATCCGCCTCGATCTGTCGCTTGCGCGCGTGCCGGAGGGCGCCGCGTGCATCGGCATGATGCACTATCCGCCGTTTGCCGAGTCCGGCGAGCCGAGCGCGTTTGCAAAGCGGTTTGAGGAGACAGGCGCAGGCAACGTCGTCTACGGACATCTGCACGGCGCGTCGCACCGGTTCGGGTTTTGCGGCGAAGCGAACGGCGTGCGGTATCATCTGGTGTCGGCGGATTATCTGGACTTCGTCCCGAAATTGATTCTGTAACGGCGAATTTCGCCGTTTTTTGTTTGTCCGGCGTCTTTTCGAGACGGGAGAGACGTGCTATACTGTAAGGAGAACGGCGCGATTCGCGCAGAGGGAGGCAGTTATGCGTATGAAAAAGGAAACATCTCGGAGAAAGCGTGCGCTTGCGCTGCTGCTCTGTATTGCAGCATTGATTTCACTCGCGTGTTCGGATCCGACGAGCACCGTCATCTTCCCGAACGCCGAAGCGTCCACGCGTCCGACGCCGAAACCGACGCCGGTGCCGACCGCCGTACCGACGGAGGTCCCGACCGCCGTGCCGACGGAAGTCCCGACCGCGGAGCCGACGCAGCCGCCGACGCCGACGCCCAAGCCCACATCCGTGCCGAAAACGTTTCTGTTCGGCGGCGCGGAGCTGCCCGCAGGACTGACGAAGATCGACAAGAACACCGTCGACGAAAACGGCAATAAGGTCATCGGCGAAAAGACCGATCCGAAGCGCATCACGAAGAAGGAAGTCGAAGCGCTGGTCGCGCTGTGCCCGAACCTCAGCAAGCTTGTGCTGGATTACTGCTATCTGGACGATTACACGCCGCTTTCCAAGCTGACCGGGCTGACCGACCTTGCCCTGATGACCTGCGGCAACGAGTACGGCGGCGAGAAGCTTGACGACATCGGGTGGATCTCGACGCTGACCGAGCTCACCGATCTCACCCTTTGCTACAACAACATCAGCGACATCACGCCGCTTGCCGGACTGGAAAACCTCGAATACCTCAACCTCGCCGGCAACGATCTGGACGACGAGGATCTGAAGGTGCTGGCAAAGCTGCCCAGCCTCACAACCCTGTATCTCTACTGGCTGCCGAACCTGACGGACGTCACGCCGCTTGCCGAGATCGAGTATCTTTGCTACCTGCATCTCGGACACGACAGCAAGATCGAGAGTGTCAAGCCGCTGACGAAGCTGAAGTACCTGACGCAGCTGCGCATCAACGATACGGCGGTCAAGGACATCTCCTATTTCGGCGACTTCAAGCACCTCAAATACCTCGACCTTTCCGACTGCGCGCGCAAAGCGTCCGACTATGCCGTGCTCGGAAACTGCCCGAAGCTGAAAGGCGTCGCCGTCGCGAACGCCCCGGACGACGTCAAAACGGTTTTCGCGGGACTTTCGGGCATCACGCTTGCAAACGGCTGGAACAGCGGCTGGAACAACTGACGCAAAAGCCGTCCGGTTCGTCTGAAAAAAGGCTTGACACGACGAAAATCATCCGCTATAATAACCGTACCAATGGCGGTGTAACTCAGTTGGCCAGAGTAGTCGGTTCATACCCGACCTGTCATCCGTTCGAATCGGATCGCCGCTACCACTCAGAAAGCCCGAGAAATCGGGCTTTTTTCGCACCTTGCTTGTGCTCATTTCTCCAAAATTTGTGCTCATTTCGGGTTTTGACAACATTTTGACAACAAATTGACAACAGACCCGGTTTTCACGGAAGGTTTTATCTGAGAATTTTTGCAAAAAACAGCCGGTAAAAAGATGGTTTTACCGGCTGTTTGCGAATTGGTTTTTGTGTTTTTTTCAAAGTGCTTCCGGAATTGTTTCCGAGAAATGCTGCTGCAGGGCATGGATTGCGGATTCCTTTTTCTGTGAAGAGAGATGCGTGTAGATGTTCATGGTCACGGATGGATCGGCATGACCGAGAAAATCCTGCGCTGTTTTCACATCCACCCCGGCATCATAAAGCATGGTCGCGTAAGTGTGACGAAGCTGGTGCGCCGTAAATCGGTCGATTGCAACGACCTTCGGATTGCTGCGGCTGGCGTCACGTCCGCCTGCCTGAATGTTCAGATAATGCATATACGAATTCCATGAGGTCGTCCACGCCGTATTGGTCATCATGCTGCCGTCCGCCGCCGGGCAAACGTATAAGGATTTATTCTGCTTCGCTTCCTTGAAGATCGGCAGAAGCTGTGCGGGGAACGGCACGATCCGATTGCCCGCGGCAGTCTTCGGTCGCTTGATCTTGGGCTGGTTCTGCCCGAAGGTTGCCGCTTTGGTAACGGAAATCGTCATTGTGTTAAAGTCCACATCGTTCCAGGTCAGTGCGACGATCTCCCCGCGGCGCAGTCCGCAATACAGCATGACCAGAACGGCGACGCCCATTCTGTGCCCTCGCCATGTGCGAAGGATCAGATCCTTCTGCTCCTCGGTGATCGGCTGACGCTCGGCCTTGCCGCGTTTCGGCACGGAGACGCGCGCGAACACATTCCGGAACAGCAGATCGTTGTCCATAGCGAAGTTCAGAATGGCGGAGGCGATGATCTTTGCGTCCCGCATCATATTATCGGAAAGTCCCTTGTCGTACATCTCTTTCAGAACCGACTGCAAATGCAGCGGCTTGAGCTTCTTCAATTCGATATGGTGTAGTGATTTCAGGTGCTTGTCGATCATCGTGTGATAGGTGCGCCGCGTATGCGGCATGATGTCCGGATGCGCGACGTCCACCCAGCGGTGCGCAATGTCAATGAAGGTTACGCCGTCGTCCGGGGTAAACGTGCCGTTTTCCAGATCGAGCTTGGCTTTTGCAACCTTCAGATCGACTTCCTTCTTCGTTTTCCCGTAAAAGTATTTCCGTTTCAAAGATCCGTCGGCATTTCGCCCGACCGCCAGCGTCGCGGTATAGCGTTTATCGTTTCGTTTTGTAACCATATTACACCTCGATCAGTTCATGTCGCACGATCTCCTCGGCGCGGGAGCGGATGCTGTTCATCCGCTGCACCCAGGCCATCTGATCACGCCGTTTCAGTTCCTCAGTCACGCCCTCGGTCTGAGCCATTTGGCGGAGGAGCGTGCCCATCATTTCCTGGGCCGCCTCGTCGGTGTCGATCAGGTGCTGGGTCAGGGTGCCTTTCAGCACCATGGCGGTATAGGTGCCGTCGCGGCGCTCCTTCAGATACCGTTTGCGCCGCCGGCCCCATACGCCGACATTTCCTTCCGGCTGGGGGTCCATGACGAGGTTCGGGAGCAGGTAGTCTCCCACTTGGGTGTAGGTCAGTTCCATAGTGTTTCTCCTTTCGCTGGTTTGTCGATTTAACGAATAGTACGTTTCGCATCCGTTGACAAGGATGTCTCGCCGCGCTGCGAAAACAGCGCGGCGAGCAGGTTCCATCTGAGACCGTCAACGCTCCATATCCATGGCGCGCCACCGCTCCTGCCGCCGCTGGTATTCCGTCAGGATGCGAAACAGCTCGTCCTGGATCTCCCGGGGCGTACTGTCGGGCGGGAAGAATTGGGCGAAGCGGTCCATGGGCAGGGACAGGACTTCCTTGCGTTTTCCTTTGGCAGCCAGCATAATGTCAAGCGGAGTGTCAAAGGTGAATGGGCCGTGAGCGTATGCCTCCTTCATCTCCTTTGCCTGTGCCAGCGTGAGCGAGCATTGTTCAGACTGGATAGCGGCCAGCACATACGTTTGCTCCATCATCGGCAGGTAGGACAGCTCGACGGCGGGATTCATGGCCAGTTTCCCGCTGTCGACCATATCACGCAGCTCCGGGATCAGGTAGGTCAGCCGGATGTAGCGCTGGATCTGGTTGCGGCTCTCACCGACCTCCTGGGCCAGCCGGTCGGCGGACTTCTCCCCCGACTTGTTCCCAACTTGGGTACAGGTGGGATCGGGGCGCTTGCCCTGCCGCTTCATGGCGTCCAGGCGCATCTTATAGGCGAAGGCCTTTTCGCTGGGCAGGACGATCTCCCGCTGCTGGTTGGCTTCCACCATCAGCATGGTCGCCGTGTCGTCGTCCATCTCCCGGATGATGGCAGGGATGGTCTTCAAGCCTGCCCGCCGACAGGCTTCGACCCGGTTGTGACCGGATACGATCTCATAGTTGGGGCCCTCGGTCGGTCGGATCAGGATGGGGGAGATGA
>JAEEGK010027809.1_pt1 | contig 11391 bp, 10 predicted proteins | sample 8958771 | NCBI WGS metagenome assembly JAEEGK01 (sample SAMN16246547, study PRJNA631951) | gut metagenome | biome: gut microbiome; feature: rumen; material: SC-attached | host: Bos | place: Iran: Karaj | collected 2018-10 | reverse complement strand
GGCTTTCAGATCCGAACAACGCAGTTCACATACCTCCGCTATCTTCTCTGGGATCGCCTTCAGCAGACCGCTGGTGATGATGACATCTCTCCCACTTTGCAGTTGGGCTTTGATCTTCATCATAATATCCTTGTCACCTACCGCCTGCTCCGTCAACAGTACGATCTTCTGGTCTTCTGCAAACGAGGGATACATATCCATCGGTAGACCGATCATACCCAGATAGTTCTGCAGGAAGTCCTCACCCAGCGCGTGGAAAGGCTTATAGGATTTGATGCCTATAGGCTTACCCAGTTTCCCTACCAACTGATCAGCCTTTCTGAGTGTGACATCTGCGATACGCGCCATCGTGGTAGGCTCTACCGTCTTATTGCCATGCTTAAAGGGGGCCTTCATCTCGTCGTAGTTCCAACTGGTTCCCATATCCTGCCAAGGGGTACGGAGCCGGTCGTTCAGGGGCACATCCAGTAACTGATGATAGGCAAAGAGCATCACGTCCCTCGCCTTGGCGATGGCTGTCAGATGCAACTGTTCCGCATAGCGGTCCATACCCATCTGGATACCGCCTGCATCCACCCAACCGCCGCCGTTATAACCAGGACGCAGATTCTCGAAATAGCGGATGATATTATAACTCAGATAGTTCTGCAGATGTTGGGCACTGGCTGGATCGCGCGTCTCCGTACCCGTCCAGATACCATCGAAAAGTTTCGGTCCGTCCTCCAGGTTAAAACCCAGTCCCTGGAAATGGTCATACCAGTTGGGATACTTGATGATAACCTTCACCTTCGGGTTTACAGCCTTCGCAGGACCTAACACCAGATGCTTAGCCGCATCATTCATCAACTGCAGACGATACGCCGTCCAACTCAGATTCCCTTTCGCTGCTATCTCCACAGCACTCTTACAACTCGTGAAGAAGAAATCGTCGAGCAGGAACTCATCGAAATGCTTTGCTGTCGTCTCGGCAATCTTCTGCACCATCTTCCGATGCTCCGGGTCAGAGTAGCAGAACGTCTCAAACTCATTGCTCTCGTCGATAGTGAAGGTGATACCGCCAGCCACCTCGATGCCCTGTTTCTGGAAGAACTTCTTCGCCTTCTCAATCGTGGCATCATCCACAATATGCAGGTCACGATGCGTCTCCAGGTAGATCTTATCCACATCCAACTGACTGGAGATCGTGGCCCATGAAGATTCGAGCCATTGGGTGTCCTTCATCTTCTGCACCTCTGCGGCACGTACATAGACAGAGACCTTGAAATTCTCGTGTTTGGCTTCAGCGGAGCATGGCAGCAACAGACAGGCCATCAGGCAAAGCGCACTTCTAAGTAATGAATGATTCCTCATAAATAATAAGTTTTGGTTGTTAATTATAATGATTACATATTTTCTTTAGGTTCCACATGTACAGCCACGTGGGTATGCTCACCATAGCGGGCCCTGAGCAGATCCTCCACCTCCGAGGCCTTGTTGTGGGCTTCTCGTAACGTGATGTCACCGTCCATCAGGATATGCAGTTCGATGGCATAGTGATTGCCGATCTTTCTCGTCCGCAGGTCATGCGGATCCACCACACCCTTCAACTCACCCACGATCCTGAGGATCTCCTCTTCGACGTCTTCAGGCAACGAGTGTTCCATCAGGTCATCGATACCACGATGCAACAGATCCACGGCCACCTTCACGATAAACGCACCCACCACCAACGAGGCGATCGGATCAAGTACCGTCCAACGCTGTCCTAAGAAGATGGCACCGCCGATACCTATCGCCGTACCCACAGAAGAAAGGGCGTCGCTGCGATGATGCCACGCGTTGGCCTCAACCACCTGGGAGTTCAACTGACGGGCCTTCACCATCGAATACTGATACACACCCTCTTTCAGAAGCACAGACAACAACGCTGCCCAGAGTGCCAACGTACCCGGGGCTTCCAACTGTTCGCCATTCAGCCACGCAACGATCTCCATCGCTCCGTGATAGATGATACCTATTGCTACTATCAACAGGGCTACCCCGATGAGTGTCATTGCCAAGGTCTCATACTTCCCGTGCCCATAGTCATGGGATTTGTCCTTGGGCTTGCTGCTGATATGCACGAACACCAGCACGATGACATCCGTCACGAAGTCCGACAACGAGTGGACGGCATCTGCCACCATCGCGGCACTATGTCCCACGATGCCAGCCACAAACTTAAAGAGCAGCAGCACCACGTTCACGACACCGCCCACCAGTGTCACTTGATAGATCTCTTGATTCCTTTCCATTGTTATCTGCCTGCAAAAATACAAAATAATTCGATACGTTGTTAATCTTTCTCGAAAAAAATGCTTATCTTTGCCACAGAATTATGGAATCAATCAAGAATATCGCATTTGACTTTGGAGGTGTGGTGGTGGCATTAAGTCTTCAAGGTGCCATCAAGGCCTTCGAGAAGATTGGCGTCAAGGATGCCAGTCAACGTCTGGATGCCTTCCACCAGACAGGAGTGTTTGAGGATTTGGAGTCAGGCCGTATCACGGCAGAGGAATTCCGCATCGCCATGTGCCAGCTCACGGGTAGGGACGTCTCCATGCAAGACTGCTTTGAGGCTTGGCATGGATATGTGGACCACCTCCCCCAACGGAACCTCGACACCATTCTCCGACTGCGTGAGAAGGGGTATCAGGTGTGTCTGCTTTCAAACACCAATCCCTTTATGATGATGTGGGCAGAGAGCCCTTCCTTCGACGGACAGGGCCATCCGCTCAGTTACTACTTCGATCATCTCTATCTCAGTTATCAGTGCGGTGTCATGAAACCAGCCCCTACGATCTTCCAGATGATGCTCTCAGGCCAGAACGCCCTGCCTGAGGAGACCCTCTTCATCGACGACAGCGAGACCAACGTCAAGGTTGCCCAGTCCTTGGGCATCCACACGCTCTGTCCCCACGACAATGAAGACTGGACCCTTTTCCCAGAGATCCAAAAACTACTTCAGGAATAATGCTTGAGCGACTGTTCCAGCAGCCTCTTGATCCGTTCACGCAGATCAGCAGGCTGCAACACCTCAAGCCCCACATCATACGACAGCAACTCACCGATAAAGTCTGCTGTCGGACGGATATCAAAACAGAAATCGGTGTAATCCTCTGTGCTGGTTACCTCCCTTTGCGACGGATGAAGCGGTAACGTACGCAGGTAATTCGACGTACGTCCGTAGGCTCTCACCACCACATGCGCCATCGGGGTCTCATCTGTCAACACCCCGTAATACTCCGCGAAATACGCCTCGGGTGAGAAATCCTCAGGCATCTCAAACGTCTCGTCCGTCATCTCCACCGACAACATACGGTCGAGGGCATACGTGGCGATATGATGCCCTGTGAACACCAACAGATACCAACGCTGCTTGCAGAGCCGCAGCGAATACGGCTCAACCGTCTTCTCATACGGTTCCCCGTCGAAACGCTGATACCCCATCACGATCTTGCGGTTCAGTTTCATCGCCTGGATCAGCACCGGCAGGTAATACTCCCCCGCAGGCACATTCTCCAGGATGATCCGGTCCTTCACCGCCACACTCTCTGAGAGGATCGTACTGACGGTGAGCGTCGAGAACAGCCAACGCTCTATCGAGTCATCCTCCAGCACCTCAGGATTGGCAATGTAATACTTATAGCCATTCGCCTGATCGCACTCGATGATCAGTCCCACGATGTTCAGGATGGCATCGCGATGCCGGTTGAACGTGGAGCGCTGCAACGGGTTACCATCCGTCACCTGATCCTCGATCCATTTCTGGTTGAGTTCCTCAAACGTCATGCGCCTGTATCGCCTGATGGTGGAGATCAGCCACACGTACTGCTGAAAGATCTGCGATTGCTTCATGGGCTATTCATATTTCATTTTCCACTGCAAAGGTACAGGAAAAAAAACTAAAACCAGCATTCACAACGCAATATTTTCATCATCCATTTTAAGATAGTCGCAAAACATGTCAGCGACAGCAACGGTAGCAACGATGATAATAAACAATCCAGCCATAATTCCAAAAGTTTTTAGTTCGACATTTTAATTTTGATTTCTGGCTGCAAAGGAAAAAGAGGGCTGTCCCAAATCGCAGGACACCCCTCTTTCTATTAACTCTTATTAAGAATCAAAATGCTGATTTTACAGATTTTAAGAGTTTACGCTTCAAATCGGCCTTATAAGACCAGTGGTTCGTAAGGCAGACCGAAGACATCGGCCACCGCCTTGAACACCACCTTACCTTCAACGATATTCAGACCCTTTGCCAAGGCCGCATCATCCTTGCAAGCCTTCTGCCAACCCTTGTCTGCCAGGGCTACGGCATAACGCAGGGTGGCATTCGTCAGTGCCAGCGTTGAGGTGTTGGGCACCGCACCGGGGATATTCGCCACGCAGTAATGCACGATACCGTCTTCCATATACACAGGCTCGCTGTGGGTCGTAGGTCTCGACGTCTCAAAGCAGCCGCCCTGATCGATCGCCACATCCACGAGCACCGTTCCTGGCTCCATCAGTTTCAACATCTCCTTCGTGATCAGATGCGGTGTCTTGTCACCAGGCACCAGCACACTACCCACCACGATATCCACCGTCGGCAACATCTGACGGATATTGTGCTCCGACGAATAGAGCGTGTGCACATTGGCAGGTGTCTCGATATCCAACTGGCGCAGTCTGGGCAGCGAGATATCCGTGATGGTGACATCAGCACCCAGGCCAGCCGCCATCATCGCAGCAGCCTCACCTACCACACCGCCGCCAAGTACCAACACCTTGGCAGGACTCACACCGGGCACGCCACTGATCAACTTACCCTTACCGCCCTTCGTCTTCTGCAGATAGTAGGCACCGTTCAGCGTCGCCATACGTCCTGCCACCTCACTCATCGGCTGCAACAGCGGCAGCGAGCCATTCGGCAACTGCACCGTCTCATACGCCAGACACACGGCGCCGCTCTTCAGCATGGCATCCGTCAACTCCTTCTCACACGCGAAATGAAAATAGGTAAAGAGCAACTGCCCCGGGCGCACCAGTTCATACTCCGGTTCGATAGGCTCCTTCACCTTCACGATCATATCACACTCCCGATACACGGCCTCGATCGTCGGGAGGATCCTCGCACCGGCAGCCACATACTCGTCATCCGAGAAGCCACTGCCCTCACCAGCCGTATGCTGCACACTCACCTCGTGTCCACGACGTGCCAACTCTGCCACCCCCGCAGGCGTCATACCTACACGGTTCTCATTGTTCTTAATCTCCTTGGGAATTCCTACTTTCATAAGCTTTTCAGTTTTAAGTTTGAAGTTTCTATGGTGCAAATATACGAAAAATTTCGATACGTTGTTCTCTTAAATCGAAAAAAATGCTTATCTTTGCCACAGATTAGAAGATACGGTTATGCCAAAAGAACAATCATCAATCAGAGAACGACAGCGGACAGACCTACGGGAACCGCGACGCTATAAGGTGACAATCTACAACGACGACTTCACGACGATGGAGTTTGTGGTGAAGATCCTCACCCAGGTGTTCTATAAAAGCGAGGCCGAGGCAGAGACGCTGATGCTGCAGGTACACCACTCCGACAAGGCGGTGGTGGGCATCTACAGTTACGACGTAGCCACCTCGAAGGTTCGAAAGGCCACCAGTATGGCCCGTGAGGCAGGCTTCCCGCTGAGACTAACCGTAGAACCAGACAAGGAGTAAAAAATGGCAGAAATCAAACAAACCAAACGTGCAGCCACTGTACTGAAAGAGACTGTTGACTGCTGCAAGGAATACAGACATGAATTCATCATGCCCGAACACCTGTTGATGGTACTGATCGACGAGTTCACATTCGCACACACATTTAATAACTATGCTGACAACCAGTCACTGGCAGAAAAGTTAGAAGAAAAACTCGAAGAGACAGAAGTGGTGCCTGAGGGTCAGACCTATGATCCCGAGGTGTCGGCACTCATGAGTCAGGTGATCGATATCGCCTACGCACAGGTGATCAACAGCAGTGCCCAGGCACTCGACATCCCCCACCTGGTGATGGGCATCCTGCAACTCAAGGAGTCGTGGGCATGCTATCTGCTGAAAGATGCCCTGGGCTCCAATGAGAGCAACTTCATGAGTGAACTGATCAGTGCCTATGAATTCAGCGATCATCTGGAGGAAGAGACGGGCGAACACCAGCATGAGGCCGCCTGGCGCCGCCTCGTCACCTGTATGAACGACCTCTACCAGAACCACAATCCACTGATCGGTCGGGAACAGGAACTGACGCGCACCATCCAGGTACTCTGCCGACGCGACAAGAACAACCCTTTGCATGTGGGAGAACCCGGTGTCGGAAAGACGGCTTTGATCTGGGGACTCGCCAGGATGATTCAGGAAGGCAACGTACCCGAACGTCTGAAGGGCAGCCGCATCTACCAACTCGACATCGGCACCCTGTTGGCAGGCACCCAATATCGTGGCGACTTCGAGCACCGCATCAAACAGATCATGGACGGCATCCAGGAAGAGAGTGACAAGAATATCGTCTATATCGACGAGATCCACACGCTCGTAGGCGCCGGTGCCACAGGCGAAGGATCGATGGACGCCTCCAACATGCTCAAGCCCTATCTGGAGTCAGGCAGCATCCGATTCATCGGCTCCACCACCTACGAGGAATACAACCGCCACTTCTCGCGCTCCAAGGGACTCGTGCGCCGCTTCCAACAGATCGACATCCCAGAGCCTTCGCCAGAGGAGACGAAACATATTCTGCAACAACTGCGCCCGCAATACGAACAGTTCCATCAGGTGACCTACGACGAGGCCGCCCTCGACTTCGCCGTGGATGCCAGTTATAAATATGTGAACGACCGTTTCCTGCCCGACAAGGCCATCGACCTCATCGACGAGGCAGGCGCCGCCTCCCAACTCACCACGGTCCCTGAGCCGGTTCCTGAGCCTGCCGAAGGAAAAATCACAAAGGCAGACATTGCCGATGTCCTGGCAAAGACCTGCAAGGTGGATGCCCTGGCGATGAAGGCCGACGACGACAACACACAACTCGAGACACTCGCCCCCCGTCTGCTCGCTAAGATCTACGGACAAGACGAAGCCATCCGACAGGTCGTGGAATCCGTTCAGATGTCGAAGGCAGGACTGCTCGACGACAACAAGCCCCTCGCCTCCCTGCTGTTTGTCGGACCGACAGGCGTGGGAAAGACAGAAGTGGCACGCGTACTCGCCCAGGAACTCGGCATCACCCTCTTGCGCTTCGACATGAGCGAATACACCGAGAAACATACCGTCGCCAAACTCATCGGTTCACCGGCAGGCTATGTGGGCTACGAAGACGGCGGCCTACTCACCGATGCCATCCGTAAGACACCCAATTGCGTACTTTTGCTCGACGAGATCGAGAAAGCCCATCAGGACATCTACAACATTCTGTTGCAGGTGATGGACTATGCCCGACTCACCGACAATAAGGGACGCAAGGCCGACTTCCGCAATGTCATCCTCATCATGACCTCCAATGCAGGTGCGCAGTTTGCAGCCCAGGCCAACATCGGCTTTACGGGAAATGTGTCGCGTGGAGAGGCCATGCTGAAGCAAGTGAAGAAAACCTTCAAGCCCGAGTTCATCAACCGACTCACGGGCACGGTGGTGTTCAATGACATGGACCGCGAGATGGCCACGCTCATCCTGCGCAAAAAGTTCGGTGAACTGCAAGAGAAGCTGACCGCCCGACAGGTCACCATGACGCTCACCGACGACGCCTTCCAGCTGCTGCTCGACGAGGGATTCACCCGCGAATACGGTGCCCGCGAAATGGACCGCGTCATCGCCCAGCGACTGAAGCCCCTGCTTATGCGTGAAATCCTCTTCGGCAGCCTCAAGTCCGGCGGTTCCGTCACCATCGACTCCGTAGACGGACACCTCACCATGCAGCAAAAGTAATCATAATTACTCATTACTAATTACTCATTTTCACGTGGTTTTTCAACTCGATAACGATCTCTGGTTTCCCGATCCCCATCTCGGCGAGGACGACGGGCTGATAGCTGTCGGCGGCGACCTCAGCGTCGACCGCCTGCTGCTGGCCTACTCGCACGGCTTCTTCCCCTGGTTCTCGTATAAGAACCGCGAAGAGCCCCTGTGGTACTGCCCCCTGCAGCGCTTCGTCATCATCCCCGGCGAGATTCACGTCAGCCACACCATGCGCCAAATGATACGTCGCGGCCAATACCAGGTCACCATCAACCGCGACTTCGACGGCGTCATCCGGGGCTGCGCCACTGCCCAGAACCGCAACCAAGAGGAAGGCGCGTGGCTGGGTCCCAACATCATCAGCGCCTACACCGAGCTCCACCGCCAAGGCTTTGCCGCCAGCGTCGAAGTGTGGCACGACGACCTGTTAGTCGGCGGATTTTATGGCGTTACCCTCGGCTCAGCATTCTTCGGCGAGAGCATGTTCTCTCTCGAGCCCAGCGCCTCGAAGATGGCACTCATCCATCTGGCCCGCACCTTCGACGAGCTCGGCGGTTCGCTCATCGACTGCCAGCTCGAAACACCCCACCTCCGCTCCATGGGCGCCCGCTTCATCCCCTACGACGAATACATCCGCCTAATCCGAAGCGAATGACACAAAAGGGACGTTTCTCTGATTCACAAGATTTTTCTGAATTGATTAAAGTTTTTGTTGCAGCGCTTCAACAGTGAGAATCAGTTAAGGTCATAATAAGAAAATTCGAGCTGGTGGTGATAATAAAAAAGGAATAAAAGCGTTATAAATATATGGCACAGACGAAAGACAATGGAGAGAGGCTGTGGAGGCCGGTCGACCCCATGCGGCACCATCGTGAAAAGGGATGGGACTACCGGGGACGAGCCATCTATCATTTCACGCTTCCTGCGGAGGGGCGTTATCCGCTGTTTGGAACCCTTGAGGGCGAAAGCGCTGAAACGGCTTTTGTCAGGCTCAACGCTTTCGGACGGCGCGTGAGTCAGATGCTTAGTGGTCTTGCGCAGTTCTACAAAGGGAAGGGCTATTCGCTGAAGGTGCTGGCGCGGATGGTGATGCCCGACCATGTGCATCTGGTCATCCAGGTGCAGGAACCGCTTCCGCAAAGCATTGGGGCAGTGGTACGGGGATTCAAGAGCGGGTGCACTAAGGTTTATAAGGAGGAGTTTTTTTACAGCGGCGAGAACACCGCTGGAGTGCACGCAGGGGCAAGCACGAGCGGCGGGGACGCAATTGTGCATTTTGCTCGCATTTTTGCGGGCAGGGGTAGTGTCTGGCAAGAGGATAAGGCTTATTACCACGAGCGCATCCTCCATGCACCAGGGCAGTTGCGCAGGATGATTGACTATGTGAAGGACAATCCGCGCCGCCTTTGGCTAAAGAGCCATTACCCCGACCTATTTAAGTTACACCGCCGGACCGAGGCTGCTGTTTTGTCGTTCACTTCGATGGGCAATCATTTCCTCCTGAACTGGCCCGATGGGCAAACGGTGGAAATGTCGCGCAGTGCCACCAACGAACAAATACAAGAGCGGCTTCGTTCGGCATTAGCAGCGGCGCACGACGGGGCGGTCACCTACACGGCGGCTATCAGCAAGGGCGAGCAACTCATCGCCCGTTCTTTGCACGAGCAAGGCTATCCGCTTGTGGTCCTGCTCAACGACGGTTTCCCGAAGGAGGGATCACCTCATGAGCGTTACTACAAACCTGGGGGAGTCTATTTCGAGGCATGTTCGAAAGGTCAGCTATTGCTGCTGGAACCCACCGAAGAGGCGTTCCTAGATGCCTGGATACAAAAGGCTGTGGAAGCCACGTTGCGGCGCAAGGCGGAAGAACGCCATTACAGCTATACGCCCGTCCCTGTAACCTCTCAGCGTTATCGCTTTGTGGCCCTCAACGAAATGGCAAAACGTCTGGGTTCGCCGTGGGATTAAAGTAATTTCGAGGGGCCAAAGCCGTAACTTTCTCCTTTGGAGAAGATGGGCTGCATCTCAGAAAAATTCAAATAAATTTGGTCTTTCGTTCGATTTGCATTATCTTTGCAGACGCAAAGGTAATCGACAACTAAAAACGCAATATGACACCACAAGAAGAAAGAAACCAACGTCTGGCTCAGACACTTATTCGTAACCTGCACCTCCGTCACATCGAGGCATTCTATTGTCCTACGGGCGCCGAGGCCGTGCAGAAAGTTTCAGAACTCATTCCCGACGGCAGCTCAGTGACCTGGGGAGGCACTATGACCGTTCGCGACCTCGCCATTCCCGATTTGTTGCGCAGTCGTGGAACCCTTGAAGTGCTCGATCGCGACATGGTCGAGACTCCTGACGAGAAGCAGGCGATGTATCTCCGCGCCTTCTCAACGGATGTTTACCTCACCAGTGCCAATGCCATCTCCGAGGATGGTGTCATCGTGAATATCGACGGCAACGGCAACCGCGTGGCAGCCATCACCTGGGGACCTAAAAAGGTTATTTTCGTCGTTGGACTTAACAAGGTGGCACAGACCGTCGAGGCTGCTTTGTCGCGAGCCCGTGGCACCGCATCGCCTGTCAATGCTGCCCGTTTCGACATCAAGACCCCTTGCCAGCAGGACGGCGTCTGCCATAACTGCAACTCCCCCGAGTCCATCTGCAACTACGTTCACTTCCTTCGCAACTCTCCCCGTGGCCGCCACGTCGTTGTACTTGTCGGCGAATCATTAGGCTATTGAGCTCACCGAGAGACACGTTTTATCCTCACACGGAGTCACAGAGTGCACAGAGTTGGGCGCAGCATGTGATCACGAGACTGTCCCCGTGTGCACAAGCGGATTGCAACGCACACTTTGACCCTAGGCCAAAGGAATTCTCCGGACGGCGCGGAGAAATTCTCCGCCTGGCTCGGAAATGACTTTCGACTACGTTAAGAACCCCAAACGGCATCGTGATCAAAATGTGTTGCGCATCGTGTCATTGGAAACAGTTGACGTTGAACCGTAAGACCCAGGACGGACGCGAATTCAAGGCTCAACGAGTAAGAATCCTTAACATTTCTCCCCTCTGGGGACATGAGGAACCTGCCGATAAGGCCTTCTAAAGTCACGAAGTCACGAATCACATTATCACATTATGTGCCATTTTGAAGAAAAGACTCTAGAAATTTATATTTATAATAAATATAAAATTATTTTCTTATTTTTCTGAAAGTTAAAAACATTGTTAATGTGACTAAAGTTTCGCAAGTGATGGCTCACCTGCATAATTTAACATAAAATAGGAATAAAAAAGGCTTCGAAGTTTGTGTAACTCACAGAAAATGAGTACCTTTATAATCGCCAAAAAATAAAGTTCAAACTTAGAAGCCGTGAGCAAAGGTAC
>JAEEGK010027807.1_pt1 | contig 11391 bp, 7 predicted proteins | sample 8958771 | NCBI WGS metagenome assembly JAEEGK01 (sample SAMN16246547, study PRJNA631951) | gut metagenome | biome: gut microbiome; feature: rumen; material: SC-attached | host: Bos | place: Iran: Karaj | collected 2018-10 | reverse complement strand
CAATCCCCAATCCCCAATCCCCAATCCCCAATCCCCAAACAAATTAATAATATGATTAAAAATTAATTTGAATTAAAAAAGATTTTTATTTTTAATAATTTAAATTTTAACCAAAAATAATTAAATTCATAATTAAATTTATAAATATTTAAAATACATAAAATTTCTGAGCGCAAATAAATTATATTTTAATTTTAATTAATTCTTAAATAAATAATTTTAAATAATTGGATGATACCTAAAAAATTATTTTCACCAAAATGTCTTCATTTTGACAGAGAAATAGTATTTAGAGATGATTTAAACAATTTTTTTGAATATATTTTAACAAAGAAACAAGCTGAAAACAAAGAAGATACTATTATTACATATTTAGAATATAAAAAATATTATAAAGAAAAAGGAATTTCCATGTTACATTTCTCAAAAAGTAAAGAAGAGAATGCAAAAGAATATTATGAATGTTTATTTGGAGAAATTCAATCATTTTTCTTTTTAAATAATTACAAATTTATTTCAAAATTATTTTCTATTTATACTATATATTCATTATATTATACACAAACATATCCAACTTTTTATCAAATTAATACAACAATTGAATATTTAAATGGAATAAATGATTTAATAAAAAATATTTATAGTATAAATAAAGAAATTTCTTTTGAAATTTTTTCAATGGTAAAAAAATTAAAGAAAGATAATGGAATTAGTATTGGAGTTATTCCTGGATTGAAAACAATTATTTTAAATAAATATGGTTTACCAATTGAACAAAAGACTAATGTTTATTCTGATTATTGTTCAATTTTAGATTATAAAAATAAATTAAATATTCCTGATTTAAAAAATCAAAAAAACCAAAAAGATACTGAATTAAGTCAATATAATAAGTTGAAAATGAATATTATAAAAGATATTAAAAATTTAGATTTTGAAAAAGATGAATATATAAATTATTTAAATGAAAATTTGTTAAATAAAAATAGGAATAATGAACATTATAATGGAAAAAATATTGATTATGATTTTGAAAATATTCCTTATTTGAGAAAAGAAGATTTAGATTCAAATAATATTACTAATTTTGATTTTTTATTTAATAAATTATTATAATATATATTTTTTAAATAATTCTAAAAAATGAATATTCATTTAAAAGAATTTTCTGATTATTTAGAATTTATTGTAAAATATTAATATATATTTAATAGGGAGTTATAGTCAAAAATTCTTTAAAAACTTTTAATAATATTTATAACAATTTAAAAAATATAAAATCAGAATTAAGTAATATCAATCTTTTAAAAGAAACATTAATAAAATATATTTTAGAATTATCAAAAGAAAATATTATAAATGTATCTGAGGCAATATTATTTAAATATTTAAATAATAAACAAATAGTATTTAATCAAATATTAGAAAAATTACCAAAAATTTATTTAAAATATACTAACAAAAAATTAAAATTGTATATTAAAAAATGGAAAAATAATATTTCAATTCCTCAAATTATATTTAATAATATTTCACCTATTAAAATAAATATACCTGAATTAAAAAATAAATCAGATGATTTTCTTTGTTTTAATGACATGAATTTAAGTTATAGAAAAGACAAAATAAAATCATTTATGACTGGTAGGAAATTTTGTTTTTCAACACCACAAAAAATTAAATTGTATAAAAAAGGTTTAAATGATAATTTTAATAAAACAAATAGGCATTTAAATAGTAATAGTTTTTCTATATTTAATGATTTTTTAAAAAGACAAGAAATTTTTTTAAAACAAAAAAATGAATCAAAAAGACAACTTTATAAAGATTCAGAATATGAAAATGAATTAATTTATACTTTTAATCCAAAAATAAATGATAATAAAGAAAAAATATTATCTAAAAATATTCCTGCACATTTGAGATTATATCAAGATAGTGAAAGAAGGAAAAAGAGACAAGAAACAATAGAAAAATTAAAAAAAGAAGAAAATTTAAAACCATTTTGTGAAATAGATAAAAAAGAATTAGAAAATAAAAATAAATATGAAAATGAATATACTTATTCTCCTGAATTGAAATGCTTTACTAAAATTAAGAAAAAAAATGCAAAAAAAAAAAATAAAATTTATAATTCTTATGATTATATTAAAAGTGATATGAATTTAAAAAATGAAAAAAATAAAAATAATGAAAATCAATTAAAAAAAATGAAAAGAAATATTTTTGGTTTAGATAAAAATGAAAAAGATTTAAATTATATATTAAATATTATAAAAAAAAGAAAAGAAGGCAATAAAAAATAAAATTTTTGAAATATATATAAAATAAAGAATATTATTTTTAATACAAAAATAAATATATAAAAAAAGAATAAAATTATAAATTTGTTATGAATTACGATAAAAAAAGTTCATCAATATATGAAGACGCAAATAGTAATATTGATCCAAAATATTTTATTGTAAGTAAACCTGAAAATAATTATGAAGAAAATATAGAAAATGAAATTAATAATAATATAAATTCAAATAATAAAAATTCAGGAAATAAAATTCAAATAAATCAATATCCTAATACTTCAGAGAGAACTGCAAAAGATTTTTATTATCAGGAACATATTGCTTTTATTGATAAAGAAAGAGTTAATAAAGGATGTTGTAGAGATGATGAATGCATTACTTTTTAAAAATGATTATAATTTGAATAATTCATTAATTTTTAGTTTTTCAACAATATGTTTTTAATTTAAATGTATTATTTATATATTAATTAATATCTAAATTAAATCGTTAATAGAAAATTTTCATTTTTTAAATTTGAATTGTATAATCCTTTTTACAATTAATATATTCAAAAGTAATTTAAAATAAGTGTAGAAAATTTATTTAAATTAATAAAATTTAATTATTAATTTATTTTAAAATTAAAATTAATTTTATTTGAATTTCAAATAAAAAAATTAAAATAATTAGATAATAATTATAATTTTTAATAAATAAAACACATATTACAAAAATCATTATTATTTGCATTATTTTTTCTTTCAAAAATAATAATATTATTTTTACCACCTCTTACAATATTATTTTGTAATTTTTGAATATAGTTGATACTTTCACTTTTTAATTTATTAATAATTCTCATTCTATAACCTAATTTTTCAATTCCAATTTCACTTCTTAAAATATCATCATTTAAAGGTTGTCTACTTTTCATTTGAACATATAATAATTCAGGACTATTATAATCATTTATTTTAAAATTATTAAAATATTTTTCTAAATTAATAGAAGATAATAATTTAAATAAACAATTTTCATTTCTTTCATTAATATTATAAACTTTATCTTTTTCAATTTGAAAATCAAATAAATGAGCTTCTTCTTCTAAATGAATTAATATTTTTGCCCTTTTTCCAGGTGAAGATATTCCAATTTCTTTTAATATTTTATCAGTAATTACAATTCCAGTTTTAGTTTGTTCAATTAATAATTTTAAATCATCATAACCATTTGCATTTAATAAAGTAGTATAATTTTTACTTATATTAATTTCTTGAAAAAAATTATAAAAAGGAGTATTATTTATTTTTTGTTTATTTGTTACTGTATATGTATTATAAATTAAAGAAGAATTATCTGAGTCATCAATTATATTAATTGATTCATTATTATAATCATTATCACTTATTTCAATTGTATGATTTGTTGGTTGTTTTATTTTATTAATAAAATTTTTTGATGAATTATTATCTATTAAACTACTATTATTACTTTGAGTAGAAAGTCTATTTGAATTTAGTTGATTTATTGTTTCTTTTGATAATTGTTTTACATTTTTACTCATGTTTTCTTCAGTTAAAGATATTTTATGTTTTGATATTAAATTGTTATATTCATTTAATGAAATATTTGTATTTGGATTTAATTCTCTATGTGTTTTTTGATTTGATGAATATTGAAAATTATCTGGATTATCAAAAATATAATATCTTTTATCTTCATTTTCTTTATTCATTTTAAAATAATTATTGTGAATATAATAATTATTTTTATTTTTTTTTAAATCACTTCTGTGAGTTAAATTATCTTGTGATGGATTATCATAAAATAATTCACTTTTAATAAAAGAAGAAAAATATGTATTTTTTGTATTCCTTCTTGTTAAAGGAAATTCATTTCTTGATATTTCTGATATTTTAATATCATTTTTTTTAGAATAAAATTTTGCAAGAGTAAAATTATATTTATCATCAAAATAAAATGTATTATTATTAGAATTTGTTTTAGGTTCAAATTTTTTTTCTGTGATTAATGATATAATTAAAGGATTTTTTACTTTTTTTGCATAATCAAATATTGTTAAATTATTTTTGGTTTTTAAATTTTTATTTGGATGATATTGGATTAATAATTTTATTATTTTTATATTATTTTTAGATATTGCATAATGGAAAAGTGTTTCTCCTTTTTCATTTTGACAATTAATATCACATCCACAATTAAGTAAAATATTTAAAAATTTTTCTTTATTTAATTCACAACATTTAAACATAAAATCATTAAAAATTTTTTTTGATTTATTATATTGAGATGTCACTAAAAATGTTAAAATATTATCTTCATTATTATTTTGGTTATTATTGTTTAGAAGTAAAGTTAAATATTCATTTAAATTTTTTTCTTCATTTTTTTTAATATTTTCAAATCTAATTAAAGATTTATGTGATTTATTATCTATTTCATTTGAATAATTTTGATGTTTTTTTTCAGTTTTTTCATCATTTAATATTAAATTACTTGTTTTTTTTTCAAATTCCATTTATAAAGAACAAAAAAAACCAAAATAAATAAGAAGTTAATGATATTTAAATTTTTTTTCTTTTGAATTTAACTTAATTGATTAAATTATAAATTTGAAAGATGGTGGAATTTACATCAATAAAACACGAAATGAAAAGGAATATAAAATATCAATCTATGATAAATTTTAATTCTAATTCTGTTTCATTACCAAATAAAAAAAAATCTAATTTAAAAAATTTATATTTTAAAGAATATTATAATTGTTATCCATATCAAAATAAAAGAAATAAATCAAATATTCCTTTTATAAAAATGAATAAATCATATCAATGTTCTAATTTCATTAATAAAAATATTAGCTTTTTAAAATTTATTCAAAATAATCCTCATAAATGTATATTAGCTCGAATTTTAATTGATAAAATGAAAAAGGAAAATCATTTTTCTTTTTCAAAAAAATTAAGAGTTAATGATTCGCCAATAAAATTATCAAATAAAGAAATAACTCAATTCCGACCAAATAGAACAATGTATTCTTCTTTTAATAATAATAAAAAAATTCTTTTAAAAAATGATAAAATTAAATTATTAAATGAGATTTCTAAAGAAGATAAAAGAAGGAAAATGTTTTTCCCTTTTAAAAATGAATATATTAGAGAACAAATTAAAAAATCAATAATTTCTATTGATTCAATATCCAAATTTTAATATTAATTACTGGAATTAAATTTTTACTTTGTAAGTTATAAATAATAGTATTGAATAAATTAATAAAATAAAGTTTTAATTATTTTAAATAGATAACAATGCATTTTTTTATAATAAAAAAAAATTTTACTTATATTATTATAAAATAATCAAATTTATTTTTTTTTCATATATAATATTTTTTTTCATTTTTATTAAAAATTTAATAATAATGGATAAGAAAAAATTAAGTTATGTAAATAATATGTGGCTCGGTTTTGAAATGATAAATAATAATTTTATAAAAATGAGGAATAATGGAAAAATAATTTTATATATTTTATTTCAAAAAAATATTTTAGAAAGAGAATATGCAGAAGGAATAAAACAATTATATAATTCTTATTATAATAATATAAAAAAAAACAATAATATAAATTATACTTTAGATAATGCAATAGATAATTTATTAAATGAAATAAATAATGAAAGTAATTTCCATTTAAAAAATATTGAAAATATAGAAGAACAAATTTTAAAACCATTTGAAAATTTATTAGAAAATCAATTAAATAAGGGATTAGAATTAAGTGAAAAAATACATTTTGTACAAAAAAAATTCCAAAAAATTTATGAAAATTTAGAAAGTATGAAATTAAAATTTCATTCAGCAGCAAAAACGACTGAAGTAAAATTTACAAAATTTGAGAAAATAAAATATTATATTGAAAAAGAAAATATTGATATTTCTTTTTCAAATTCAACAATAGATAATAAATTTTCTAAAAGTGAAAATAATTTAGCAATTCCTTTACAAATGAAAATGAGACAATTAAGTGAAGAACAATTAAAATTATATTTTAAATATGATGAAGCTAAAAATAAAAATTTAATTTTTGCAAAAGAATTAGAAAAAAAATATAAAGACTTTATAATTGAAGCAAATCAAGAAAGAGAAAATTTTATTAATGAATTAACAAATATTTATAATTCTTTTCAAGAAATGGATGAAAAATATATAAATGAATTAAAAAATTATTTTTTAAATATTACAAAATATCAAATTGAATTATATTCAAAAAAATTAGAAATAAAAAATAAAGAAATAAATGAATATAATTCAATAAATATAAATTCAGATATAGAACTTTTTATTAATGAAAATAAAACAAGTTACACATTACCAATTGAATTTAAATTTGAATCATATAATTCTCAAATTAAATTTAGAGATAGTATGGATGAAAAAATAAAAGAAAAATATGAAATTGGAAAAAGAGTTTCAACATTAATGAATGATATTTTTAAATATACACCTCAAGAATATATAAATAATCCTGAAATAGAAATTAATTTTAAAAAAATTGAAAAAAATATTAGAAATATATGGAAAGGAAAAAATTATGAAAGAGATTTTTTATTTTCTTTATTTGATAAAAATATTTATAGAATGCATTTTTTAAAATGTTTAAATCATTTTAGAGATGAAGGTTTATTTTATCTTGAAGAAAATTCTTTTAATAATTTATGTTTAATATTAAATTTTATGTTGACAAAATCAAATGAAGAAAATGATTATGAATGTATAAAATTATGTATAATTCTTTCACAAACTTTTTTTTTAGAAAAAGAAAAAAATATTTTAATACAAGATATAATTCAAAAAAATCCAATTTGGCAACATAAAAAAATTTGGGAAGGTTTAATAAAATATTCTATTGATTCAGATATAAATAATCCAAATAATTATTGTAATTTATTTAATGAAACTAAAGAATCAAGAAATAATAGAATTCATTCTGCAGCATATGGAAATTTATTTACTTTTTGGTATAATATGAAAATATTTGAAGTACCTATTGAAAAATGTAAAAGTGTTATTAAAAAATTTTGTAAAAAATATAATATGAATGAAAATGATTTTTATAATTGTGATATACCAGTAAAAGAAGTTAAAACTAATATTGTTATTAATTCTATTGATGATTCTATTGAAAAAAATGATATTAAAGATTTATCTGAGATTGATAAGAAAAATAATAATTCAATATAATTATATATAAATATATATTTTAAATAGTTATTTGAGAAAAAAGAAATTTAGTTTAATAAAGGTTAATTAAGATTTTAAATTATAATTTGTATATATTTCTTTCTATATTTAAATAATATTCTTTAAAATCAAATTTTTAAATGTTTAAATTGTATTCAAATATGATTGATAATAATATAATTTATTTTAAATATAAGTTTTATTAATGTAATTTTTAAAGTTATTGAATTTTAGAATGAATATGAGAAGCTAATTTAAAATTCAATTTATTTATCTAATTTTTATTGAATTATAATTTTGAATTTTTATTTTTGATATTTTCTTAATTAAAAAACAATAAAGAGGATTATAATTTTATTAAAAAAGATTTATTTGAATGTTCTTCATATATATTTATAAATTTAATATAAGGGAATTATTTTATATGAATCAAATAATTTTAAATAAACACTTTTTCTTAATTTTATAAATATTATAAATACATTTCTTATATATTTAGAGAATAAAAAGAATTTTATTAAAAAATTAAAAAAAAAACAATTAAAGTATATAAAATACTAATTGATTTAATTTTAATTAAATTTGGATATTTGTCCTATAATGATAAATGAAAAGCAATATAAAAATCATAAATCAAAAACTTTTAATGAATCAATAACAATAAATGATAAAATAATGGTTCATTTTAAAAAATCAGGATGTAATAAATCATCTAATAAAAATAAAACAGATATTTTGATTGAAGTAAAAGGAAAAATAATCTCATTTTCAATATGTGGGGATAAATTTAAAAATGTAATAAATTCAAAATGTAATATTAAAACTTTTAAAGAACAACTTTTATTATTATATTCTCAAAAAGATTGTAAAGATTCTAATTTAACAAATCCTAATAAAGAATCATATATTCAATTTTTTAGTTCAATTGATGATGATTATTATGATAATAATAATAAAAAAGGAAATAATATTTATTCATATTATAATAAAAGTAATACTTTTAATTCAAATTTTAAAATGCATAATAATATAAAAACAAGAATATATAAACAAATAGATATAAAATTTTTAAATGATATTAATGAAAATACTAATATTGAAGATAGAATATTCAATAATAATGAAATAAATAATATTAATAATATAACAAAACAATATTCACATCAAATATGTAATATATGTGATTTACTTAAACCTTCAAATAAATTTATAGAATTAGAAAATTGTAAACATACTTTTTGTTTTAATTGTGGACAAAATTATTATGAAAATTTAATAGAAATGGGTGATTTAAATTTAAAATGTCCTTTTTATAAATGTAGTGAAGAAATTACAAATAAAGAATTTTTAAGAAATATAATATCTTCTCAACATTATCAAAGATTAATTTATGGTAAATGTATAGATAATAATAAAATAATTTTAAAAGGAAAAACAACAATGTCATCAATAAATAAAGGAACTATAAAAAAATCAACTTTAAATTCAACTTTAGGAAAAGGAATTACTAAAGTTGAATTAAATTCAATTTTAAAAAAATATTCTAAAAAAAATGTAATACATATTACAAATAATGAAGAAGAATATATAATTTATACTATGTTTAGAGATACAGTTTGTCCTTGTTGTACTTTACCTTGTTTATTTGGTAAAACTTTAAGTAATCATTTAAAATGTTTGAATTGTCTTAAAAGAATTTGCAAATTTTGTTTTAAAAAAGTAGACACTGATCATTTTAATATTTATAATCAGAAATGTTGTAAAAATTATAGATTTTTTCTTTATAAACATAATAAAAACTTTAAATTCAATAAAAAATTATTTATTAAATGTGAAAAATTTGGTAGTATAATTATTTCATATATGTTGAAATTAATTGTATTGTATGTTTTTCTTTTTAAAATTATTGATTATTTTATTCCTATTGACAAAAAAGAATTTGATTATGGGAATATTAAAAATAAAAAAACTCTTTTAAATTTTAAAACTTTGACAATTAAAACAAATTTAACTAGGAGAAAAGAGAAAAATTATTATCAATCAATTAAAAAAAAAATAAAATATTTTTTTAATATTTTATTTAAAATAATTTTCATCTGGATCCCTTTCTTAATTTATTTTATTTCAATCCCATATTTACCATTTTTTCATATTATAATTGAATATTATATAAATGATGATATTTAGTTATAAATAATCTTTTTTTATTAACCTTAATTATCTATATATTTAAATATATAGTTGAAGATGTTAATTTTATTTAATAAACTAAATGAAAATAATTTATTAATTAATTTGAAAAAAAATTTTTCTTAATAAAAATGGATGTTATAGAAAGTGAAGATGAAGATACAACTTTTGATAAACTTGAACATAAAGTAAAAGATTCAAATGGAAAAGAATATTTAATTTTATTTCAAGCATTATCTGATAAAATTGAAATAACTTGTACTTTATTAGAAGATGAAGAAATTTTTTATTCTACAAGTGTAAATTTTGTTGATGTTAAAAATAAACATAAATATTTAAAAGGAGCAGAAAATTCTGAAGAAATTCTTGAAGCTTTAAATGAATTTTTAGATAGTATTAAAATTTCTCAAGAAGGTAATAAAATGAAAATTATTTTTACTATTATTTATTTAAAAAAAAAAGATAAAGTTATATTTGATCTTGTTAAAAAAGAACTTTTTTCAGATGATGAAAATGATGATGATAATAATGATGAAAATTCTGAAAAAAAAATATTAAAATTACAAAAAAAAATTGAAATACTTACTAATAGTAATTTAGATTTAAATAAAAAAGTTGCTAATTTAATTTCAATTAATGATGATTTAGTTAAAAAATTTGAAATATCAGAAAATAAAATAGAACAAATGGGAAATGTTATTCAAAATTTAATAAAAAATATAGAAAATTTATCATTATCATTAAATAATAATAATCATAATATAAAATCAGAACCATTAATTACAAAAGATTCAATAACTGATTTATCAAAAAATGAAACAAAAGAAGAATCAAAAACTAATTCAAAAGAATTATTAAATAATAATTTATTAAAAGAAAAAATTGAAGATTATATAGAAGAAAATGTAATAACATCAAATCATTATAATTATTGTTTTACTCAATTAAATAATTCAAATATTGCAATTGGATATAATTCAGGTTCAATTGGAATTTATGAAACAAAAAATTTTACTCAATTACTTCAAATAAATGCACATTCAAAAGATATAAGATGTATATTAGAATTAACTAATGGAAATATTGCATCATGTTCAAATGATAATTTTATTGTAATAAATAAATTAAGTAGAGATAATAAATCAAATGAAGAAATACAAAAAATAGAAAATACATCATGTGTATATAAAATAATAGAAATAAATAAAATTTTAATTTCTTGTAATTGTGAAAGTATTGATATATGGGTAAATAATCCTCAAAATAATTTATATGAAAATTATGAAAGTATTAAAATTGGTAAAAATATTTATGGATTATTAAAAGTTAATGATATATTATTTGTTGCCCATATTGCAATGAGTACTCTTCATTTTTATAATAATGATGATTTAACTTTAATTAAAGAATTAAATAATATTCCAACAAGATTATATAATAATTTAGCAATAATTAATAATGATATCTTATGTATTGGTTCTACTGAACAAATTTATTTAGTTTCTATTTCAAAAATGGATATTATTAAAATTGTTAATATTGAAAAATGCGGAATTGAATGTTTAACTATTTTACCAAATAATACTTTATTATGTGGTGTTACTATAACTGGAAATATTTTACCTTTTTATAGTTTTATTCAATTTAAATTGA
>JAEEGK010027806.1_pt1 | contig 11391 bp, 11 predicted proteins | sample 8958771 | NCBI WGS metagenome assembly JAEEGK01 (sample SAMN16246547, study PRJNA631951) | gut metagenome | biome: gut microbiome; feature: rumen; material: SC-attached | host: Bos | place: Iran: Karaj | collected 2018-10 | reverse complement strand
CCGCCGCCATAAACAAAGATGCCCGGGCAAGCCGGGCATCTCTTGGGAGGAGGAGACAAGCGCTATTTGTACAGGAAGCGCTTGATCGACATCTTCGGGGTCTTCTCGAAGGGTTTGTCGACGAGTTCGACCTTGGAGAGCTGGCTGTAGGCAGGAAGCTGCCGGTTGGCGCCGACCCGGATGTTCTCGGGGATGTTGGACTTGGCCTCGTTGTCGAGGAGCGCCTTGGCGATGGCCTGCTCATCGAGGAACACCAGCGCGACCAGCTTGCCGCCGCGGTCCACCACCACGTTTTCCAGCACATAGGCCTGGTTGTTGACCACGGCCTCGATCTCTTCCGGATAAATGTTCTGGCCCGAAGGACCGAGAATCATGTTCTTGCTGCGGCCGCGGATGAAGATGTTGCCCTCGGCGTCGATGATGCCCAGGTCGCCCGTCTTCAGCCAGCCGTCGTCGGTAAAGGCGTTGCGCGTGGCTTCCTCGTTCTTGTAGTAGCCGATCATGATGTTTTCGCCGCGGCACTGGATCTCGCCCACCACGTGCTGCGGGTCTTCGGAATCGATCCGGACTTCCGCCACGTCGACGCACTTGCCGCAGGAGCCGGCCACGTACTTGGTCCAGTGCTCATAGGCCAGCAGCGGGCAGGCTTCGGTCATACCGTAACCCACCAGGTACGGGAACTTGATGCGCTTGAAGAGCCGCTCCACTTCCGGGTTCAGCGGGGCGCCGCCCATGATGAACTCGAGGACATTGCCGCCGAAGGCCTGCACCAGGCCGTCCTTCACCTTCTTGTAGATGATGTTGTTGATGCCCGGTATCTTCAGCAGCACTTTGATCAGCGGCTTGTCGAGCGTCGGTTTGACCTTCGACTTGTAGATCTTCTCCATCACCAGCGGCACCGTGATCAGCAGATACGGCTTCACGTCGGCGAACGCCTTCATCAGGGCGGCCGGCGTCGGGGCCTTGCCCAGCCAGTAGATGGAAGTACCGTTGCAGAGCGGATAGATGAACTCGATCACCAGACCGTACATATGGGCCATCGGCAGCATCGACACCATCTTGTCGCCGGCCGGCACGTTGCGCTGGCTGTAGTCGACGTTCGCGGAGAAGTTGCGGTAAGTCAGCATCACGCCCTTCGGGTCGCCGGTGGAGCCGGAGGTATAGTTGATGGTCGACAGGTCGTCCCAGTTGTCGGTCGGGAAATGGACGTCTTCGGGACCGAAGCCCTGGGGATATTTCGCCGTGAAGAGGGCGTCCATCTGGTCGTAGATTTCCTGCACCGACGGGTCGGCCGTCCAGAGGGTCCGCCAGTTGTCCACGTCGACGACGAGTTTCAGCTTGGGCATCTTGGCGATGTCGAGCTTCTTCCATTTGGCCTCGTTGGTGAACAGGGCGATGCTGTCGGAGTGATTGACCAGGTGGTTGACGCTGTCGGCCGTGAAGTCGGCCAGGATCGGCACGATCACGGTCTCGTAGGTATTGACGGCCAGGTAGGCCATGCCCCAGCGGGCGCCGTTCTGGGCGCAGATGGCGATCTTGTCACCTTTCTTGAACCCGAGTTTGTCGAAGACGAGATGGAATTTCTCGATCTGCGTCGCCATCTGGGCGTAGTCGAAGGTCTCGCCTCCGATGTTGTTGAGCGCGGGCTTGTTCCAGAATTTCCGGCAGGCAGCCTCGAGCCGCTCAAGATAGTGGGGGTAGGTACTCATAGCTTGGGTATGGAGGTTTTAGTATTGTCCGGATCAGGCTTCCGCGTCTTTGATGGAGGGAATCATCATCGGATTCATCGGCAGGCGGATCTCGCCGAACTGGCCTTCGTACTTCCGGATGTTTTCGGTCAGGGCGCCGAGGAGGCGTTTGGCGTGCTCGGGCGTCATGATGATGCGGCTGGCCACCTGCATTTTGGGCATGCCCGGCATGTTCTGGGCGAAGTCCAGGATGAACTCACTCGAGGAGTGCGTGATGATGGCCAGATTGGCGTAGCGGCCCTGGGCCACTTCGGGCTTGATATCGATGTCGATTTTCTTGGGGTCCATGGGAGCGGGCTATTTGGCGAAAGCCACCGCGCGGGTTTCGCGGATGACGGTGATCTTGATCTGTCCGGGATAGGTCATCTCGTCCTGGATCTTCTTGGCGATCTCGGCCGAGAGTTCCTCGCACTGCTGGTCGGACACGCTCTCGGCGCCCACGATGACGCGGAGTTCGCGACCGGCCTGGATGGCATAGGTCTTGGTCACGCCGGGATGCGAGAGGGCGATGCCTTCCATATCCTTGAGGCGCTTGATGTACGATTCGATGACCTCGCGGCGGGCGCCGGGACGGGCGCCGGAGATGGCGTCGGCCACCAGCACGAGCGGCGCGATGAGGGAGTTCATCTCGATCTCCTCGTGGTGGGCGCCGATGGCGTTGCAGATGTCGGGTTTCTCCTTGTATTTCTCCGCCACCTTCATACCGAGCAGGGCGTGCGGCAGTTCGGGATCTTCCTCGCACACCTTGCCGATGTCGTGGAGCAGGCCGGCGCGTTTGGCGGCCTTCGTGTTGAGTCCGAGTTCGGAAGCCATCGTGGCGCAGATGTTGGCCACTTCGCGCGAGTGCTGCAGCAGGTTCTGGCCGTAGGAGCTGCGGTATTTCATCCGGCCGATGAGCCGGATGAGTTCGACGTGCAGGCCGTGGATGCCCAGGTCGATGCAGGTGCGCTTGCCGGTTTCCATAATCTCGTCGTCGAGCTGCTTGCTCACTTTTTCGACCACTTCCTCGATGCGGGCGGGGTGGATGCGGCCGTCGGCCACGAGCTGGTGCAGGGCCAGGCGGGCGACTTCGCGGCGGACCGGATCGAACGAGGAAAGCAGGATGGCTTCGGGCGTATCGTCGACGACGATTTCAACGCCGGTCGCAGCTTCGAGGGCGCGGATGTTGCGGCCCTCACGGCCGATGATGCGGCCCTTGATCTCGTCGTTGTCGATGTTGAACACCGTGACGGCGTTTTCGATGGCCGTTTCCGGCGCGGTGCGCTGGATGGTGTTGATGACGATGCGCTTGGCTTCCTTGGCGGCGTTCAGGCGCGCTTCGTCCATCACTTCGTTGACGTAGGACATCGCTTCGGTGCGGGCCTCGGCCTTCATGTTCTCGACCAGCTGGTTCTTGGCTTCGGCAGCCGTCATACCGGCCACTTCCTCGAGTTTCTCGATGACCTTGCCGCGGAGTTTCTCGTACTCTTCCTGCTTCTTGCCCACGATCTCCATCTGGGACTTGAGGTTCTCGCGGATGGCTTCGACCTCTTTCTGCTTGCGGCCGATCTCGGAGTTCTGCTGGTTGAGACCGAGTTCACGCTGCTTGAGCTTGTTCTCGAGCTGCAGCGCCTGGGCGTTGCGCTCATTGATGTAGGCTTCGTGCTCGCTCTTGAGCTGGAGAAACTTTTCCTTGGCCTGGAAGATCTTCTCTTTCTTGATGGCCTCCCCCTCCGCCTCGGCCGCCTTGATAAGCTCGTCCCTGCGGCCTTTGAGTATGACGTTGCGCACGAGGACGGTGCCCAAGACACCCAGTCCCGCCGCAATGATCGCTGTAATGATGTAGGATAACATGGTGGTAAATATATTGTGTTTACATTGTCACGATATACTTACCATTGAAGGAAAAAAGCCGTTAGTCCTGGTCTATCGAAAATCTTATAGAATAAGATTTGAGCTCCGGTTATGTCGCGGACTTCCAACGTCCTATAAAAATAGAATCCCCCGAAGGGTCACCCAGGCCTGTCTTTGACGACCGAGTTGGCTCGGTTTGTTTTTTAATGTTGATTTTGGCAAAGAGCAGAACTAACGGCTAAGATATTCTCCGAGGCTGGCGTCCAGTTCTTCCAACTGGCGCAGCGCGCGCTGGTTTTCTTTACTGCTTCTGGCTTCCAGTTCCAGGAGTTTGGTCTCCTCCGAGAGGAGGAGCATGCTCAGGACATCGCTCAGATCCTGATCGCGGAAATCGAAGCGAAGCGCGTCGATCTCCTTGTTGATGCGGTCGGCGGCCGCACGGATCATCTCCTCCCGCCCGGCATCCACCAGATGCTGGGTCTCCTTGCCGGCAATCTTCAATGTGATCCGCTGTTTCATCGTCCCTATTCGCTGAGCAGGCTTACGCAAGCGTCAATCTCCTTGATGAGCCGCGACACGGTACGCTTGGCTTGCGTCCGGTCGGCGGCGGTCCCCAGAAAAACTTCCTTCAATCGTAAGTCTTTTATCTGTTTTTCTAATTCGGTTATCTTGTTGTCTTTTTTCGTTAACTCGGCTTCCACGCGGTCCAGCTTCGCCTTGATCACGGCATTTTCCCGGTCGAGGGTCTCATACCGGGAGATGAGCTCTTCGACCTTGGATTTCAAGCGGATGGCCAGATCGTTTTCCATAGAAGCAATAATCACACAAAGTTAAAGATTATTTTACAAATTTCCAATTGGTTGCCATTTCCGGCACAATTTCTCCCTTCGCGGCGATGTAGTCGCCGATCAGGGAGCGGATATCCTTGTACTTCTCCACGACCTTCACCTCGGCGGGATCGACGCCGGCGCCTTCGCGCAGGAGGTCGCCGCCGCCGCTGGCGCGGTATGACGTCATCGCTACCTTGTAGGTCTTGTCCAGGTCGAACGGCTTGCCGTCATTCATCGAGAGGATGCGGACCCGCTCGCCCTTCGGCGCGCTCTTGCTCACTTCATAGCGGATGCCGTCGGCCGAATCCCAGTTGTAGGACGGGCCCGAGCGGTTCACCCAGTTGTCGTAGGAATACTCCAGATAGTCCTTGATCTGCCGGCCGGTGAGTTCGACCACGTAGAGCAGGTTCTCAAAGCGATAGATCGATACCAGGTCCTGGAACTCGATGACGCCTTCCGGCACCACGCCGCTGTTGGACAGCGGCGCGGCGAACGCCACGTCCGCGCCCGAAGCGCCCAGCTGGACGGTCTGGATGAGATTGATGTAGGTCGACGGGCCGTCGAGCGCGTCGGCCAGGAAGATATTGTCGGACAGATGGCCGATCGGCCGGTTGGCGAACGCCTTCACGGCGTTGAAATCGTTTTTGAACGTCGCCACATAGTCGGGATCGACGGGCACCTTGTCCATCGGGACCAGCTTGTAGTCCACGACCTTGTCGACGACCTTTCCGTTCTTGACCGTCAGCGTGAAATCGGCCTGTCCCACGACGGCCGCCTTCGTGCCGGCGTCCAGCAGGACGACTTCCCCTTCGGGGCCGTCGACTTCCTTGGCCACCGGCCGGTGGTCGTGCCCGTTGAGCACGAGGTCCACGCCGCGGACGGTCGAAGCCAGATAGAGCGCTTCATTCTCGCGCTCCGCCTGTTCGGTGCCGGTGCCGGAATGGACGGCCAGGACCACCAGCTGCGGATTCTCTTTCTCGACGACCTGGTCGACCAGTTCCTGGGCGACATCGTGGATGAGCTGGAAATCGATGCCGTGCCACACGGCCGTGGAGAGCCAGCTCTTGATGTTGGCGTTGGTCATGCCGATGATGGCGACCTTCACGCCGCCGCGGTCCACGACGCAGTAAGGCAGGAAGTACGAATCGGTCACGGCCTTGTTTTTCGGATCTTCGTCCATATCGGCCTTGCCGTTCTCGTCGCGGTCGAACGCCGCGTTGGCGGCCAGGTACGGCATCGTGAGTTCGCGGGCCACGCGGTCGTATACGTCGTGGCCGGTCTCGATGTCGTGGTTGCCCACCACGATGGCGTCATAGCCCAGGTAGCTGGCGATGCGCGGATAGATATGCGGCATGTCGGTGGCCACGTAGTTGAAATAATAGGCGGCGTTGTCGCCCTGGAGATTGTCGCCCACATCGATCAGCACGGGCTGGACGCCACTGGCGCGCAGCTCCTTCAGATAGGACGACACATTGGCCAGCGAGGTCTTGGCGGCCATATTGTCCACATAGGCGGAATCGAAATAGGCGCCGTGCACGTCGGTGGTGGAACACACCGTCACGGTGTATTGCCCGTCGGCCAGCGTCTTTTTGGGAGACAGCAGGGAGATCAGGCAACCGATGCCGAATCCGACGCCGAAAAGGGCGATCAGGATGGCGGCGATATGCAAAACGTTTCTTTTCATCGAATTATCGGGTTTAGATTTTGATTTCAAAGGAATCCGCGTCGCGGCTCACGGGGAAACGGTCGCGGTAATGGGCCAGCGGGGCCATGGGCATCTCGCCCGTGAAGAAACGGACGCCGCCAACGCGGCAGCTGCGGGCGATGCTGTGGCCCACATAGTCGAGGATCATCGACTTGCCGTCGTAATCGCAGAGCGCATCGGTGCCGATGCGGTTGCAGAACAGGGCGTAGGCGGCGTTTTCGACCGCCCGGGCACGCAGGAGGATCTGGGCGGCGTCGATGCGCGAGGCCGGCCAGTTGGCGATGTTGACCAGCAGGTCGTAGCCGTTGCCGACATTGCGGCTCCACACGGGGAAGCGCAGGTCGTAGCACACGTTCAGTTCGATCCGCCAGCCGCGGTAAGACACGGTGCAGCGGCGGTTTCCGGGCTCGAAGGCCGGATATTCACCGGAAGGCGTGAAGAGGTGATGCTTGTCATAGAAAACTTCCGTGCCGTCAGGTTCGATGAACCGGCAGCGGTTGGTGATGTGCGACGCGCCGTCGGGGCCGGTCCAGCGGGTCGGCACCGAAGCGATCACGGCGACGCCGCATTCGGCGGCGATGCGCCGGAGCCAGGTGGCCGAGGGGCCGTCCTCCGGCTCAGCCACGGCGTGATTCATCGTGAATCCCACCGAGAAAGTCTCGGGCAACACCAGGATATCGGTCGGATGCTGGGCGCAGAAACGGCGCACGGGCGCATCGAGCCGTGCGATCGTGGCGGGCGCATTCTCCCACACGATGTCATGCTGACACAGGGCTACTTTCAGGACTTCCAGCGTTTCCATTCTTCAGTTTGATTTTATTGATGATCAGCGCGATCGCGCCGTCGCCCGTCACATTGCCGGCCGTTCCGAAGCTGTCCATCGCGATATAGAGGGCGATCATCAGACCCTGCATCGACGCATCGAAGCCGAGCATCGAGGCCAGCAGGCCGAGGGCCGCCATGATGGCGCCGCCCGGCACGCCCGGCGCGGCGATCATCGTGATGCCCAGCATCAGGATGAAGCCCGCATAGGTGGCGAAGCTGATGTCGAGGCCCATGCTCAGCGAAATGGCGTAGGCGCAGGCCACGATCTTCAGGATGCTGCACGACATATGGATGGTGGCGCAAAGCGGAATCACGAAGTCGGCCACATCGGGATTGACGCCGTTCTTGATGGCCTGGGCCCGCGTCACCGGGATGGTGGCTGCGGACGACTGGGTGCCGAGCGCCGTGACGTAAGCGGGCAGCATGGTTATCAGCGCCTTGAACGGATTCCGGCCCGCGATGGCGCCGGCAATGCAGAACTGCAGCACCAGCACCGTGACGTGCATCAGGAAGATGATCACGATGATTTTCAGGAACATGCCCAGCACGGGGCCCACGTTGCCCTCGGCGCCCATCTTCAGGAAGATGCCGAAGATGAACAGGGGCAGCAGCGGGATGATGACCTTGCGGATGACCGAGAAGATGACTTCGCGGAGTTCCCGCATGGCGTTGCGGAGCGTATCGCCTTCCAGGTGGATCAGGGTCAGGCCGAGGACGAAGGCCAGCACCAGGGCGGTGGTGACGCTCATCACGGAAGGCATCTCGATGGTAAAGAAGGGCTTCAGTTCGTGGGCCGACATATCGATGTTGCCCAGTGACACCGCCGCGTCGCCCAACAGGGACGGATAGGCCAGCCGGCAGGTCCCATAGGAGAACAGGCCGGAGAGGATGGTCGACAGATAGGCGATGGCGGCCGTGATCAGCAGCAGGCGGCCGGCGCCCTTGCCGAGCTCGAAGATACCCGGCGCAATCAGGCCCAGGATCAGGATCGGGATGATCAGCCCCAGGAAATTGCTGAATATGCCGTTGAACGTGACAAAGACGCGCGTGAGCCAGTCGGGGAAGAAGAACGAGCAAATGATACCCAGCGCAATGGCTATCAATACTTTCGGGAGCAAGCCCCAGTCCTTGAACGATTTCATCGGCGATTTATTTCAGGGTTTGTACAGCGGTTTCAAGCCGGTCGATCGCCTCGGCGAGCATCGCCCGCGGGGCGCCGACGTTCATGCGCATATGCCCCTCGCCGCCGGGGCCGAAGGCCTCGCCGTCGTTGAGGGCCAGTTGCGCCCGGTTCACGAAGAGGTCGATCAGTCGGTCGTGGTCGAGCCCGAGGCCACGACAGTCGAGCCACACCAGGAACGAGGCCTGGGGCCGCACGGGCCGGATGCCCGGGATGCGCTCAGGCAGCCACTTGCAGACGAAATCGACATTCTCTTTCACATAGGCGAGCATCTGCTGGCGCCAGGCGCCGCAATGCTTATAGGCCGCTTCCGTGGCGACCGTCGAGAGGAACATCGTCCCGTTGAGTTCATTGGCCTGGAGATAGCCGAAAAACTTCTTCCGGATCTCAGGGTCAGGCACCACGCAGAACGAACTGACGATGCCGGCCATGTTGAAGGTCTTGCTCGGTGCGGCGAAGGTAATGGAATTCGCGGCCGCGTCGGCCGAGACCGTGGGGAACGGATGGTGCTTGTGGGCGCCGAGGGTCATGTCGGCGTGGATTTCGTCGGAGATCACCAGCACGCCGAAGCGCTTGCAGATGTCGGCCAGGCCGGCCAGGTCGGCCTCGGGCCAGACGATGCCGGCCGGGTTGTGCGGATTCGAGAGGATCAGCACTTTCGGCGACTCGGCGAGGCAGACCGCTTCCAGGTTCTCGAGGTCCATGCGGTACGTTCCTTTCTTCTCGTCGAACACCAGGGGATTGTAGACGATCTTCCGGCCGTTGGCCCGGGGCAGATTGAGGAAAGGCATATAGACGGGCGGCTGCACCACCACCTTGTCGCCCGGCTTCGTGAAACACTCCAGGACGAAGGCGATGCCCCGGACGATGCCCGGTATGAAGGTGAGCTGCTCTCGCTCGATGGACCAGCCGTGCAGCTGGAGTTCCCAGTCGCGGATGGCCCACCAGTAGCTGTCGGGGGCGATGGAATAGCCGTAGATCTGGTGTTCCAGGCGCTTTTCGATCGCCTGCCGGATCGGGGCGGGCGTCTCGAAATACATATCGGCAATCCACAGGGGCAGCAGGTCGTCCCGGCCGAAAACCGCCTGGAGATTGTCGGTCATAATGGCGCCGGAGCCACGTCGGTCCACTATTTTGTCGAAATCGTATAGCATGGCAGAAAAAGCAATTTAACCGGGTAAAGTTAGCAATAACCCGACAATTTTAGTACATTCGCGAATTATTTTTGAAAATTATGCAGACTTATATCAGCCACGTCGACATCTACGCCGCTTCCGGACTCCTCCGCGACGGCGCCCTCCTGCTGGACGGGACGCAGATTGCGGGTGTATTTCCCGAAGACCGGCCCGACCTGGCGGAAAAAGCGGATCAACGGATCGACGGCCGCGGCCTGACCGCCGTGCCGGGTTACATCGACATCCACGTCCACGGCGGCGGCGGCCACGACATCGACGACGGCACCGTGGAATCCATCGTCGGCGCCCGCGACTTCTACGGGAAGCACGGCGTGACAGCCTTCGCGCCCACCTATATGGCCCTTCCCCTCCCCGTCATCCGGAAAGGCCTCGACTCCGTGCGCGAAGTGCAGCGCCAGAACGCCCCGGGCCATCCCGAAGTGCTGAACGCCCATCTGGAAGGGCCGTTCATCAACTTGGCCTACAGCGGCTGCCAGCCCAAGTCAAACATCCTGACCCTCAACGAAGAAAACGTCCGGATCTACGAAGAATACCGCGACGTCATCTGCCGCACGACCATCGCCCCGGAAGCCGGCGACAACCTGAAATGGTTCCCCCGCATCGCCGCCCTCGGCATCCAGATCTCGATGGGCCACAGTCAGGCTACCATCTCCCAGGCCCGCGAAGGCATGGAGCAGGGCGCCACGAGCGTCACCCATCTCTACAACGCCATGTCGCAGACCCACAAGGAAGGCCCCTACCGCATCGGCGGCATGGTCGAAGCCGGCCTGACGCTCGACGGGCTCAAGGCCGAAGTCATCTGCGACGGCTATCATCTGCCCAACGAACTGCTGCGCATCGCGTGGAAGTGCAAGGGCCCCGACGGGCTGCTCATCGTGTCGGACGCCAGCCTCTGCGCCGGCATGACCTCGGGCAGTGTAGTCCGCACGCCCGATATGGTCTATGTCGTGGAGAACGGCATCGCAATGAACGAGGCCCGCACCTCGTTCGCCTCGTCCACCACCCCGCTCGACAAGATGGTCCGCCACCTGATCTTCGACACCGGCCTGCCGGTGGAAGACGTGGTCCGGATGGCCAGCGCCACGCCCGCCCGCCTGCTGGGCCTCGACGGCCGCCTCGGCACCATCGCCCCCGGCAAAGACGCCGACATCAACCTGGTCGACGCCGGATTCAACATTGTAAGAACATTCTGTAAAGGAGAATAATGGGAAAAATCTACGACCGTCTCGCGCAGGACTATCGCATCAAGGAAGGCTTGAAAGCCTGCATCAGCTGCGGCACCTGCACCGCCATCTGTCCGGCGGCCGAATTCTACCGCTACAACCCGAAAAAGATCGTCACCATCGTGCAAAGCCGCGATGACGAAGCCATCATCGAACTGCTCAAGAGCGACACCATCTGGTACTGCGGCGAATGCCTCTCGTGCGTTACGCGCTGCCCGCGCAAGAACGCGCCCGGCCTGGTCGTCATGGCCCTGCGCGCCCTGTCGATCGAACTGGGCTATTTCGCCGAAAGTGAAAAGGGCCGGCAGCAGCTGCCGCTGATGCACGCCATGCAGCGCAATGTCCTCAATTACGGCTACTGCGTCTATCCCAAGACCTTCGCCTACGAGAAGCACCCGGAATACGGCACCGTGGGCAAATGGACCCAGGACCATATGGAAGACGTGTACGAGCGCCTCGGCGCGCACCTGGGCCAGGTCGGTCCCGGCGCCCTGCGCAAGATTCCGCAGGAATCGCTCGACGAACTGAAAGCCATCTTCGACATCACCGGCGCCACCCGCTGGATGGAGATCGTCGAGGAGAAATCGCGCGAGAAGGCCGCCGAAATGGGCCTGACGATGGAAGAATACGAGGCGCAGGCCTTCAACCAGACCAGCACCTGCCACCTCAACCCCCAAGACTGACAAGCGTATGATCTACCAAGGCAAGAAACGCATCTGGTCCGAATACCAGAAAGAGATACCCACCGACCACTGGTTCTACGTGCGGAGCTGCATCCGCCAGAGCTTCTTCCCGGCCTCCGAGAAGACCTTCCTCGAAATCCTCCGCAACAGGCTGGGAAAAGACGTCTA
>JAEEGK010027805.1_pt1 | contig 11391 bp, 9 predicted proteins | sample 8958771 | NCBI WGS metagenome assembly JAEEGK01 (sample SAMN16246547, study PRJNA631951) | gut metagenome | biome: gut microbiome; feature: rumen; material: SC-attached | host: Bos | place: Iran: Karaj | collected 2018-10 | reverse complement strand
CAATGCGTTTTCGGCGGCTCGGTCCGATAATAAGATGATTTGCACGCTCTTTTTTTGTCATGGACTGAATGATTGCTTCCTGTCTCTTCATAATGCTTGTATCAATATTCTGCCCTGCCATCTGTCCTGCAAGTCCCGGCATCATTTCAAGAAGCGACTGCATGGAACCCATTTTTTTAACATTCTGAAGCTGTTCAAGCATATCCTGCAGGGTAAATTCATTTCTTGCCATTTTCTGCTGCATTTTTTCAGCAGCTTCGGCATCTACTGTTTCCTGAGCTTTTTCTACAAGAGAAACAATATCGCCCATGCCAAGAATACGGCTTGCAATTCGTTCCGGATGGAAAATTTCAAAATCTTCAGTTTTTTCGCCAGTACCGATGAACAGAATCGGCTTGCCTGTTATAGAACGCAAAGAAAGAGCCGCACCACCACGGGCATCTGAATCAAACTTTGTAAGGATAATGCCCGTAATTCCAAGCTGCTCGTCAAAAGTTTTTGCAATATCTACGGCATTCTGACCTGTCATGGCATCAGCTACAAGAACTACTTCCTGCGGATTCATGGCATTTTTTACCGCAACAAGTTCTTTCATCATGGCTTCATCTATCTGCAGGCGGCCGGCCGTATCAAGAATTACAGTATCACAGCCATTTTTCTTTGCAAAAGTCAAAGCATTTTTTGCAACTTTTACGGCATCTTTTGTATCTTCCTTGTAAACAGGAACTCCGATCTTTTCGCCAAGCACAGAAAGCTGTTCAATAGCGGCCGGCCGCACAAGGTCGCAGGCCGCAAGAACAGGTTTTCTTCCTTCTTTTTTAAGTTTTGCAGCAAGTTTGTGTGCTGCTGTCGTTTTACCAGAACCCTGCAAACCAAGCAGTAAAATTACTGACTGAGTATCTGGGCCTTTTAAACTTAAATCAGTTTTTGTAGAACCAAGTAAATCTACGATTTTATCATAAATGATTTTTACAAACTGCTGACCAGGATCTACGGCACGTAAAACCTTTTCACCTTTGGCTTCTTCAATTGTGCTGTTTACAAAGCGGCGTACAACACGAAGGTTTACATCGGCTTCAAGCAAAGCCATTTTTATTTTTTCTACTGTTTCTTCAATATTTTTTTCTGTAATAGAAGCTTTTCCGCTAACCGTGCGGATTATGTCGCTGAATGTGTTAGTCAGTTTTTCAAGCATGTTACCTTATCCTCTTATCAATAAATCAGTTAAAAAATCTTCCGGTTCAATTTCACGATCCAGAATTTTGTACAGGCCGTTACATATTTTTAACCTTAGATGCCGTTTTTCTGCAATCTGCGCAACATACTTGCAGGCGACTGCACCTTCCGGCAAATATCCTATAGAAGAAATATTTGCAATCAAATCGTCAAGATTCTTGAACTTTGAAAGAATGTCTGTCTTTATAATATCATGTCCGAAGCGTCTGTTTCTACCGTATTTACTCTTGCAGGTAACATCAAGGTCGCCTACTCCGGAAATCGAAGTAAAAGTTTCAGCATGTGTTGCACCCATTGCAAAACCCAAAGTTTGAATTTCGTTTAATCCGGCAGCCAGAAGTAAGGATTCGGCATTGTCGCCAAAAATTTCTGAATCTTCTGCAACTGCATCAAGCATTCCGTAAACAATGGCGATTACATTTTTTACAGCTGCACAAACCTGTACTCCAATAACATCAAAACTTGAATAAACCATAAGACCAGGCACACGCAGAAAATCACGGAACATAATCGCATTCTGTGGATTTTCAGAAGCCGTAATAAGCCCTGTCAATTTTCCAAGTGCAACTTCTTCTGCATGGCTTGGACCTGCAACATATACAAGGTTATGCTTAAAATGCTCTGGTAAAAGACTTTCAAGTGTTTCAACAATCAGTTTTGGTTCCGCTTCTGTATTTTTATCAGAAGTTCCATCAGTATTTCCACACGAGCACAAAGATTCCGGTGGAATAAAGCCTTTGGTCAAAATTCCAATATTAGCTCTGCCGCGTGCAATCGAGGGTACGTTTAGAATATGCTTTACATTCTGAACAAGATAAATACTCGGACTTGCAAGGAATAAAAAATCCTTGTCATCAGCTACTTCTGCAATATCGCAGGAAGCCGTAACTTTTTCCGAAAGCGGAAAACCTTTCAGATACTTTGTATTTTCGTGTTCACGATTTATAGTTTCTGCAACATCAGCACTGTGAGTGTAAAGCTGAACTTCATTTCCGCCGCGAGCGAGTGCCTGTGCAAGCCCTGTGCCCCATGCACCCGAGCCGATGATTCCGACCGTTTTTGTTTTCATAATATTGTAAATATATCTAAAATTTCAGCATTTTTCAATGGTAGTACATGGCCTAGGAAAACTTATATTCCCTGTTCTGCCAGTTTGTTTTCCACGGATTCAATTACTTCAAAAGGAGTGCTGGCTCCGGCTGCAATTCCTACTTTTTCGAGCGAATAAAACTGTTCCGGGATTTCTGTAGAATTTTCAACAAGAGCTGCATTTTGGCAAAGCTCCTTTGCCTTTAAATAAAGCCTTTGCGTATTTGCAGAATTTTTTCCGCCGACAACTATAACACCGTCAGTTTCCCCGCAAAGTTTTATTAATGCATTCTGCCTTTCCTGCGTTGCAGAACAGATTGAATTAAAGGTTTCAAGGTTTGGAATTGCTTCTTTTAATATCTCTGTTATCGCTTCAAACTCTACAGGACTGAACGTCGTCTGTGCAAGAAGAATCACCTTAGTAGGCCGGTTTTCAAGCGGCACTTCAGCAAATAGTTTACGTGCCTCTTCCCTATTCTGTACAAGAATAAAATTTTCACCTGCAAATCCTGCAATTCCAAGGACTTCTCCGTGACCGCCGTCACCTGCAAGAATCACTTTATACCCCATTTTTGAATAGCGCTCTGCCTTTTTCTGGCTAGCCTTAACCTTAGGACAGGTTGAATCTATTACTACAGCCTTACGCTCTTCAAGTTTTTTATAAATAACAGGCGGAACTCCATGAGCCCGGATTACAACAATGCTGCCTTCAGGCAAATCGTTTATATTTTCTTCTTTAAGGATTTTTACGCCCTGATTTTCAAGGCTTTTCAAAACGCCTGGATTATGAATCAAAGGCCCCATGGTATAGATTTCACCGTTATTCGCTCCTGCATTTTTTTCAGCAAGAATCGATTTTACAGAATCAACTGCACGGCATACCCCCATGCAAAACCCTAAAACATCTGCTCTTATAATCTGCATTACAGAAATTTATAAAGGTCTGGCATGAGTGTCAAGCTATCAGGCACAACCTACCGTAAGCAGGATATTTGCAAAAGTACGGCTTTCGCCGGTTGAAATAGCAAGCACAACATTATCACTTGCTGCATCATAAAATGACCAGCGTCCCCATGCATATAATTCAAGACCTGTAATTTCCTTAAAATCCTTGAAGATTTCAGGCTGCTTATCCGGGCTAAGATATTTATCAATTACTTCAGTTCCTTTAGGTTCTTCTGATTTTTTACCGGAATCTCCCGGAACCATAACTTCAGCCTTTTCAATATTAATAACACTTTTAAGTGCTTTAAGAACATCCGTTACCTTAGGAATATCCTTACATAATCCTAGATAAACTTTTTTAGCATCACCAGATTTTTCAGCAACAGGGTAATTTCCATCCGCAATAAGAATCTTGCTGCCGTGCCCACAGTAAGCAAGAACCTTCATTATTTCAGGATTAATACAATCACACGTAAACATTTTTTCCTCCTTATTAAAGCACCTAAGAACCGCCCCCTCGCGCCAGAGTTGGTGCGCATAGCGATTGCAGGCTTTTTTTACGTTGGATTTATTTTCTAAATTGTTTAACAGCCTTCAAATCAGGAAGCGACGGCATAGCCCCTTTTTTAGAAACCGTTAAAGCAGCAGTGCAATTCGCAAACTCAAGAGACTCCTTAAAATCCCAGCCGCAGCTAATTCCCGTACAGAATGCAGCCACAAAACTGTCACCTGCAGCAGTTGGATCAACAGCTTTTACATTCTTAACAGCTGGACTTACAAAAGTTCCACTGTCATTTACAAGGACTGCTCCCGCGCTTCCCAGAGTAATAAGCACATTTTTTACGCCACGATTTCTAAGAACTTTTGCAGCTGCTTCGGCCTGCACAATATTAAACTCATTTCCATTGTGTTCTATTTTAATTCCGGTCAAATCCGCAGCTTCATGTTCATTCGGCGAAATAAAAGCCAAATGAGAAAGCAGATTATCAGAAAGCGGCGCGCTAGGTGCCGGATTAAGCATTACAGGAACACCTTTTTCAAAAGCGTATTGTGCAATAAGTTCATTCACGTCCATAGGAATTTCAAGCTGAAGCATCACCATATCGTATTCGCCGATTGTATCTTTAAGGAATACAACATCGTCTTTGGTAATTTTCATATTAGTACCAGGCAAAACAATAATCCTGTTTTTTACAGATTCGCCAGGTCGTTGTTCAAGAATTATAAAAGCACAGCCTGTCGGAGAAAATGGATCACGCAAAATATGAGAAACATCTATACCTTCTTTTTTATAAACAGAAAGCAGCTGATCACCATTGGAATCATTTCCAAGTTTTCCGAGCAAAGTAACATCACACCCCAATCTTGAAGCCTGAACTGCCTGATTAGCACCTTTCCCACCGGGAGCCATGCTGAATTCATTACCAAGTACGGTTTGCCCTTCGTCTGGAAAAACAGAAGTGGTTGCAGACAAATCCATTGCAAGGCTGCCGGCAACAAGAATTTTATTTTTTTTCATGATTTTAATGATAGACGCAGGTTTTCTGTTCTGTCAAGAAAGCAAAAAAAAAAGACAGCCCGAAATGAGCTGTCTTCATGTATCAGTTTACAAAAAATGCTTATTCAGCGTCTTCTGCGACCGGCATTTTCTTTACTTTTGGCAAAGAATGGTGAATTCCAGATTCCGGAGTCCACTTGCGGCGCATTGCAGAAACAAATGCGTTGCTGATATAGATTGAAGAATAACATCCGCTGATAAGGCCAACAATCAAAGCAAGTGCAAAGTCCTTGATGCTTCCTGTAGCAAAAATGTACAGAGAGCATACAGCAAACAATGTTGTAATTGTTGTAATAATAGAACGGCTCAATGTATCTGTAAGAGAAGCATTGATGATATCGTTAAATTTCTTTGTATCAATCAGCTTCATGTTAGCACGGATACGGTCAAGAATTACAACTGTAGCGTTGATTGAGTAACCGATAATCGTAAGGACTGCAGCCAATGTTGTTGTGCTGAATTCCATCTGAATCCATGCGATGAAAGAAATCATTATCAAAGCATCGTGAATTACAGCGAGTACTGAACCCATTGCAAAATCCCAGTGGAAACGGATTGTAGCATACAGCCAGATCAGGAACAATGTTGCAAGAACAAGGGCAACTGACTGACCAACCAAAGATTTTGAGAACTGCGATCCGATAAAGTCTGTTTTTACAACTGCAACTTTATCTGCTCCAAATTTACCTTCAAGAGCCTTTACAATTGAATCCTGAAGATTCTTTGAGCTTCCTGCTTCTCCGCTGTCTGCTACACGGATCTGATAGCTAACATTCATACCAGTTCCAAGAGCTTTTACAGCAGCACCTTTTACGCTTTCAACAGCTGAACGAACATCATCAATAGTTACGCTGGCATCTGTTGCACCGTAAACACGGAAACTGTTTTCTGTAATAACATTTCCAACAGCCGAATTAACAAACAATCCTGAACTTGAAGTATTAGCAGGAAGAACAGCCTTTGCAGAAAGTCCTTCAATTTTGTTCAAAGCAGCTGCAAGTTCGCCTACAGTTGCATTGCTTTCATAAGTGAAAGTTTCTGTACGGTTTTCTGCACCGGAACCACTGATAATGATATCAATTCCTGTTTCTGCTGTATCAATTGTCAACTTTGCAGAGCCTGAATAAGAAAGTTCCATTGCTGTCGGCGCAATACGGATTTCTTCAATAAGACCAGGCTTAAAATCAATACCGAAGTTAATGCCTTTAGTAGCAATTCTGAAAATGCCGCTGACAATAAGAACAGCGCTTAATATAGTACAAGGAAGGAATGCTTTGCTGAAATTAATAATCTTTTTCATTATTTAACCCTCCAGCTGATGCTCATAGTCTTGCGTCCAAATACCTGAGTATTTACGTCAAACATAAGTCTTGAAACAAACAGAGCTGTAAATACAGATGAAACAACACCGATTGCAAGGCTTACTGCGAAGCCCTGGATTGAACCTGTTCCAAGCTGAGAAAGGAAGATTGCGGCAATAAATGTTGTAATGTTAGAGTCCATAATTGCCCAGAAAGCGTTGTCAAAACCTGCATTGATTGCAGATGCACGACTCTTTCCAAGAACCAGTTCTTCTTTAATACGTTCAAAAATAATAACGTTTGCATCAACTGCCATACCGATTGTAAGAATCATACCGGCAATACTTGAAAGCGTTAATGTCAAATTGAAAGCAGAAAGTACACTGAACATTATGTACATGTTAAGTACCTGAGCAACAACAGCGTTAAAACCAGCGCCTTTATAGTAAATAAGCATGAAGATCAAAACAGAAACAAGACCGATTATAAGAGCCATCTTACCCTGTCTGATTGCCTGCTCACCAAGAGAGGCACCGATTACCTGCTGACTTTCAACAGAAAGCGGAACACTCAACCAGGCTGTCTGCAATACTTTCTGAAGATTCTGTGCTTCCTGAAGTCCGAAACCTGTAATTGCAACGCGTCCGCCTGTAATAGCATCATTAATGCGGGCATTAGACTTAACCTGATTGTCGCTTACGATAGCAAGGTAGTCACCTTTATGAGCAGCTGTAAATTCTGCAAAGATTCCAGAACCTTCTGAATCAAGAACAAAGTCAACTTCCGGTTCATTTGTAAGATTATTTGCACTAACCTGCGCAGATTTAATATGCTGACCGTCAAGAGCAATTTCCTTTTTAACAACAAGGTAACTTACTCTTTCATCAAGACCGTATTCATCTTTTTTATAAAGTCCTAAAACTTCGCAGTCTGAAGGAATTACAGAAGAATCTGCAAGAGCGCCAGAGGCTGTAAATACTGTACCGCCGTGTGAAGCATAGTAAGATTCAAATGCCTGTGTAGCTTCCATATCAACAAGGCGGAAATTCAAAATGCCCTTACCCATAATGATTGTGTTGATTGCTTCTGCTTCAGCTGCACCTGGAATTTCAATATAGATTCTGTCTTCGCCCTGCTGGCGGATAACAGGAGATGTTAAACCAAAACGGTCAATGCGGCTTGTTAAAGTTTCAAGCGCCTGAGCCATTGCGTTAGATTTAAATGTTACTGTATCAGCAGCAAGAGCTGATTCTTTCTGAGAAGCAAGAGCTGCATCCAAATCAGCTTTTACGATAATGTTCATACCGCCTGAAAGGTCAAGACCTAACTTAACAGAATTCTGGTAGCATTTTTTAGCTGCAAGAATGCCGTCTCTATAATGTTCCTGAATTGTATTAGACAATTCAGCCTGATTATAGAAAGAATTAAGTACATCACCAACAGTCATTGGAGACGGAACATTTTCACCCATTGCCTTATAATTTTTCTTGGCAACCTTTTCAAGCCATGCATATTTTGCATCTAAAACTGAAGATGCATCTGCATTAGCTGCATTTTTCATTGCCTTGATATCATCAGATGTCATGGCAATAGCATAGTCCTTTATCTTTTCAAGTGACCCAAGGGCAAGTGTCTGCACTTCTTTTGGCGTGTATACATACCACTTCAAGGACGGCCAAAGGAAAGCAAAACAAAGTCCCAGAACAACCAGGATAAGGAGAAAACGACTTCGTTTACTCATTTTTATACTCCGATCTTTGTTCAAAAAACCGCAGCCAGCGGTCTTTCAAACCTATTTATTTTTTTTCAGCGTCTTTTTTTTCTTCTGCAGTTTCTGCAGAAGCAGCTTTTTCATCTTTTTCTGCTTTCTTGTCTTTTGCAGGAGCAGCAGGTTTATCTGTAACAACAGCTGCTATTGCAGTGCGGTTGAATTCAATCTTTGCATTGTCATCAACTTTAACAATTACAGAATTTTCCTTAACAGAAGAAATAACACCGTGAATACCACCGATTGTTACAACTTTATCACCTTTCTTAAGTGAATCAAGCATTTTCTGAGTTTCTTTCTGCTTTTTGTTCTGAGGACGAATAATAAAGAAATAGAAAATAACAATGATTAAAACAAATGGCATAACTGACATAGCAAAACCACCGGATGTGCTGGCAGCAGCCTGTAAAAATGGAACAAATGACATTTTTTTCCTTCCTACTATGATTTTAAAATCTGAAAAAATCAGGTCTAAATAAAATACCATGTGAAAAGTATGATAGTCAAGCGGCGGTTGGCTTGAAGCGGCGCGAACTATGCAGCGCCGCACCGCCGCGTCAAGCGAGGACCCTTCCGAGCTTGTATCAATACTGCCGGAGGCTGCGTGATATACAAAGCGACGCATATTCAGCGCTACAATGATTAACTCGAATGCGAGTTAATCATTGTTACTAATAATAAATGCAATTTTGCAGCAATTCATTAATGTGAATTGCGAAAAATTGCAAGGAATCGCTGATTAATCGCTTCAAGTGTTAATCAGCGATTCCCTTACTCTGCGTGGATTGATGTGTTTCTTACGATAACGTCGTGGGCAGAGCCTTCGTTTATAGAAGCCTGCGAAACAAGTGTAAGTTTTGCCTTTTCCTGAAGTTCAGGAATTGAAAGCGCACCACAGTTACACATTGTATGGATTACCTTACTTGTTGTAATTGCAACACCGTCATGCAGGCGGCCTGCATAAGGAACGTAGCTGTCTACACCTTCTTCAAATGCAAGTTTCTTGCTTCCGCCAAGGTCGTAGCGCTGCCAGTTGCGTGCGCGGTTAGAACCTTCGCCCCAATATTCTTTTACGTAGTTGCCGTTTACAATAAGTTTATTTGTAGGACTTTCGTCAAAGCGTGCAAAGTAGCGGCCAAGCATTACAAAGTCTGCACCCATAGCAAGAGCGAGTGTAATGTGGTAATCGTGTACGATTCCGCCGTCAGAACAGATAGGAATATAAATACCTGTGTTTTTGTACCATTCATCGCGGGCTTTAGCAACTTCAATTGTAGCAGTTGCCTGACCACGGCCAATACCTTTCTGTTCGCGGGTAATACAGATTGAGCCGCCGCCTATACCGATTTTTACAAAATCGGCGCCGTTTTCTGCAAGGAAGTTAAAACCGTCGCGGTCTACAACGTTTCCGGCTCCAATCTTAATTTTTTCGCCGTATTTGTTGTGCAGGTCATGGAGTGCGCGTTTCTGCCATTCTGAATATCCTTCAGATGAATCAAGACAGAAAATATCAGCGCCGGCTTCCATTAAGGCGGCGGCTCTGTCCATGTAATCGCGCGTATTAATTCCTGCTCCAACTAAATATCTGTGCTGTGAATCATGTACTTCAAGCGGATGCTGTTCATGCATGGAATAATCTTTGCGGAAAACAAGATACAAAAGCTTGCCGTTTTTATCGATTACCGGCAGCTGATTAATCTTGTGTTTCCAGATAAGTTCATTTGCTTCGCTTAAACTAATTCCTTCTTCTGCTTTTATAAGGTCTTTAAAAGGAGTCATGTATTCGCTTACTTTAGCATCTTGTGCACAATGATTAATTCTATAGTCACGGTCAGTTATGATTCCTACGAGTTTTCCGTTTGCCGTTCCGTCTTCTGTAACTGCAACTGTTGAATGTCCAGTTTTTTCTGTAAGTGCCTGAAGTTCAATTAATGTCTGATCCGGACGGATATTTGAATCGGAAGTTACAAAGCCTGCTTTGTATGATTTTACGCGGGCAACCATCTCTGCCTGATGTTCGATTGTCTGAGAACCGAAGATAAATGAAAGTCCGCCTTCTTTTGCAAGGGCAACGGCCATTTTGTCGTCAGAAACTGCCTGCATTACAGCTGAAACCATAGGAATGTTCAGTGAAAGAGGGCTTTCTTCGCCTGCTTTTTTGTTGAACTTTACAAGTGGGGTACGAAGTGAAACATTGTCAGGGGTACATTCGGCAGAAGAATATCCTGGAACCAGAAGATATTCACCAAAAGTGTGGGATGGCTCTTCAAAAAAATATGCCATTTCAGATTCTCCATTAGTATAGATTTTAACGGAAATAATCTTTTGTTGTTCCGTTAACGGATTATAGAATAAACAAAGATTTTTGTAAATTGGTTGCAGATTGTGAAATTTCTATTCGTTTTATAGAAAATTTTACATGATTATGCTACTATAACTGTCATGCATATTATTGACTTATGCTCTGCAATCCGCAGCCGCTATTATATTTCACCACTAGACCTTGCAGATTCTGCTGAAACAAATCGCCTGCACAGTAATTTTGTAAGCTTTATTTTTTTTATTTTTGGAACTGCAGATTTGCTTGTTCTTTTGGTATTGCACCGTAACAGCTTATATGAACATTTTGTTTCGTTTTTGTATTTTGGAATATTTACGTTAGTTAGTGTATTAGCATTTCTTCTTTCTATAAAAGTAAAGGATGTTGCGCGTGAAAAAGCGTATATATTAAAAAATATACCTTTTTATATTGATTTTTGCTGTGGCATTGGAGCATCCGTTTATAATTTTTATATTCTTTCTCAACCTTTTAACGGTGTACTGACTTTATTTCTTACAAATTTAATTGTTTTATGTGCATTTTCTTTTTCGCCGTTTATCTTTTTGGTTCTATTATTGTCCGGATTTTGCCCGATGATTCCAGATATCTATGTAAACTTTGGACTTACGGGATTGATGGATTCTATACTTGTTGTCTTTGTAATGTTTTCCCTTTCGCTTTATAAAAGATATTCAGAAAAAAGATTTTTCATGCTTTTAAAAAGACAGAAAAAAAGCCTTGTTGTAAAAACATTCGGAAACTTCACTCTTTTGTATGATGGCAAAGTTGTAAGATTTTCCAGAACAAAATCAACGGAACTTTTGGCATATCTTATCTATAAAAATGGAAGTTCCGTGCAGACAAAGGAACTTCTCTCCGTTTTATGGGGCGACCATGCTGACTCTGCCCGCTACGGTGCAAGTCTTCGCAATCTGATAGTAGACATAAGACATGTTCTTGGCGAACTTGAAATTCAGAACTTTTTTGTAAGTGAATATAATAACTTCCGTATAAACCCGGAAGCCGTGCATTGCGATTATTACGATTTTTTGGCAGGGGAGCGAACTGCCGTTAAAAACTATACCGGCGAATTTATGAGCCAGTATAGCTGGGCAGAAGATGTTGCAGCCTTTTTGGAACGAAAAGTTCTTGGATAAAAAGCCCTAATCATTTT
>JAEEGK010027803.1_pt1 | contig 11392 bp, 9 predicted proteins | sample 8958771 | NCBI WGS metagenome assembly JAEEGK01 (sample SAMN16246547, study PRJNA631951) | gut metagenome | biome: gut microbiome; feature: rumen; material: SC-attached | host: Bos | place: Iran: Karaj | collected 2018-10 | reverse complement strand
CTTCAAGCCCGAAGAGGCAGAGGCCCTTGCAGCCTATCAGGCAGCCCTCGAGGGCAAGACCTGCGCTTGCACTTCAGAGAAGGCAGAAACAAAGTGTGCCGATGCACCTTCTGCCGAGGGGCAGGACACTACCACTCCCCTTTCTGAGCTTTTGGACCGTGGCGCTGCATGGCGCGATGAGCTCCGCAAGAGCATGAAGGCTAAGGAGCGTACCCAGATTGAGCGTGTTAAGATGCCCGAGTTGGATCCTGTTTACCGTGCTACTACACGTACCGAGGAGGTTAACCAGGGCCTTACCAAGGAACAGGCCATGACCGAGGCTAAGCGTTGTCTTGACTGCGCCAACCCCTCTTGTATGCAGGGCTGTCCCGTAAACATTAATATACCTTCATTCATCAAGAATATCGAGCGTGGCGAATTCCTGAACGCAGCCCGCGTTCTGAAGAGCACCTCTGCCCTGCCTGCCGTTTGCGGACGTGTTTGTCCTCAGGAGAAGCAGTGCGAGAGCCAGTGTATCCACCTCAAGATGAACGAGCCCGCCGTAGCCATCGGTTACCTGGAGCGCTTTGCTGCCGACTTCGAGCGCGACAGCGGTAAGACTGCTCTGCCCGAGGTAGCTGAGAAGAACGGCAAGAAGATTGCCGTTGTAGGTTCCGGTCCTTCAGGTTTGAGCTTCGCCGGCGATATGGCCAAGTTGGGTTATGATGTAACCGTATTCGAGGCATTGCACGAGATTGGTGGTGTACTGAAGTATGGTATCCCCGAGTTCCGTCTGCCCAACAGAATCGTGGACTTCGAGATTCAGAACCTAGAGAAGATTGGTGTTAAGTTCGTCAAGGACTGCATCATCGGTAAGACAGTAACCGTTAAGGAGCTGGAGGACGAGGGCTTCAAGGGCATCTTCGTTGCCTCTGGTGCCGGTCTGCCCAACTTCATGGGTATTCCCGGTGAGAACAGCAACGGTATCATGTCATCCAACGAGTATCTGACCCGTGTCAACCTGATGGATGCTTCCAGCGCAGAGTATGACACTCCCATCCGTCGTGGCAAGAACGTAATGGTTGTGGGTGGTGGTAACACCGCTATGGACAGCTGCCGTACCGCCAAGCGTCTGGGTGCCGAGCGCGTATTCATCGCTTACCGCCGTAGCGAGCAGGAGATGCCTGCACGTCTCGAGGAGGTTAAGCATGCCAAGGAAGAGGGTATCGAATTCCTCACCCTGCACAACCCCATCGAGTATCATGCTGATGAGAAGGGTAACGTTACAGAGGTTGTACTGCAGAAGATGGAGCTGGGCGAGCCCGATGCTTCCGGTCGTCGCAGTCCTCAGCCCATCCCCGGTGCCACAGAGACCATCGCCATCGATCAGGCTATCGTGGCCGTTGGTGTATCTCCCAACCCCATTGTTCCCACCTCTATCGAGGGTCTGGAGCTGGGCCGCAAGAACACCATCGTAGTCAACGAGGGTATGCAGACCAACATTCCTACCATCTTTGCCGGTGGTGATATTGTTCGTGGTGGTGCTACCGTAATACTCGCCATGGGTGACGGCCGTCGTGCTGCTGCTGCCATGCACGAGTACCTGAGCAAGTAATAACAGTAATTCAGAGACCAAGGATGACACCTCATGCGTGCCGTTCTTGGTCTCTTACATAAGAACCTTAATAAATGTCTGGATTATACACAATTCTACTGCTTATTGCCAGCAACGTCTTCATGACGTTTGCCTGGTATCTACACCTCAAATTGTCACAGACCGGTGTCAGTTCCAACTGGCCGCTGATTGGTGTCATAGCCTTCTCTTGGGGAATCGCATTCGTTGAATACTGCTTCATGATTCCTGCTAACCGTATCGGTTTCGTGGACAATGGCGGTCCCTTCAACCTTATGCAGCTCAAGATTATTCAGGAGGTGCTGTCACTCATCATCTTTACTATCATAGCACAGCTCATGTTCCAGGGACAGAGTCTTCACTGGAACCACATGGCAGCATTCCTCTGTCTTATACTTGCCGTTTATTTTATCTTTAAATAAAGAATTATGAACAAGACCCTGCTTATCCTAATCATGTTAATGACCTGCCTTGCTGCTCCTGCCCAGCGCAGGAAAACCAAGCAAAAAGAACCCGCTCTGCCCAATATCAATCCTGTTGAGGCCATCAGCGAATACAAGTTCAAGGATGCCGAGAACTACCTCGTGCTGGCCATAGAACAGCTGCAGAAGAAAAAGCAGCCCACCGTTCACGAGGAGGAACTGCTGGAGACCGCCCGCAAGGGACGCATCAAGCTGCAGGCTACTGAACAGGTAATGATTATTGACAGCCTGGTATTGCCCAAGGCACAGGTACTGCAGGCCATCAGGATAAGCTCGGAATGCGGAAGCATACATCCCCTAAACACCCTTGTCAAGGAAGACAAGACCAATAGCAGCTATTTCCAGAACCAGTTGGGAGACAAGCGCATGTTCGCCATGCCCAACAAGAACGGAAAGCTCCGTCTCATGGAGAGTCTGCTCATTGCCAATGAATGGAGTGCCCCTACTCCGCTCAAGGGATTCGATGAGGAAGAGAATGACAACCTCAACTACCCCTTCATGCTCACAGACGGCATCACCATGTATTTTGCTGCCGAGAACGACGAGAGCCTGGGCGGTTATGACATCTTCATGACACGCTACGATGCCGACGAGCAGCAGTTCCTGGTACCTGATAATATAGGCATGCCCTTCAACTCGCCTGCCAATGATTATCTTTATGCCATAGACGAGTTCAACAATCTGGGATACTTCGTTTCCGACCGCAACCAGCCGGCCGACAGCGTATGCCTCTACACCTTTATTCCCAACGACAAGAGAACCATCTATAATATTGATGAAATAGGTGAGGAAAAGTTGCGTAACCTTGCTAAAATCAACAGTATAAATGATACTTGGACAAACACTGCCGCTGTTAAGGAGGCACAGGTCCGACTGGCAGAGACAAGGAGCGCCAAGGAGAGCCAGCAGAAGAAGCGCGACTTTGAGTTCATCCTCAACGACCAGCGAACCTGCTACACCCTTTCAGACTTCCGCAATGCCGAGGCAAGGAAGAAAGTCCAGTGGTGGCTGGAGACCAAGAAGGACCTAGCATCCAGGACGGCAGAGCTCAACAGACTGCGCGAGCGCTATGCCGCTGCTGCAGAAAGCCAGAAGGCACAGTTCGCGCCTCAGATTCGCCTCAACGAGGAGAAGGTAGAGCAGATGCAGCAGGATCTTCATAATCAGGAAAAAGAGATCAGAAACATAGAACTTAACCCCTAAACACACAGAGCCATGAAATTTTTTGAACCATCAGAACTGATTATCAACCCCGATGGCAGTGCATTCCATCTGCACATCACCCCACAACAGTTAGCTCAGAAGGTCATCCTCGTTGGTGATCCGGGGCGTGTTGCCTTAGTGGCCTCACACTTTACAGAGACGGAGTGCGATGTTCAGAGTCGCGAGTTCCATACCATCACCGGAACCTATAAGGGCAAGCGCATTACCGTGCTGAGCACCGGCATCGGATGCGATAATATAGATATTGTGGTAAACGAGCTGGATGCCCTTACCAATATCGACTTCCAGACGCGTACCCAGAAGTCTCCCCTCCGCTCGCTGGAGATTGTCCGCATAGGCACCTGCGGCGGCTTGCAGCCCAACACACCCGTAGGCACCTTCATCTCCAGCGCTAAGAGCATTGGTTTTGACGGCTTGCTGAATTTCTATGCCGGCCGTAACGAGGTCTGCGACCTGGCTTTCGAGAAAGCCTTCACCCAGTACATGAACTGGAACCCACAGCTTTGTGCACCTTACGTCATAGATGCCGACAAGGAGCTTACCCAGCGTATTGCAGGCGATGATATGGTACGTGGCGTCACCATCTCTTGTGGCGGCTTCTACGGTCCTCAGGGACGAGAGCTCAGAATCCCCCTTGCTGACCCCACCCAGAACCAGAAGGTGGAGAGCTTCGAGTATGAAGGCTGGAAGATTACCAACTTCGAGATGGAATCCTCTGCCCTTGCCGGTCTGAGCCGTCTGCTGGGCCACAAGGCTACAACTTGTTGCATGGTTATTGCCAACCGTCTGATCAAGGAGGCAAATCCCAACTACAAGAACACTATCGATACACTCATTCAAACAGTTCTGGATAGGATATGACAAACAGCGACACCATTTGCGCTCTTTCTACCGCTTCCGGCGGTGCCATTGCCGTAGTCAGGGTCAGTGGCCCACAGGCTATTGAGGTAACCAATGCTATCCTTAAAAAGGATATCTCCAAGGCCAAAGGCTATACCCTGCACTTCTGCGAGGTGAAGGAGAACGTTGACCACGTCTTGGTGTCCGTCTTCCGTGCCCCGCATTCCTATACCGGCGAGGACAGCACAGAGATCAGCTGTCATGGCGGATACTACATCGTTCAGCAGATTCTGAACCTGCTTATGGAGAACGGTGCCCGTCAGGCCCTGCCCGGCGAGTTTACCCAACGAGCCTTTATGAACGGCAAGATGGACCTCTCGCAGGCAGAGTCCGTTGCCGACCTGATTGCTGCCACCAACCGTGCTGCCCATAATATGGCCATGAGCCAACTTAGGGGCAACTTCCGCAACGACCTGGAGGACCTACGCCAGCAACTGCTCAAGCTGACATCGCTGTTGGAGCTGGAACTGGACTTCTCTGATCAGGACATCACCTTTACCGAGCGTGAGCAGCTCCTGCAGACGGCACAGAACATACAGAAGCATATCAACACCCTGCGTCAGTCGTTCAAGGTAGGCAACGCCATCAAGAACGGCGTTTCCGTTGCCATCATCGGAGCCCCCAACGTAGGTAAGAGCACCCTGCTCAACGCCTTCCTGCACGAGGAGAAAGCCATCGTCTCGAATATCCAGGGCACCACGCGCGATACCATAGAAGACGTTATACAGATAAACGGCACCACATTCCGCTTCATCGATACCGCCGGCATCCGCAATACCAAGGACGTTATAGAGAGGATGGGCATCGAGCGAAGCCTGCAGGCTGCCGAACGTGCCCACATCATACTCCTGCTCACCGACCAGGGCAGTCAGTTCCCCGAGATCAGGATTCCCGAGGACAAACCCGTCCTGAAGGTTATCAACAAATGCGACATGACCCTGCCCAGCGCCTCGTTCCTGTATCATAAGATGCCGACGGACAACGTCTATCATATCTCGTCAATCAAAGGCGATGGCATGGACATCCTGACCAAGGGCCTTATCCGTGCCGCTGCCATTCCCGAGCTTAACGAGAATGACACTAGCGTCACCAACGTCCGCCATTACGAGGCACTGACCAAGTCGCACCTTGCCCTGTCGCGTGCCATCAAGTCAATTAGCGAGGAAGTCCCCAACGACCTCATCGCTCAGGATCTCCGCGAGTGCCTCCACTTCTTAGGCGAAATCACCGGTGGCGAAATCACCTCGGACGAAGTCCTGCAGAACATCTTCCGCAACTTCTGCGTGGGGAAGTAGAGTTTCTGCGTGGGGAAGTAGAGTTTCTGCGTGGGGAAGTAGAGTTTCTGCGTGGGAATAGGGAACAATCGAAAAAAACGGAGGGGTTGATGTAAAAAAGTGAGGAAAAGACTCGTGGATTACAGATTATTCATTATCTTTACCGAGGGTTTAACAAGCAAATCCATAATAACATGAAGTCATACAAGCAAGTTCTGGCACTCTGCCTTTTGGCCTGCGCGACAGGCTCATCCGCCGAGGGACTCCGTCCTACCGCATTGATGACCGACCTATTGAGCGACACCCGAACCGTGTGGCAAGGAGGCTACGCCTCGTCGGCCCAACTGAATGACGTACTCACCGCCTGGCGTCGCGCTGATGCTCGTGGGCTGCAGGGCATCCCGCTGCAAGCACCTACCATCCATTCAGCATCGCCTATGCTGGGATGGCGACTGGAGGGCGAAGGCTCGCAACGCGCCTACCGCATCCTGGTAGCCACCAAACCGGAGTTGCTCGCGGAAGAGAAAGCCGACGTATGGGACAGCGGTCGACGTGAAGGAGCTACTTGTACGGGTATCCGTATGGAGGGCTCGCCCCTCTCGCCCCACTGCATCTACTATTGGACGGTGCAGGTGTGGAACGCCCAAAACCAGCCGTCGGGATACATCGCCCCAACCGCTTTTCTGACCGATGGGCAGTTGGACAACGAGTTTCCCCGTTACCCACTTTGCAAGACCAACGAGGTGCCGGTATCGGTGGTCAATGGTCTTCACGACTTCGGCAAGGCTGCGTTCGGTCAATTGCAACTATTGGTTGATGCTCTGGAGTCCGACACCCTAACCCTGCGTCTGGGAGAGGCAAAGGTCGATGGACACGTCAACCGTAACCCAGGAGGCACCATCCGGTATCAGGAGATACAGTTGCCCGTGCAGCGCGGATGCCGACTATACCAAGTGACCTTCCGTCCCGATGGACGTAACGCCATGATCAAGAAAGAGGGAGAGGATGTGCGCCCCGTCTTGATGCCCGACTATATCGGCGAAGTCTATCCGTTCCGCTATCTGGAGGTAGAGGCCCGACACGGAGCCACCACACGACAGGCGATGCGCGCCGCTGTACACTATCGCTGGAACGAGGAGGGAGCCTCCTTCCGATCGTCGGACGATGTGTTGAACCAAGTGTGGGACCTGTGCCGCTACACCATCAAGGCAACCTCCTTTGCTGGCGTCTATGTGGATGGCGACCGCGAACGTATCCCCTACGAGGCCGACGCCTACATCAACCAGTTGTCGCACTACTGTTCGGACGAGGACTATACCATGGCTCGCTACACGGTGGATTACCTCTGCAAGAACGCCACCTGGCCCACCGAATGGATCTTGCAGGCGCTCATCATGGCATGGTATGACTATGAATATACAGGCGACACGTTGCTCATTGCCCGCAACTACAATACCCTCAAGGTACGTACGTTGGAGGCACTCTCGCAGCCGAACGGCCTGATAAGCACCCGTGTTGGCAAGCAGCCCGAAGAACTGCTCCATGCCTGCGGATACTATGGACGACAGATCAGCGACATCGTCGATTGGCCCCAGAGCGGTGCCTTCGGTATCGGAAAAGAGGAAGCCGGAGAAGCCGACGGATTCCAGCACAAGACCTACAACACAGTGGTCAATGCCTTCCACTACCAGGCCTTGGTACTTATGGGTCGCATCGCCGGAGCTTTAGGTAACACCGCCGACCAGCAGCACTACCAGCAACAGGCTGAGAAGGTGAAGGGCGCTATCAACTCGTTGCTCTACGACACCGCAAAAGGTTGTTACTTTGACGGATTGGAGACCGACCATCATTCGCTCCACGCCAGTATGGTACCGTTGGCTTTCGACATCGTCCCCCAGGAGCGCAAAGCCGACGTGATGAAGTTCATCCAGAGCCGCGGCATGGCATGCAGCGTCTATGGTGCACAGTTGCTCATGGATGCGCTCTACGAAGCAGGAGCCGCCGACTACGCCTTACAGCTGCTCACCGACCAGGGTCCCCGCAGTTGGTACAACATGATCAAGGTGGGTTCGACCGTCACCCTGGAGGCCTGGGATGCGAAATTCAAGTCCAATCTCGACTGGAACCATGCGTGGGGCAGCGCACCCGCCAACATCATCCCACGTCGCCTGATGGGTGTCATGCCGTTAGAGGCCGGTTGGAGCCGTCTCCAGATCAAGCCACAGATAGGATCGTTGGACTGGGCCGAAGCCAAGGTGCCAACCATACGTGGCAGCATTGAGGTGCGTGCCGAGCAATCGGACAACAGCTACACCCTCTCCGTCACTGTCCCGACGGGTTGCGTGGCCGAAGTGGCTATTCCTTGCGCCAATAAGAAATACAAAGCACAACTGGACGGCGGTAAGTGTCGCACCAAGAACCAGAACGGCTTCGTCCAACTCACCTTGAACGGTGGCAGCCATGTGGTTCAGGTAACGAAATAAACTACCATTGCATAGCAAGTTTTAACTGAGGCGCGTCACAAACGCTTGCAACTTCTCATTGAACATAGCAGGTTGCTCCTTGTGGATGAAGTGACCGCACGTCGTGAGTTCCGTATAGTCGAGGTGCGGATAAAGCAAATCGGATATTACCTTCTTTTTGTTTACTGCTGGTAAATGCTCTGTGCGCGAGAAAAAGGGTGATGCTCGGAAAGTAGGTTTTCACTCGCCAGTGGCGAGTGAAAAACCCTTTAGCATGCTCAGCCAATCCTGATTGGTTGTGCCATTCTCCACGATGGCCATGGCCATGCCTATCATCAGCCATTGTGCTGCATGCGTGGCAGGGTCGCCCAGCTAAAGTTCCTCCCTCGAGAGGAATGGGGAGGGGTTAGAAATTGGGGTACCCCAATAGTACTGGATGCCCATATCCGCGAGCACGGAGTTGAAGTCGAATACCGTCATGTTGAACGTCTTGGCCACCTGCGTAGCGGTCAGCGTATCCTCGGCCTCCTCGTTCAGCATACGAAGGCCCTCGCCGATGATCTGGTCGGCTAAAGCCAGAATCTTCTTAGGTTCCGGCAGACAGAGCTGCTGTTGGCGCTCCATCTCCTGGCGTTCCAACTGCTCCCAGCGCAGAACCAGACGGGCACGCGCCTCGTCGTTGAACTTAGTGGCGATGTAGAGGCACTCCGTTTTGGTCAGGGAATAGCAGGGGCGAAGCTGTCCGTTAGCATCCTTGTAAGAGCCCAATCGAAATTTCGATGCGGCTATTCTTTCCCATGCAGGCTCCATTTTTCTGATGGCCTCCATAACATGGCAGTGTTGTTTACCAGTGACTTCTGCAATCTCCAGAGAAGTCATGTGTTGTGTGTCGTTTCCGACTTGTGTATTCTTTACTGTAATAATGGTTGTTGTATTCATAATTTTTGAGTTGAATTTTAATGTGAGAAGAAGGTTGGAATCTTTGCGCATTTACCCGGGGATATCCTCCTCACTTCAACTCAGGGGTTAATTAATAATGTAATGTTTTAATGCTTAGCGGTTGTTGTTACATCATGTCAAAGACCGATTTAGCGAGCGCAAAGCCAAACTTGTTTGGGCTATGCCAAGCGTTGAGGTTTTTCGAGGCGAAGCCTCAAAGACCGATTTAGCGAGCGCAGAGCCAAGTTTTCGATGCAAAGGTACGACAAGGGCAAAAAAAAATACCTGCTACGTAGTAGGTACGCGTAGCAGGTACGGATTTATGTATGTTGCTGAAAATCAGCTCAGAATATTTTTCAGTTTTTCTTGGAATAATAGTGATTTCTTTTGGTCAAGTGCTTTGTTCAGGTGACTGCGCAGGGTTTCGGGCTTCTCGTTCCATAGCTTGCCAAAGACCTTCCATACATCATTTATATTAAGGCGCCCGCAAATCTCTTTGGCCAATAGGCCTCGCTCAGAGCCGCTCAGCTCCTTTGGCTGCCAATCGTCTGTCAGCAATCCTGCATCCACTAGGTCCTCCATCAGTTCATCTGCCTCAGGGGTCTTCAGCTTCTCGGGGACATCATCTTTGCTCAGATGCATATCTGCGCTTTCCGCATCAGTCTTATGGTCACAGTAGTAGTTGGTGACGTTCTTCACGCCACCTGCCTCTATGACATCGCCAATGACCTTACCTATCTTAATCATCCTTCGTGCTGTTCTTTACGTTCTTTACGCCACCCTCGGCAATGACATCGCCTGCACTCTCTATTACTATCTTCGGCTCTGCCTGCTCGTCATCGAGGCTCTCAACAGTTGTAGCCAGTTCTTCGGGCAGGATCAGATTGTTTGCGTTGGCAATCTCCAGGATAGCACTCTTGGCGAATGTGCGCTTGTCAAGTGTCTTGCGCTTGGATCTGTTGGCATAGGTACGCAGCACCTTTAGTACATCTTCCTCGGACGCTTTCTTGGCCATCCCGGCAGACAGCTTGCTCATCTCCGCCATCTTCATTTCCAATTCTGCACGCAGGCGTTTCTCCTCTTGCAGTTGTTGCCGTAGGATCTTAATCTCTGCCGCCTGTTTCTCGTTCTCAGATGTCAGCCGCCTTGCTACCTCTATAGCCATCAGATAGCTGTCAACTTTCTCTTTCTCCTCTTTCATACGCTCAAGCTTATGCTCCAGCTCACGTTGGGCGCCATCTGCCCAATCCTTCCATTCTTCCATTTCAATTTCCATTGGTTGTTATGCTGTTTAGTTTAAAATTATTATCCTATTTTGGTTTTCGGGGTACAAAGATAATCGCAGGCTGTACCAAAGGTCGGTACAATCTAAAAGAAAAATCACTAATTATTCGTTTTTTATTTTTAGGGGCTATGTTTACAAGCCTGCCGCTTCTAAGTAAAAAAAAGATGTGCCTGATTATCAAGCACATCCAGAATCCGTTGAATAATTTCAAAGAGAAGTGTTATTTAAATTTATCTTGGCCCCAAAAACTTATCACCATTCATGTGAATCATGTGGTCAGGCATCTCCGCGAGCCATATTTCTGTTTCCCAAGCAATTTGCTCAGAAAACTTCTTGTAGGTTTTGAAGTCCAAGAACGCTGTGACAAATATCATTCCAGCTGTTACTCCGCTTGTCATTGAAATTATCTCTTGAATACGCTTGGGGTCCATTGGTCCAACAGAGGTTACTGCCTCTACGAAGTATATCCAGTCTTTATCTGCACGATAGAGCACAACATCTGGCATTTTATCATGTAAGGTAATCTTGAACCCAAGTTCTTTAAGACGATATTCTCGCTTTACAAGATCTTTTTGAATGGTATCACCAACGTATAAGCATTCTGCATTAGGTGCAAAACGAGGAGCAAACTCCTCAATGATTGCTTTCTGGAGTTGGTTATGCTTGGCAGGACTGAAAGTGAAGTCTTTCCCATTAATTTTGACTGGCATTTTCTCCATTCGTTTCTTTGATGAATAAATAGCGACAAGACTTTCGTGATTATTACAGAAAAGATTCACCGCTTTTGCTATACCACCAGCACGAACAACTTGAAGAAATTCCGCTGTCAATCGCCAACTATAATTCGGGCTATTGGTGGCAAGACCATTATCTTCTGCAATAGCTGCAGTTCGGAAATGATGCAACGCTTGTTTTCGGAATGTCTCACGCGAATTCTCTGCATATTTCTTACCATAGTATTGGTTGACATACTGAATAATGTCATGTACTCGAACCCATTCGTTTGTTGCGCAATTCCAAGCAGAACTTTTTTTGATTCCGGCGAGTGCGAGTAATATTAGGGCACATAGTTCTGATTGTTGTTGCGTAGGCATACCAATAGCCTTAAGAATATTTCTGGCTTTCGTTATTTTATCCATTGTTCAACAATTTTGTTACAGTTTGCCTCTGTTAATTCCTTGTGCATCAATTCGCGTCCCATTTCCTCTATAATG
>JAEEGK010027802.1_pt1 | contig 11392 bp, 7 predicted proteins | sample 8958771 | NCBI WGS metagenome assembly JAEEGK01 (sample SAMN16246547, study PRJNA631951) | gut metagenome | biome: gut microbiome; feature: rumen; material: SC-attached | host: Bos | place: Iran: Karaj | collected 2018-10 | reverse complement strand
AGAAGAGGAAATTATTTTTTTCCCTTTTTCTTGTTTTGAAATTTCTAGTATTGAAAAAAAGACAAATAAAAAAAATAAAGAATATTATCATATAGGTTCTATTTATTTAGGAAAATATGAAGATATTATTCAAAAACAAGAAAAAAAAGTTGAAGAAAAAAAAGAAGAAAAAAAAGTTGAAGTAAAAAAAGAAGAAAAAAAAGTTGAAGTAAAAAAAAAAGAAGAAAAAAAAATACCTGAAGAAAAGTATGATTTAAATTTTGGAATTAATTTAATAGATTTAAATTAAATACTTTAATATTTTATTGGTAATAACTTTTTAATTTTTTTATTTTAATATTTTTTTATTTTAATTCATATGTTCTTTTTTGTCTTTTTTTTCCATAATTTAAATAACAATTAAATTAAAATAATAATAACTAAAATTAAAAAAAAAAATATAAAAATATCATTTTTATTTAAAGTAAAAGTCATAAAATTCTCATTACATTATGAATAAATTAAAATTAACACATTATTTCCAAAAAGAAGTATTAATAAGCGATTTTATAAGGAATTTCTTATGAGATTATTATATGTGTATAAATAAAAATGAGAATATAAAATAAAAAGTTCCAAATTGCTTTTTTTTAATTAAATTTTTATTTAATAATTATTTAAATATATAAGTTATCTAAAATTAAATATTAAAATAAATTATGACAGAAAGAATTGAAAATATATTAGAACAATTAGAAAAAGATGAGCAAATAATATCATATTTAAAAACAGCATATAAGGATAAAACAGGAGAAGATATTGCAATACCGAATATAATGTCAAAATATGAAGAACAAGAAGAAGAAAAAGAAAAATATCCAAATCAAAAATTTTCTACTTTTAAAGATAAAGTTACTTCACTAAATTTACCTCAAAATGGAGTAAAAGAACCAAAGAAAAAATTAGATAGATTAAGACAAAATTTACGTAAATTAGATTTTAGTTATTTTGCAGGAAAGCAAATGACAATAGATTTATTAAAGAAAGTAATAGAAGGATTAAAAATAATAAAATGTGTAGAAGAAATAAATTTATCCCACAATGATTTAGATGATACATTTATTCATGTAATATTAGATTTTATATTAGCACCAGGAGTAAAAAGAATTAATTTAAGTCATAATAAATTCACAAAAGTGATAATGAAACCTTTAACAAATACAATAAAAAATGCAAAAAATTTAGAATTTTTTGATATTTCTTATAATCCTTTTAATGCTGATCCTGCAGCATGTATTTTATTATGTCAATCTATGAGAGGATGTGATAAACTACAACATTTTGGTTTAAATGATCATTCTAGAGAAAGTGCTTTAAGATTAGTTTCTTCTCATCCTACAATCAATTCTTTAAATTTAGATGATTCTAGATATAGAAAAAAAGTTTGGGATATTTTAGCTAGATATTTTATCCATAGTAAATATAATTTACAATATGTCAGTTTAAAATTCTGCTATCTAGATTTTTATCAAGGTGTTCAATTACTATCAAAAGGATTACAAAAAAATAAAACTTTAATTTCCTTAAATTTATATAATACAGGATTAGATGATTTATCAGGAGTAACAATAATAAACAGCATAATAAATCATAAATGTTTAACAAATTTAGATTTAGGTTCAAATCGTTTGTCCACAAATTTTTGTATAGCATTGGGAAAAGTATTAAAAGTAAATTCAGTATTACAAAGTATAAATTTAGGTAAAAATTACAGAATAATAGATAGTAATTATAAATATATAGTAGAAGGTTTAGTAGAAAATCACTCAATAATATCATTTGGAGAATTAATAGATACAAAAATAGGAGTCAAATATAGAGAATGTACAGAAAAAATAATTCAGTTAAATAAAACTTTTGTAGATAAAAAAATTGAAAAAGAAAAAGAATTAAAAGAAAAAGAAGAATCAGAAAGAACAAAAACTAAAAAGAACACAAATAGAAAAGCTCAACAAAAACCAGTATCTTCACAAAGACAAACAAGAAGTGTTTCAAAAGGAAGAAGTGCTTCTCCTTCTCCTCCAAAAACTGTGAAGAAAAATATAATAGAAATAAATCCAGAATTATCAGATTTAAAAATTTTTAATCAAACAAGAAAAGATGAATTATTTAAAAGTGTTGAAATTAAGAAAGGTGATAGAGAAGATGAAAATGAATCAATTTATCCTGTTGATCAAAGTCTAAAAGAGCCTAATAGTATTTATTTAGATAGATATAGTTTAAATAATATAGCAAATTCTATGAGTGGTGATTAATTTTAATTTTAAAACAAACTTTTTATTTAATAAATTTAATCATTTTTATTATTAATATTTTAAATGTCAGAAATTTACTTCTCTAAACCAAATAACTTATAAGGATGATAATAATATTGAAGCAAATAATAAAATTTTATTTGATCAATTTATTAATGATAAAATTATGAATAATAATAATTTAGATTCAGAAATAATAAAAGAAGAACTGATTAATGAATTAGAAGAAAAAGTGAAAAATGAAAATCAAGAAATAAAAAAAAGATGAAAATGAAAAAAAAAGAAGAAGAAAATTCTCAAAAACTTCTTTCTAATTTAATATAAATAATTAAATTTATTTTCATTTAATTTATATAAAAAATGTAAAAAAAATAACAAAATGAAAAATTTAATAATATTGTCAAATTATTTATATTAGACTTTTTAAATATTTTTTTTGAAAGAATTAATGAGCAAATATTAATAAAGAATTATTTAATTATTCAAAAATATGTTATGGGAATGTTCATTTTTAAATAAAATATATAAAACTTTAGAATTTAAAGTTAATCCCCCAAATTTTCCAAAATTATCCAATACAATAAAACCAACTTTGATGGAAAAAATTAAAAATTCTTTAGAAGAATATAATTTATCAGATTATAATTCAGATATTTTATTTAATTTAAATATTCAAATTAATCCTGATTGCGCTCTTTATCATTTATATCCTAATAATACCACTTATTATTTTTCATTTTTTACTAATTATTGTTATTTTCATTATATACATTTTTTACAAGTTGGAAGAAATATAAATAAAGATAAAGATAATAAAGAAATAACTTCAGAAGAATTAATTCCAAAATGGGAAATTTATTTAACTCATCTTTTATTTATTAAAGAATTAAATTTAACTAAATTTCAAACTGAATTAGAAAATAATTTAAATATTTTCTTTAAATATAATTCTTTTATTTTAAATACAATATCATATTTTGATTTAATATTATATTCAATAATATTTTCATCTCCTTTATATAAAACAATCATAAATTCATCAGAAGAAAAATATAAATATATAAAAAGATGGTGTATTTTCCAAAAAAATTATTATGACATAAACGAAGAAAAATTTGAAAAATTCTATCAATCAAGAGAAAAAGAATATTTATATAACACATACAAACTTACTTCATCATCAGAAATAATAGAAGCATTATTAAATAAAAACTATCCTCTCCTTGAAGAATGTTTATCAAAAAAGCATTTAAATGTTGAAAGTAGGAAAGGAAAAGAGTTTAAAACATTAGCTCATATTTCATGTTCTCGAGCAGATAAAGAAGCATTAAACATATTATTAAAATACAATTGTAACATGGAATCTTTAGATTTTGAGAACATGACACCATTATACGATGCAATATATTCCTGTGACATATCCTTTGTAGATTACTTACTAAATACGTTAAAAGTAAATATAAATCATAGAGAAATCCAAAACCGATCTCCTTTTTATTGGGCATCATGTACTTGTAATTTAGAAATGATGAAATATTTATTAAAAATAGGAAATATAGATATAAATCAAACATCTTTAATGGGAAGAGGACCATTAAGTAAAGCCTGTTGGAATGGAAGAGATGATATAGTAAAGTTATTATGTGAACAAAAAAATATAAAAGTAAATTTACCAGATAATAATAATAGATACCCAATTCATAATGCATGTTGGGGTGCGTATGGAGGAAGACTAGGAAAAAAAATGAGTGGAGGAGAAGCTTCTGATTCACCAAAATCAGTTGAAATTCTTATTGAACATGGAGCTGATTTTGAAGTTAAAGATAATGAAGATAATACTCCTTTTATGATTGCTACTTCTACAAGTGGAATTGAATCTATGAAAATTTTATATAAATATGGAGCTAAAATTAATTTAGTTAATATTAGAGGAGAAAGTGGATTAATTCAAGCTGTTCAATATGGAAATTGGGAAAGTATTTTATGTTTAGTTGATATTGATAAAAGTAGTAAAAATTATAATAATAATAATAATCTTAATAAAAAAGAACTTGTTGATTTTGATTTGAAAGATAATCATGGATTTAAAGCAATTGATCATGCTGTTATTTATAGAAGAGTTTTATGTTTGAAAATTTTATTTGAATATTGTGATTATTTATATAATAATGAAATGGAAATTTTAAAATTAATTAATGAAAGTATTAAAAGTGGAAGTGCTTTATGTTTTGAATATTTATTTAGAAAATTTTTAGTTGTTGATAAAGTTAATGATTATAATGAAAATGTTAGGAAAATTATTGAAAAATGTTTATTAATTGGAGAATTAAGATTTTTTAATATTGTTTATGAAAGAGAAAAAAAAATAAAAGATATTATTTTAGAAGATAATCAAATGAAAATTTTCTTTATTTTATTTCAAAGATATAATGAATTAAGTGATGTTGAAGATATTAAAAATGATGAAAGTATAATTGAAAAAGATTCAATTTATGAACATATATTATCTTTAAAAATGAATGAAGTGGAAGAAGAAAATTACTATATTATTGATGATAATTGGAGTGAAAAAGACTTATTAAAAGAAAAAGGAAAATTTAAATTTTATTTTAAAGAACTTTTAGAATATATAATTAAAAATAATTGTCAAAAAGATACAATAAATTCAAATTTAATGAAAACTCTAATTATATTTGATGATATAATAGATTTTAATTCACTAATCAAATCACATGAAAATGAAAATATTCAGTTTTTAAAATATGAAAAACTAATTTTAGATAAAAACATTTTATCTTATTTTGACATTCAAAAACATGGAATAAAAGAAATTAATGATGAAAATTCAATATGGAAAGATTTAATTTTTAATTTTAATTCAAATTATCTTTTATCTCTTTCAATAAAAAATCCAAATAAAGAAATATTTGATAAATTAATAATATATAAAGAAATAAAAAAAGAAATATTCGAACATTTACCAGAAACAAATAAGAATATATTACATGTTTTATTTGAAGAAGATAGAAAAGAAAGATTTGACAAAATAATTCAAATTATTTTAGAAGAAAACAAAGATAATTCCATAATAGAAAATAAATTTCTTCCAATGATAAATGAAATAGATATTAATTCTTTAACACCATTAGATTCATTATTAAAAGGAGAAGATTTAAGAAATATAGAATATTATACAGATACTTTAACTCAAATAAAAGAAAAATATTGTAAAGAAAATTCTTTAATCAATACAAAAATTAAAACATACATATTATTAAATTTTGATATAATAAAATCAGAAATTTCAATTGATAAAAGCTATAATGAATTTCTTAAATCCCAAATAAAAAAATGTAAAAGTAAAAGAATAACAAAAAATAAAAAAATAGATTATGAAGAAATATATTCAATAGCAAAATATTATATAAATAAAGAAAGTATAAGAAATATTTCATATATAATTAACAAATATTTAAGCGAAGAAATAGAAAAAGAATTTTTAATTTCAAATAAAAATTATATTCATTCATTTATAGATAATGAAGAAGATTTAATAAAAATGTGTAATGAAATAAAAGAAGAAAAAGTTTTAGGAATAGATACTGAGTTTGATGGAGATAATTGTGAAATTGATGGTATAATTTGTGTAATTCAAATTTCCTCAATGAAAAAAACTTATGCAATTGATTCTTTAAAATTAAGAAATGAAATAATAAAATATATTAAACCAATTTTTGAAAATGAAAATATTGTAAAAATTTTTCATGGATGTGATAATGATTTATTTTGGTTGTTAACAAATTTTGAAATAACAACAAAAAATATATTTGATACTGCAAGAGCTTTTAATGAATTTCAAACAATCATTTTGAGAAAAACATTTAAAATAGAAAATTTATCTTCTTTATATCATTTAGTTAAATTCTTTTTAAATGTTAAATTAGATAAAAGTTATCAAAGAAGTAATTGGAGAATAAGACCATTAACTATAAATATGTATCAATATTCTTTAAATGATGCTAAAAGTGTTATTTATTTATATTATATTTTTCAAGGGTTATATTTGTATTTAAATAAAATTCAAATTGTTGAAAATGATGTTGAACAAAAACAGATTGAAGATTATTATAAAGGAATTTATAAAAAATTCTTTTTGAATTTAAATGAAAGTGAAAGTAATTTAAATGAAATTGAGGTTATATATTCTCTTATAAAAATTTCATTGAAATGTAATGAAATGATTGAACAAAAATTAAAAGAAAAATATACTAAATTAGATATAAAATTAAAGTAACAAAATTTATTTATAGAAAATTTTATTTTTTATTTAGTTTTGAATTAATGAAATAAACAAAAAATTTAATAATTTACTTTTAGTAAAATATTAAAGGTAAATAACATATTTTAAAAATGAATTTATAAACTTGAAATTAAAACAACTAAATCTCCTCTTACAAAAATTAAATTCATTTTTCTTTTATTTTCCTTGTTTACAGTTTCTTCAACATTAGATAACATTAAATTTAAATGTTCATCATAAGCCTAAAAAATAAAAAAATAAAATATTACATGTAATATTCCTTTCATTTCTCTATTAAATCTACATTTAACATAAACTTTATATCCTAACAATTGTTTAACCATATCTAAGGGAAAAGTAATTTGATTTAACTCAATATTAACCTCACTCATAAAAAAAATAAATTAAAAAACCTAAGTTTAAAAATTAAAAATAAATTATAAAAAAAATTAAAATAAAATAATCTTAATAACAAAACATCTTACATTTTAGTCATATGGATTATAAGGTCCTACAAACATATTTAAAAGATTATCAGGACTTTCTCATTTTGATTAATTACTATAATATTATATTGGTAAATTGAAATTAACATTTAATATGTTATTTAAATAAATTATCTACCTTAAGTTAATCATTTTTATATTTAATTTTAATTAGTTATATTTTTTAAAATGTTAATGCTCTATATTTAAACATGATTTAATAAAAATGTGAATATTAGTTTAAAAATTTTTAATTAATTAAAAAAAAACTTTTAATATAAATCAAATAAATATATATATATTCTCCATATTATATTTTTATTTAATGAAATTTGCAAAAATTTATCTTTTGATTTTTCTGATTCAATTAACCTCTTCTTCAATTTTTTATATAAACTTCAAAAAAGAAGGACCAGACCCAAAAAAAGAATTGATAGATAACATGTATGAAAACGATATAATAACAAATGATATAACTTTCGGAACTCCAGAACAAAAAATTCCATTACACATAAAATGTGAGGTTTTTTCCTTATATGTATCCTCTACTTTAATATTAGGAGATTTCCCAAAATATGATTCATCAAAATCTTCAACATATAAATTATTAGAAACAAGAAGTTATAATATTCAACCATTTTCAAAAGCTCAAAATGTATTAGATACAATAAAAATAAACAATAAAGAAATTTTAAAATATAATTTTATAGTAGCTGAAACTTTAAGATACAATCAAAGTGGAGTTTTAGGATTATTACCAAATTCTAATAATGATATATTATTAAATGGCACTAACATAATAAAACAATTAAAAGAGGAAAAAAAAATAACAAATTCATATGCATTTACTTTAAATTATACAGATGGAGATAATGGTCAAATAATAATAGGAGATTATCCTCATGTATATAATCCAATTTATTTTATTGATGATTATATGAGTACTCAAACTAAAATTAGGAAAGGAAATGATTTTCATTGGGATATTGGCTTTGATGAAATTTTGTATAAAAATACTAGTTTACCTGGTTTTATTTATGATGGAGAAATTGTATTTGAATTTAATTTAGTTTTAGGTTCAAGTAAATTTGCAGAATTTATTGAAAAAGATTTTTTCACTAAAAAAATAAGAGATGATAAAAAATGCTTTAGACAATCTTATTATCATAAAACTACTTATGTTAGTTTTAATTATTATTATTGTGATTTAGATGTTAATATTACTGAATTTGGGAATATTACTTTTTCTTTAAAAAGTTTGGGTGATCCTATTATTTTCACACCTGAAGAATTATTTAAAAAAGAAGGAGATAAATATTATTTTCAATTTATTTTCAGTACTGGAACTATTTATAGATGGAAATTAGGAAATCTTTTTTTGAAAAAATTAAAGACTGTAGTTTTTGATTTGGATAAAAAAATGATTGGAAGATATACTATGAAAACAGATCCAAAAGAAAAACAAAAACAAAAAGAAGATGAATATAAACATAAAAGAAATACATGGATAATTGTTGTTATATTAATTATTATTTGTGTATTTTTAGCTCTTTACGCAAAAAAATTAATCAAAAGAGCTAATAAAAAAAGAAGAAGAAATTTAATTGATGAAGAGTATGATTACACAACAGTTGATAAAATAACTTAAAAAGACAATTAATTATATTTTTACACTTCTAAATTTCACAAAAAAATAAACAAAATAATTTAACTTTAAATTAAAAATAACTTTTCAATAAATAATATTAAATAAATGTTTCAAAAAAAAATACAATCAACAAAACACAATTCAAAGTGGAGTATTTATTCATAACTATTATTAAAAAGATGAATCATGTAATAGAATACAAAAAATAATTAGAAACAATTTTTTCAACATTAAACAAATGAACTTTAAATCATAATCATCCAATAATTATAAAAAAAAGAAAATTTATTGGAATTTCTTAAATAAAAACACTAAAATCATAAAATGAAGTAAATTATCATATAAATCAAATAAATTTAAGTAATAAAACAAGGAAAAATAATTATGATAGAATTTAAAAATATAAAAGAATAAAAAAATTTTATTTCAATGAGTAGTAATGATATAATTAACATTTCTAATTTTTATGATGATTAGAAATAAGAATTAAAAATTATATTAAAGATTCTAGAAAAATTCAATTACCAAAATTAGATAAAAAATCAACAAAAGAACCTAATTATATTGATATTTTTGAAAAATTATTTATTAATCTTTATTTAGTTAATGATGATGAATTATATATATTTATTATAAAGAAAATAAAAAATCAATAATTCCAATTAAATATAAATATTTTCTTTTTGAATTATAACCATAAAAAAATTTTTTTTGACATAAATAATATATTAAAGAGAGTTTTTTGTGTTTCACTAGTATGGATCCTAAATCAATAGTAGATAAGACAAAAATGGATAAGAAAATCAAAAAAATAATAATACTCATTTATAAAAAATAGTGTCAAAGAAAAATTACAAATACTCAAAAAAAATAAAAATAAAATGAATTATTTTTTTATGTGATAAAAATCATGTTATGTGATAAAATTTATAGAAACTTTTTTGAAAAAGTTTACCAAGGAAATAAAAAAAATTATCTCTTATAATCAGATAAATATCAATTAAATTTTATAGTTACTTTGTGAAAAGATTAGAAAGATCTTATACTGATTTTCACAACAAGGCAGTTTTTTTTTTAGTTGTTTTATATAATAATAAAAAAAGTTTTGATAATGCCAAAGTAATTAACAAAAAAGAAATTTTAAAAGAATTATTTATTTATAAAGATGGAATTACAAATATTATTTTAATTGATTTGAAAAATAAAAGAAAAGTTGTAATTATAGAAATTAAATAATATTGTAATGAAAATAAAAAATTTCTTATGAAATATCTATGAAAACTAATAAAATTTTTTATAAATATGATAAATATTTTATTAAAACCTTTTGATGAAATATCTTATTCAGAATTATATATAATTTTTTTTAGTTAAAATTATTATAATATAATTCTTTAAACGTTTTGAATTAATTTAAAATTGAAGTTTTATAAAATTAAATAAATAAACAAAAGAACTTTTTCCTCAAAAAAAAATTAATTTTAAATAAATTTAAAATAAAATGGAAAATTTAAATTTATCATCATCCAATTCAAAAATTCGAATAAAAATAAATGCAAAACCAAAGGATAAAAAATCATATATTTCAAAAATAAATGCTAAATTATTTCAACCAATAAGTCGATTAAATATAAAACAAAAAAGTTTAAAACAAATAAAAAAATTAAATAGTTCAAATGAAAGAGAAATATTAAATACAACATCAAAATTTGAAATAAAAAGAGATAAAACACCAATTAAAACAAGAATGTCTCATCAAATAATTAATTGTAAAACTCCAAATAAAATTTCTAATAAAAAGAATAATTTATCTATTAATAATATTATAAGAAATAGCTATTTTAATTTTAATGAAAGAAAATTTAACTTTGAAAAAATAAGAAATAAAACTCCGATTATTTCAAATAATTCTGTTGATTTAATTCATCCTTTTCATATAAATAATTATTTAATTGATGATGGAAAATATTTTTATACTAATAATGATCAAATGAAAATTATTGGTTCTTTGAAAAAAGAATTAAAATCAAAAAATGAAGAAAATAAAAGATTAAAAAATGAATTAAGTTTCTTTTCTAAAGATAATTTATATACTAAATATAATGAAATGAAAATTGAAAATGATATTTTTAATCAAGAAATAAATCAAATTAAAGAAATTTTGAAAAATAAAAAAATACAATTTATAGATATAAAAGAAATTGAAATATATAAAGAAAAAAGAGAGTCTTATGAAACGGATAAAGAACTAATTGAACAACAGAAAAATATGATAAATAATTTAAATAAAATTAATGAACAATTAAAAAATGATTTAAAGAAAGAAAAATCTAATAAAAATAATAATCAAAATATTAATTCTTTAAATCAAGAAATTGAAAATTTGAAAAAAATTATTGAAACAAATGAAGAAAATAAAAATTCTTTAAATGAAAAAATAAATCAATTAAAAGAAGAAAATAAAGAAATAAAAAACAAAGAAAATTTATATAATGAATTAAAAGAAGAAAATAAAAAATTAAAAGAAGAAAATAAAAAAATGAAAGAAGAAAATGAAAAAATAAAATCAAATGAAAATAATGATAATATTTTATTAAATAAACAATTAAATAATCTTCAAAAATTAGAATTAGAAAAAAAAGAATTAAAAAAAAAAATAGAAGAA